>Ga0307510_10003168_pt1 | contig 19082 bp, 7 predicted proteins | sample 12_EM_MG_FD_207224 | JGI IMG/M metagenome (GOLD analysis project Ga0307510, IMG submission 207224) | Populus trichocarpa ectomycorrhiza microbial communities from riparian zone in the Pacific Northwest, United States - 12_EM | ecosystem: Host-associated > Plants > Roots > Unclassified | place...
TCCTTTGAATTGTGAGATATACCTGCATTCAAAACAAGCATTTACCATAAATTAAAGATATATTATATTATTAGACTTGTTATTATAAAACATGCTTTAGTTAGGGAATTTAACGATACTTTAGTGGAATACGATGATATAAAGCCTTAATGAGAATGCACTTTTAAGTACTAATCACTTAACAAATTAAAATAATTTTTCATCTCCCACCATTTTCTCATATGGTTAGCCCTATACCACTAACAATTCATAGTTTCCATCCAAATTTCTTCTTCTATTTATTGTTATCATAACCATTGTAATGCAAATAAACTAAAAATGCATAAAAACAATCACTCCTCTAATTTTTTTACATGAGCCCAAGCATATTGGGGATTTTCATCCTCCCATCCATAACACAAGAAAAACAAGACAATACAACATACAAATCAACTTGTCCATGAATTTTAAACTCAATTTGTGAGTTACTTTGTAAATTTTCCCTCAAGTCTTTTTCTTCCCTCAATTAGTTCTTGTTTTTCTCTCTAGGTTCTAATTCCCCATTGCTCTTCCCATCTTACTCCTTTTTAGTGTAGATTCCTCTACAAAACTTCACTTTTTATGTTTCTAATACAAACTCTCATCTATGTTTAGGTAGAAGAAGAAGGAAGAAGAAGCATGAAAGAAGTTTTGAGCCCCCCCCTCTTTCTCTCTTTTCCATCTATTGTACATTCAGCCGTATCATAAAGAGAAGGGGTTTGTTTGCATTTATTTACAAAAATATCACTACTTAGTCCATGTGTCATTTTCTATATTTTTTTTTTACCATTAGTATCTTTATAAGGCCTTATCGAACTCTTATTGACCTAAAGTCTTAACATAAGATAGAAAAATATGTTAGGAGACTTTTCATAAAATGTTAGCTTGATACAATGGTCGGATTGAGAGATATGCTCAATATGATAAAACTAGATAGTCGAATTTTTGTGTACTATTTTATTTACTCAAATCATCAAGATTTTCAAACTAATTAATTGAGGACTTTCTTCCCTATTCATAATAAAAAAATTTCCTTCTAGTTTTTCTCCTCTTTCAATTAAAAACTACGCGATTGTACATGAGACTTATATCGCTAGATAACATTATTTGCTTGTAAAGTCATATATTAATTTATTTGAAATTCCCTTCTATCTTTTCTCTAAATACTTTCACTCCAAATTTAAAAAAATTCTTCCTTTAAACTAATTATCTTACCTGATCAAGAAGTTTACATGATTTATCACTAATTAACATTTTATGTATCAATTTTATTACTTTATTTCATCTAAAATTTAAGTTAAATTACTAAAACAATTATCCCCAACTATAAAAATTTTCTTTTTAATTATTATTTCTCAATTGAAATTTACCATTTCTAGCACTAATTTATTAGTTTTAGACCGGGGGTTTATATTTTCTCCTCTTTATAAAATTTCATCCTCGAAATTTAGATTTGTACTTAAGTATGAAAGCAACATTAAACACTCTTTTTCATATTTCTTTATCATTATTAAAATTGTCTCTTACATTCTTACTAGGGAGAAACATTTATTTCACAATTTCTTCTTGCCTAAATAGGTAAGCATGGATTTAATCCTTAATTCTCTGTTCTCGTTACAACTATCCAATCATATAATAACTCTAATTTCACTCCGGTCTTAATACATTACTCTCACATACCATCTATTTTCAAGAAAATTAAACCATTAACCCAAATATTTCATTTCCTCCATCTTCCAAATATAATTGTTTTGGCCATACAAGTAAAAATTCAAGGCAACCCATTCTCGACCTTTCAAATCAATTTCAACACATTTTTATAAAATTCTTACTCTAGCTTTCATCAAGTCATTTTGGTTGCCAATCCATCATTAAGTCACTTTGGTTACTAATCCATATACTATATATAATCATTGATTAAATCATTTTATTAATACCTTAACCTCTAATTAACTCATCTCTTCCAAGTATTTTCAACACCATGTATACAATTTGCATTTAACCATTCTTTACTTATAGATTTTGCATTCTCAACTTTCTAAGACATATCAACAATGGTTCAACAATCATAATTCAACTTGTCTTCGTTCATTCATTTTATATAACATTTAGTATGCATTTGATTTTTAAACTATCCTTACTTAAGGAATATATATATATATATATATATATATATATTCTCTCAAAACATAACAATGATCCCTCACATCATCGATCAATTTATAATGAAAATTACACATTAATTTCATCATCACATCACATAATTTATATAAATTCCAGCACATAATTTCAACTCTAATTTCACATGCTCAATATTCCAAAACACATCCATAAGGGTTCCACATATCCTACATCAATCTTACAATGATCCTACTCAAAATTACATATTCAATTCATTTAATCATATATACTTAACCCTACAATACACACTCAAAATGATTCCATACATCATAGTTCAATCCTAAAAAGGATTATACAAAAAAATATACATTCAAATCATCTTTATTTCCTTCAACCTATTATATGTATTATACCACATACTTCTATAATATTTTTATTTGTTTAATGAATAGGAATCACTTATTCTCTTAATCACTTTTCCAAGATAGTACTTCGTTGATAATTTCTTAACATTTACTATTTAAAAATATGTAAATGTGTATTTCACCTGTAGTCTATACCATCTCATAACATATATTATCCACCCATCATACTTTATATACATGTTTATAAGTTAACCATTTATTCTTTCAAAGTGAATTCCACGTCAAAGAAGATAATCATGAGCTTGATCTCTAATTTCCTGATTCTAAGTTAGATGCTTCAGGAGGTAGAGTAATATTTTATTACACCATCAATTCGAAACCCTTACCCCCGTAACTATAATACAAACATCAACCTTTTATTATCAATTGTATTTTGTATCATAATAGAAATCATTGTATTCTAAGATACAACACCTTTTATTATCAATTGTATTTTGTATCATAATAGAAATCATTGTATTCTAAGATACAACACCTTTTATACTACCATTTGATCAAAAACCTTCTATGTAGGGCCCTAAGCTACCAATTTGGCATATATATATGTATCAAGGCATTAAACATAAAAACAATTCCACTTCTAATCCAAATTTTATAACATACTGTTGAATCAACTTGTTATTTAAAATAAACAATCGGACATTAACTCTAGCATTAACATATATTTTCATCTCACCCAATCATATTTCATCTATGACATGCAATACTTATGTTGTATCATTGTTTTATTAATATTCAAAAATTATTTCTTTTCATGAACATCTACTACCATTTGGCATATCATTAAACAATTTCCTAAAATTTATTATTTAGAATGGGTCCGTCTATGTTTCACTTCTAGTTCATACTATCATAAGATACATATTATCGATTAGTCATACCCTTCATGTTTATGTAGTCTACTGAATCACAATAATAAGCTCTAATACCAACTGTAACACCCTAAACGTTTTGTATAATTTTCATCTTTCTAATTGTCTTGTACATGAAATTTAAGGGTACACACACACACACACACACACAAACCATAAGAACTGCCTTAAACTCAAAATCTAACAACTTCATTAATAAATACAATGATACACAATCTCTATTACACTTTTGTATGCGTACAATATTTTTTAATTTATTCACATGATATTTATTTACAAAACATTTGGTGGACAATACCGAAACTTATTCAATATGAACAAACTAAGTAGCTTGATAACACTTGTAACAACCCCAACTGTTAGGATAGAATTCCATAATATTGCATTTTAAGGTAATGCAAAAACCAAGGTTATTTTTTTTTAATATACACTTTACTGAATTTTCAACAGACTTTCCCCTATACTTGGATCGTACCAAGTTATCGATGTCTTCATTCATATCACACGTCAATACCACAATCATGGTCCATCCTGGAACTTTTCTCACTTCAACACAACACAAGAATGACATACATTTATTTCCATTAAATATAAACAATGTAGACAAGAAATAATTAACTCAAGATTTACATAGCATGCTTAGTTAAACAATTCAAATAAACTTTAAAATTTAGAACATGAGCATCTTTAGAATTTTATCTTAATTAATATAGATTTCAATGTTGGTTCACAAAATTAACAAAAGAAATACAAGTTAATGATATTCATATTACTATAAACACAATTACAAGTACAAAACAGAATATCAAAATTATGATATATATCAGTGAGGAAAATACTCTTAACAATAGTAGAACTAGAACACATGTGTGTAATTTAGACTATCATTTATGAATATGGATTTTAATCTTAGAAATCATCACTTGGAAAACATAGATTTTGCTTGTACATAATCAAGTTGAATAATGTGAAATAATATGAAGATGTGGATTTGTGTGTACTTGTTTGAAAAATGTTGAAATGGATACCTAGGAAACATGGCGTATAATTTGGCCAATCAAGAAGATGGTGGGAAAAAGAACCTTTCATGATGTATTAAATGTTACATGTGCATATAGTTAGGGAAAAGTGAACATAAATGGATGCGTCAAGTTCATTTAGAGAATGGTGAATATAAAGAGAGTTGAAAAATAACACAATAAATAAAGTATTATGGTAGGTATCATACCAACATGAATGCATGAACATTTTCAAGAAAACACCCATAAGGATGAATGTGTGTTTATTTTGTCCGAATGGGAAAATATGGAGGGAAAATATTTCAACAAGTACAAATTGGTTTAAATGAATGAGTGATGAAAATGTATTATTATATGTTTTGGTATAAACATGAATATATCATAAAAAGGGTTCTAAATGATGTGTTGACATAAGTTCTCTTTGTGAACCAGAGGGACACCAGGGACCGAATCATCGGTTGGAGGAGATCACGCCGGGGAAGAGTAGGTAGGTTTCCTTTTCCCTGCATCTTATTTAAGTTGACAAATTTATTTGAATTAAATTATGAGTGATGAAGATTATTTTATGATCATTATTTCTCAATGAATGGAAATCGTTGTGATGGTCTTCATTATTGAATGAAGATTCGTTGTGTTGTTGTTTCCAATTGTGTGGGAACCATTATGTTGTTGTTTTCAATTGCATGGAAACCACCATGTTGTTGTTTCCAATTACATGAGAACAATTGTGTTGTTGTTTCCAAATGCAAGGAAACCATTATGTTGTTGTTTTCAATTTCATGAAAACCTTTGTATTGTTGCTTCCAATTGTATGAAAATTATTGTGTTGTTTCAAATTACTAGAAAACTGTTGTGTTGTTGTTTCCAATTGAATGAAAACAATTGGGGTTGCCTGCCTTTTTATATGGAGGCCTTTGTGTGTTTCTAAAAAGAAAGGAAACTATTGTACTTGTCTTCATCTCATGATGAAGACCAATGTAAAGTGGGGATTTTCAAAGAAAACAAAAATCCTTGGAGTCAGCTTCAATATGAATGAAGATTGGTTTCGGATGACAAACTTGGATTTAAAAGTTGGTAACAAATAAATGAATAGATAAGTTGATGAAAGTTCAAGAAGAAATGAATCAAGTTTTAAATATCATATATGGTACAATGGTACGTGTTTAAAGAAAAAAAAATTAAAATATGGTGCTATGTTTTGTATATTCTAAGGTGATATAAGAAATTAGTTTTGTTAGTTGAAAGGTGAATGTTTATTTTGTGATATCATAAATTGCATTAAAAGTAGGAGAAATTTTATAACTAATTTAGAAAATTAACAATTATAAATATTATGCAGCCCATCTCATGCTACATGACCAAGTTGAACAAATTTTTTATGTAATTTAGCTATGAGAATAATTCAGATATGTAATTCATTTTATATTAAGATGTTAGTAAATTAAACATATATTATATTTTATAACTAATGCCCTTAAAGACAACTAACTCAAACTAACTCGGATGGTTAAATAGAGGATGTTAATCAAACTTAATTATATTATAATGCTTTAAATCTTAATTTATATTCTATACTAAACTTTTTGGTTTACGCAAGTTAAAGATGAGAGTTATGTAATATTTATTTTTTGTAATACTGTCCATGCATATTGATCTTTGGCTTACATATGTTTACATGAATACATAAGAACTTGTTAATATTTCCGATTATGATGTGCAGTGGAATGGAAAATAGTACAAAGGGATGGACTCTAATGATAACTTGAACTTGCATGTGATTATTTTTGTTGCCAATACTCGGGATTGTTAAAGAAATAAAGGAGACTTTGCTAGATAATAGATTTCTAATTTCATAGAATTGTTCATAATAAAAAAATATATTTTTTTGGCCAAAAATTCAAAATAAATAGCTTTGGGTGTACATTCGATATAAGAGCACAAGTTTGTCCAAGAAAGGGTTTTGTGCTAATGAGAAAAGTCTGGTTGTAGATGAATGAATTATGAGAATGCTGAAAAGTTGATGTTATTAGCAAGATGGTGACTCCTACGAGAGGTACAAGACTGAGTCATCCGTTAACTCTGGCAACAAGATTCTAGTGAGAGGGAAAGAGATCTGATGAATGATCTTTTGGAGGATACAACTCATTCACCTAACAGACAATCTTAGTCTGTACAAGGAGAGCCACATGTATACAGGGATGCTTCTTCATCATTTACTGCACGAGAGCCTCAACATGAGATACAGGCTAGAATAGATCATATAGGAGGACCCCCACCTGCGGTGCCACCTCAAACATATATGGAGCAACTTGTTAGGGCTATTTTGTCTGGGATGTCATGTATGGTGGGCGCCTAGTGAACAGAGGGAATACACATACACTGGCTCATTGGGTTAAGAGCATGATGGACATGTGTTTCTCACCATTTTTAGGAGATGAGGTTACAGAGGTTTCAGGTCAATGGCTTTGAAAGTGGATGACTTGCTTACTCAGATTCTAGTGCCTAAAGAGGTTAGGTGGATTGTATGGCTCAACTAGTATCATATGGCGCTCAGACATGATGGATAACTGTAAATTCAGAAAAATAAATGTTTGTATAAATTGCAAATTAAATAAATAGAAAAAAAAATTCATGCATAAATTTAAATAAAGTAAGAATTCAGAAATTTTTGCATATAAATTTCCGGACAAAATATTTCGAAATATTATAAATTTAACTCGAAAATATTGAGGGTTGGATTAAATTAAAGAAAATGAACTAAACTAAAAAGTTAAGGGGTGAAATTATAAGAAATGAAAAGAGGTATAACATAATTATAAAAAGAAAAGGCGTGAGGGCAAAATAATACACTTAAAGAAAATGGGGTCTAAGTGCAAATAAGAAACATTATGGGGGTATAAATACTCCTATCCCTTGCATATCAAAACCGGTAGCAACCATTAAGAGAGATGGAGGGAGTTTTTGATTTTTTGTTCTTGCCAAATCAAGAGAGAAACACAAAAAATTCCAAGAACTCATCCAAGATTAAGGGTTTATAGGCAGAATAAACACTTGTGGACAAGATATTAACAAGAAATTTTAAAGGTAGAGAGAGAAGAGAGGGCCGACTATCATTAAGAAAGGGGGAGTAAAATATTTTTGACTGGTTGAGGATCGAGACCTTGATTCTTATCAAGTAAGGAGTTCTAAATATAATTCTATAAGTCATTAAGAAGTTCGATTACAAATTAATGCCTTAGTGTTGAATTTTAATTAGGGTTCTTAGACTTGAATTGGGGGGAATGTATTGATTGTTAAAATTAAGTTAATTCATGGGTTGTATGTGATTGGGGGCATGAAATCATGATGATTCATCAAAGAAAATATATGAGTAATTGAGTTAAGGGTGGTCGGCCATATGAAGAGCAAAGAGGGAAAGGGGGAAATTATGGTTTTCCTTATTGAATTTATTATAATAGGTTGTTTTTTTATGTGAGTGTGTGTGTGTGTGTGTGTGTGAATTGAATGGAATTAGCATAAAAGGAATGAGAAAACTCTTGGTTCCTCAAGGCCCTGTTTTTGGCTAATTATGCATCAAAGGGGGAGAATGTTGAATTTGACATATTTAGCTTGATGACTTGAGTTTAATTGTGTCGAAATGAGAAAAAATACATGTTGAAATAACAAGAATTGTGTTTAGAAGAATATTGTTCGAAAAGTTAGTAAAATCGATAAAAATATTTTATTTTGATGTTAAGAGGGAAGATTGAAATAAATAGAGTAAATTGACTCTTAAAAGATATTTTGACATTTTATATGGTATGTGATATGGCTAGGGGTTGACATAAAAGAGGGAAATTTGAATTGTTGGTGTTGTGTGTAAATGGAAAGGTTGACGAATCTAGACAAATTCGTCAACTGAATTTCAGAGAGAATTTAAGTAGGAGGATGAGGGAATTAGGATCAAGTTTCTTTATAGGAATTGTAGTTTTGGATGTTGGCTAATTAAAGAAATTTGTCTTACTCAATTTGGAGCTATAGAACTCCAGTTATGGGTCACCAATTGAGACTGGGTTATGAGAGACCCTATAGGGCAATAGGTCTGATTTGTTGATGAGTAATTTTGAGTGTCTTGGGGGTAGAATTGGGTTCTCCTCCCTTCAAGGGACTTGTATCCTCGTGTCTTAAATTTCTAATGAGACCAACCTTGCTTGAAACGAAGCTCTAGAACTCCGGATATAGTCAGAAATCTGAGGAGAGGTCGGAATGCAACCTCTGCTTGTAGATTCGAAAAGTTGCTAAAGCAACTATCTAGATACGTTAAGGGTGAAAATTGGGTCCTTTCCTTTCAGAAAACATGTGATATTACATCTTAACTTCCAAAAGAAACGAGCCATGTTCGAAATGGAAATTTGTAATGATAACTATGGTCGGACAAAAATTGACGATATTAATGGTGAAATGAGAAAAACACAAAATATAAAGAAAGGAATAATTGAAAAAAAGACCTATATTGACTGTTAATATGGTTATTATGAAATATATCATTGAATGAGGATAATTTATGAGATATGCCTATGATTACAGGAGGGACCACTGGCGTGGTGTAGCAGCAGCAATAGGGGAGCACGAGTAGAGCTTCTACTGCAGGTAGGTGATCCACACCTATGCTTTCTAGTTAAATTCTATGATTTCAAATGTTATTAACGTGATATGTGAATTAGCAAATGTTGGATGTTATATGAAATGATGAAATTTTGCGTAATGATATTATTTTGGATAGTATCCCGAATGTATATGGGTTCAAGGTGAATGGTCTTTCATGTGAATCACAAAGTGATGGAAGTATCGTTGACATAGAAAATATGAGAAATGTGATATGTGGCATGAATTAACATACATTTAGTGTATGTTAGGATCCCGGGTGAGGGGATCACCGTGCATCGACTAGCATGCATTTAGTGTATGTTAGGGCCCCAAGTAAGGGGATCGCCATGCATTGACGTCTACAGGGTGATGATGGTACCATTAAAATTGGTATCGCCAATGTGTTAGACGCAAAATAGTTATGGTTGATTTTATGGAATCTTGAATGGAAGTTGAAAATGAAAGATGAATAATTTTTAGTAGTTGAATGAGAAACAGTTCCAATGAAAACAAAAGGGAGAAGCGAATAGAATATGAATACATGTTTACCTTTTTAATTTGTTGGATTTTTGTGTTACTATACTTTTTGTGATACTCATGTTTCAATAATATGTATTTTGTTTCATGACCATCGCATGCATGACAGGAGTAGATCCTAACTTTATTCACTTTTTGTTATCTAGTTCTAGGGAGTATATCCTTATATTTTGTAATATTAAAACATTTATATAACTTAATTTGTATAATTAATGTTTAAACTTGAATAGATGAACTAAACTCTTAAATTCATATAATCATGTTCCATCTATACATGTTTATCTAATTTATTCCTCTATAATGATATTTGTTGCTCAATGTTTGTTATAAAGATTGTGGTTGTGATGATGATTGTAAACCCCGGGAAAAATAAAGGTTGCTTAAATTTCAAACTAACTACATGAGAAATAAAAGTGAAGAAATTCATGCATAGGGTTAAATAAAAACAGGAATTCATAAATTTTTGGTATAAATTTCCGGGTGAAATAATTCGAGACATTATAAATTAACCCGGTAATGTTGAGGGTAGGATTTAATTGAATAAAATAAACTAAACAAAAAGTTCTAGGGTGGAGTTATAAGAAATGAAAAGAGGTATAACTTGATTTTAAGAAGAAAAAGACATGAGGGCAAAAATAATACACTCAAAGAAAATGGGGTCTAAGTACAGATAAGAAAAATTATAGAGTATAAATACTCATCTCCTCACCAAAATCTACAACAACCAAAAGGAAAGAAAAGAGGGAGTTTTTGTATCCATTCTTGCAACATCAAGAGAGAAACACCAAAATTTCAAGAACCCATCTAAGATTAAAGGTTTATAGATGGAATAAACACTTGTGGGCAAGGGCAAGGGATTAATAAGAAACTTTGAACAAGAAGAGAAAAAAGAGGGCTAACTGTCATTAGAAAAAAGGAAGGAGGCAGTTGAAAATCTTCAACTGGTTGAAAATCAAAACTTTAATTCTTACCGAGTAAGGTGTTTGATTAGTACTTAAAAGTGCATTTTTATCAAGGTTTTATATCATCATATTGCACTTAAAGTATCATTAAATTCCCTAACTTAAGCATGTTTTATAATAACAAGTATGATAATATAAGATATCTTTAATTTATGGTAAATGCTCATTTCAAATGCAGGCATGTTTCACAATTCAAAGGATTGATTGATTTGTTTAACTATTAAAATTGAGAAGACAAAGAGAGGGCTAAACTTAAAGAAGAGATGCTGGTTCAATTCAAACTGGAATACTATTCGATTATTGAATCATAACAGGAGCTGTAAAACTTAGATTTAGGTCTAGTTTATATGGATGGAAAGTTAAGATATAGGTCTAAAACTTTCATGAAGAATCCAAGATTCAAAACGACCGTTTTCAAGTTCAAATTATAGCAACAAAAGAGAAGTCGAAATCTGTCCTGCAGCCCAGACACTGTTCAGTGTTCAACCCATATCTCGAGTTCTAGAAGTCAAAATGAGCTCATTCTTGTTTTGTTGGAAAGATGAGACAAATGCCCAGAACTTTCATGAAGACTACTGTTCAAATTATGATGTTAGAAATGATGTTTTGTTCAGACAAAAAGATAATGGTTGTTACCAAGTCAAGAGGTGGCCACCCACTCAATAATTAGTCATCAAATCAATAGTTCTGAATTTTAGCCTATAAAAGGAGGCATTTGCCATACATTTAGACATATTACTCACTCTTAATACCTTGCTTGTTAAATGGTTAATCTAGATTTATATTGAACAACCCTTGGTACAACAAATACTTGGCACTTTCATAGCCCAACTGTATGGTATAACCGACACTTGTTTTATGAAAGGAACTTGATTTGTTGTTAACATAAGTTATCACCATGAATGCCTGATAATATTTACAAGTATTGACATTACTCGAATAAGATAATTAATGTAATCATGTTAACAATTTATAATCCGATTGGAACCTCCTTTGTGTGTGGTTTCCAGTCATGTAATAAAAAGAGTTTATACTATACTTGTTTGAAATACCATTAGTGGATCCTCTAACCTTGACAATTATTTTATCCTTGTTTAATCCTTACATCAATATCACATTTCAAAAGTTCTCTTCAACTCCTTTTCATTTATTGTTTATAATTTTATACAGTTAACCTCCCTGTGGTTCGACCCCGATCTTGCCGGGTTATTTATTACTTCGACATTCCTGCACTTAGGATAAGACATCAATCTTTTGATCGTGTCAAGTTTTTGGCGCCGTTGCCGGGGAGGTAAGTTATTGTATAAATTATATATTTTATTTTATTTTATTTTATTTTATTTTCTTTTCACTTTTATTTGTTTTTCTAATCTTTGTTTCTTCTTTTTCTTTTTTTTTCTTCTTTTTTTTTCTTTCTTTCTGCACTTGCATAAGAGTTTGGACATGCACATTAAGTTGTAGACTTTTTAGGAAATCCTCATCATTTTCAGAAAACATGGCTAAAGAGGATAATCAGTCGCTTCATAATGAGAATAATGAGAATAATCGTGTTAGAACACTTAGAGACTACATGAATCCAACAAGAACAAGTGCGCGATCATGCATTGTTTTTCCTCCTGATGCATCTAATTTTAATTTTAAGTCAGGCATTATTCAACTTTTACCTTCTTTTCATGGCTTAGATCTAGAAAATCCATACTTGCATTTGAGAGAATTTGAGGAAGTCTATAACACCTATAATGACTTAAATTGTAGCAAGAACACCATCAGATTAAAGCTTTTTTCCTTTTTCATTAAAAGATAAAGCTAAAACATAGCTACAAAATCTTAGGTCAGGATCCATTCGTGCTTGGGATGAAATGCAACAACAATTTTTAAAGAAGACCGTCTCACAAAACAAACTCTTTCAAAAGACAAATCACCATATTCACTTAAAAATTAGGAGAAACATTTTACCAATGTTGGGATAGGTCTCGAGACTTGCTTAATACTTGCCCTCATCATGGTTTTGAAACATGGAGATTAGTTTCACATTTTTATGAAGGGTTAACACTTAAAGATAGACAAATGATAGAATTGATGTGCAATGGAACTTTTAAAGATAAAGACCCTGATGAAGCAATGGAGTACCTAGATTTGGTAGTTGAAAATGCTCAAAATTGGGACACTACAGGCACTTATAAGGCATCAGGTAAAACTCAACCTCACACATCTAGTAGAGGCATGTATAACCCTTAGGGAAGATCATGACTTCCAAGCCAAATTTGCATCTTTAGCTAGAAAAATCAAGGCACTAGAATTGAAAAAGAGTGGTCAATTAAAATCTGTTCAAGAAATTGTATGTCAAATCTGTGAAACTAATGAACACTCAACCAATAACTGTCCAACTTTACCTTCTTTCAAGGAATGTCTCCATAAAGAAGCCAATGCTTTAATCAGTTTCCAAATGCCAAGTCATAATCCATACTCGCAAACGTATAACCCTGGTTGGAGAGATAATCCAAATTTTAGTTGGAAGAGTGGTAACAATAATGCACAAACTTTACAGCCACCATTTCAAGCACACCATAATTTCCAAAATTCTCATGGATATGCACCTCCTTATGTTCCCCCTCTTAGGAGAAATCTTGAGGAAACTTTGCATGCATTCATTGAAAAGCAAGAGACAATCGACACTTAAAATGCTCAAACTATGGCTGATTTGAAAGATACTCTTGCAAAATTCACATCTACTCTCGGTTTTCAGGAGAAAGGTAAGTTTCCATCTCAAAGCAAAATCCCAAGGGGCAATACAATGCAAATGCAAGTAGTTCTGGAAGCCAACACATGGATCAAGTCCAATCAGTCATTACTCTCCACAGTGGTAAGGTTATTGAAAAATCCATTCTTGAACCTTGTGAGGAAGATGATGAGTCAATCTCTAAGGGTAAGGAAGGGGTTAAACCTGAACATTGCAAAGAAAAGACTGATTCCCCACAAGTACTTCCATTTCCTCATGCCATGACCAAACAAAGGGAAGTTAATCACGATTCTGAAATCTTTGAAACTTTCAAACAGGAAGAAATCGAGGATGAAAAAGGCACCGAAAATGTTGTTGCAGATCATTTGTCAAAATTGATAATAGATTCGACATCCAACTTCACACCAATCGATGATTACTTTCCTGACAAATCCTTACTTTCTCTTATTTCAATACCTTGGTCTGCTAATATTGACAATTTTCTTACTTCAGAATTTTTGCCAGCTCATTTGGATACCCAAGATAAAAGAGTTTTTGAGCGACGTGCAGAACTTTTATTGGGATGGTCCTTACTTATTCAAATATTGTCCTAATCAAATATATCAAAGATGCATTCTTGACAATGAGGTAAGTAGTGTCATGAAATTTTGTCATTCCGAGGCATGTGGGGGTCATTTCTCATCAAGATGCAAAAATCTTACAAAGTGGATTTTATTGGCCCACCATGTTCAAGAACTCACATGCATTCTACAAAACCTGTGAAAATTGTTAAAAGGTGTGATTTATTTCAAAACATAGAGAGTCTTTAGATAATCTTCTATTGACTCTTAAGTCTCATCATATTGGAGATGTGCATTGTGCAATTCATGATTTATGGCCCCATTTTTATAAAGAACATGCTCATTATAGTCTTGGGAATCTGACTAAAAAAGACCTTGTTTGTAGTTTTTAAGAAAACTGGATGGGAAGCCTATCCCTGACCCATAGAGGGCGTTTAAGCCGTTCTTGAACGTAAAACCAAGGGAAGATGTGAGCCACAATCATAACTACTTGTATATACACATGTTTTCAAGAGAGAGAGAGAGAGAGACTCCAGCTGGCCTACATATAGGTGGTATGATTGCATTTTCAATTTCTCATCTATAAAATCTTCTCTTCCTTCCCTTCATTTTTACTCAACCCACACATTCAACAGATATAGAAGTGTGTAGAAATGTCAGGTTCCTTAAGTAATCATATAAGAAATATTTATGTTGTTGGTGGATCCAGTCCTGGGAAAGAAAAAGTGTTTTTAGAATCAGCAAATCATCTTGGTCGGGTACTAGCTGAGAGAAAGATTCATTTAGTGTATAGGGGAGACAGCCTTGGGTTAATGGGGGGTATGTCAATAGCTGTATTTTTAAAAGGCAGTCAAGTTTTGGGGTCATCCCCAAAGCTTTAGCAAAAAGCGACTTCATTGGAAAAACAATTGGAGAGGAACTACAAGTCTCCACAATGTCTGATTGAATGAATGCAATGTTTAACCATGTTGATGCCTTCATTGCCTTACCAGGTGGTCTGGCACATTAGAAGAGATCTTTCATATTTCCTCTTGGGTCCAACTGCACATTCACCATAAACCCATAGGTTTGTTAAATGTTAATAGTTTCTATGATAATTTGTTGTCTTTTCTTGATCAAGCTGTGGAAGAGAAATTTCTAACATCTTCGGCACGACAAATCATAATCTCTGCTGCTACTGCTGAACAACTACTTGATCAACTACAATCTTTCATCCGTGTAATTGATCCCTCCATGAGTCGCATAAATTGGTCAACTATGGAAAGCCATAAAAAGCTTAGATTGGATTTGAGCCTTCGTTGTGAAACCTTGTGTCTTTTGATTTTATTAATAGCATATTATTTTGTTTTGTTATTTCTTATATTTGTTTAAGTGTGTTTCAGGTTTGTTAGTGTTCGTTGTTTCAGGTGATGTCTTCTATACTCTATCTTTCTACCTTAGGACGTTGAGGACAATGTCTCGTTTTGGTTGGGGGGAGAGGGTAATAGTTGATATTAAAAAAAAATTAACAAACTATGTTTTCTATTATTAAAACCATTTGCAAAACTGTTGTTACTAGGATGGCAGAGTAAATGAGGAATTTTAATGACTCTTGAGACGCATCTTAGTAAACATTCTTAACAAGGTCTATTAGAATTCTTCTTGAAATATTCAGGTTTACAAACTCTCGCATTATTATCAATTGATTCTGCTCATATACCTAGCTAACAAGTATTCATAAACCTTCATTTTCACACACACTTTAATATATGATTGTGGGTTGCACATTGGATTATTACATTATTTATGTTCTTTTGTTAAAGGTAACAACTAAAGGAAAGGGATAGTATATAATTTGCAAATAATAATAATAATAATAATAATAATAATAATAATAATAATAATAATAATAATAATAATAATAATAATAAAAACAAATTGAATAAATAAAAAAGTAGATAAGTTTGGTTTCGTAGCCTCCTTGACTTAAGCAATTAAGCCCGAATGGGTGTTTTAACACCTAGTACCCTAAAGTCAATTGAGTTGGAAGCTATTGACCCAATGCTTCTTACATGGGTTGAGGAAAAAGCTTAAGGAAATCAAACATTGTACTATCTACATATTAGTATCTGCAACCCGAGTTACTAAGCTCGAAGGGGTGTCTCAACACCCAATGCCCTAAGACCAACTGGTCTGGGAGTCATTAGCCTAAAGCTCGTTACATGGGTTAAAGATACATTGTGTTTTAAGTTATATGTATACATATTAAAAAAAAGAAAATAAATCCCAACCCAAGGAAGTTAACCTTAGAAAAACATTAGAACAAAATTGTGTTTTCATCCAAGCAAAGCCCCATAACTATGTATTGATATATTGAGTACATAAGGAAGGTTTATTAATATCTTGTTTAAGAAGTATGAAGCAGATAAATAAATTTAATGAGAGTTTATTTATTTGGATAGATTAATGGAAGTTGAATGATGAATGCCTTGCTTTGTAGAACTTGCAAATTGTTTTTCTATTTTAACGCTTTGATTACTAGGGACTACTAATAAGCTGGTTGGGGGGTGTGATTAGTACTTAAAAGTGCATTTTTATCAAGGTTTTATATCATCATTTTGCACTTGAAGTATAAATAACTCCTTAACTAGAACATGTTTTATAATAAGAAGAAAAAGTCCTTCTTTATCATTCGTGTTTGAAACTTTTTCCTGGAAAGTTGCGCTCTAGTTGGATTAGACCCTTTATTGTTTCTAATGTTTTTTCTTATGGTGCAGTTGAAATTACAAGTTTAGAAACAAATAAAGTGCTCAAGGTCAATAGTTATCGCTTGAAACCTTTATATGAAGGTAGGACGACAGATTTCACCGCTTTGTGGAGTTAGCTAAACCAATCTATGAAGAATGAGCATGCCACATGTCGAGCCATTGACATAAAAAAAAAGCGCTTACTAGTAGGCAACCCAGCACACAATTTTTTTTCAGATTTGCTTTCTTTTTCCCTTATCTTTTATTTTTTGCATTTTACTTTATTTTTGTCATTCTCTTATATTTCTTTTCTTTTATTTCAACATTGAGGACAATGTTGTGTTTAAAGTGTAGGGGTATTGAGAGGATTTTGGTTTTCTTTGTTGCGTCACAAAAAAAAATCTATGTTTCATCTTTTTGAACTCCCATTGGTTTATGAGAATATGAGGATTATGTATGAGAATTAATTGAGATAGATGAAGATAAAAATAGAATGAATGATTGTGCATGCAAGTTTTAACGTTTAATTAGTTTTGGGATTGACTTTGAGAACATGCCATGTTGACTTTATAGTGTTATACCAATGCAAGCTTATGAGCCTTCAACATTATATTATTTGATTGTGCATTCTTTCAATGATATGTATCTCTATGACTTGCTTTATATCTTGTTGAGCTTACATTCGCGTTATATATTGATTAGTACTTAAAAGTGCATTTTTATCAAGGTTTTATATCATTATTTTGCAACTTGAAGTATCAATAACTCCTTAACTAGAGTATGTTTTATAATAACATGTCTAATAATATAAGATATCTTTAATTTATGGTAAATGTTCATCTTAAATGCAGGCTTATCATATAAATCAAAGGATTGATTGACAAGTTTAACTACTGAAATTGAGAAGACAAGATAGGGCTAAGCTTAGAAAAGATATGCTGGTTCAGTCCAAACTGGAACACCATTTGGTTATTGGATTATAACTGGAGCTATAGAACTTGGATTTAGGTCTAGTTTATATGTATGGAAAGCTAAGACATAGGCCTAAAACTTTCATGAAGAGACAAAGATTTAAAAGTGCCATTTTCGAGTTCAAATGGTAGCAACAACGGAGAAGTCGGAATCTGTCCTGCAGTCCAGACACTGTTCAGTGTTCAACCCATATCTCGAGTTCTAAAAGTCAAAATGAGCTTATTCTTGTTTTGTTGGAAAGCTGAGACAATTTCCCAGAACTTTCATGAAGACTATCTGTTCAAATTATGATGTTAGAAATGATATTTTATTCAGACAATAAGATAAGGATTGTCACCAAGTCAAGATGTGGCCACCCACTCAACAATTAGTCATCAAATCAATAGTTCCGAATTTTAGCCTATAAAAGGAGGCATTTGCCATGCATTTAGGCATCTTGGTTTTTAGATCAAGATCATGTTCTTGCTCTCTTTCTTTATATTTTTGTAATGCTTAAGTTTTGCTTTCATTAATCTCTTGTTTATGCCTTTCATTTCCTTTACTATACTTATATAATCATGTTCTCCTCTTGTTTATTTATGTTTCTCTTCTTCATTATGTTTTGCTAAGTTTATTATGTCAAGGTGAAAAGGTTTCACTAATGGTGTAAGAATAAGTATAGTATAAACTCAACATAGACTTTAATGTTTGATACTAACATGTTTTGTATTTATTATCTTACTCACTCTTAATACCTTGCTTGTTAAATGGTTAATCTAGATTTGTGTTGAACAACCCTTGGTACAATAAATACTTGCACTTTCATAGCCCAATTGTATGGTATAACCGACACTTGTGCTATAAAAGGAACTTGATTTGTTGTTAACACAAGTTATCACCATGAATACCTCATAATATTTACAAGTATTGACATTACTTGAATAAGATAATTAATGTAATCATGTTAACAATTTATAATCCGATTGGAACTTCCTTTGTGTGTAGTTTCTGGTCAAGTAATAAAAAGAGTTTACACTATACTTGTTTGAAATACCATTAATGGATCCTCTAACCTTGACAATTATTTTATCCTTTTTTAATCCTTACATCAATATCACATCTCAAAAGTTCTCTTCAACTCCTTTTCATTTATTGTTTATAATTTTATATAGTTAACCTCCATGTGGTTCGACCTTGGTCTTGTCGGGTTATTTATTACTTCGACATTCTTGCATTTTGGATAAGACATCAATCTTTTGATCGTGTCACATATATACATGAAGATGATAAAGGCATTAGAAATTTTAACCACTTGAGCCAAAAAGCCAACCTAAAACGTATTATCCTTAGTGAGCATCTTTTGAGCTTGTTTATCTTTTTTTTGCTTTACTCATGTGTAAACCTTAACTTTTTATATGTTTTCCTTTTCCCCTAGCCAAGGATTAGTAGAGCATATACTTGTTGATATCTCATGGATTATGGTTGGAAATTATGTGAAAAGAAAAAAAAAAGTGATGCTTGATGA
>Ga0307510_10003169_pt1 | contig 19081 bp, 15 predicted proteins | sample 12_EM_MG_FD_207224 | JGI IMG/M metagenome (GOLD analysis project Ga0307510, IMG submission 207224) | Populus trichocarpa ectomycorrhiza microbial communities from riparian zone in the Pacific Northwest, United States - 12_EM | ecosystem: Host-associated > Plants > Roots > Unclassified | place...
GGAGTCCATGAGCAAGCTGTCAATGAAGGCGTACGGGTCAACACTGGGTGTCTTGTTCGCGGTCGGCGGCACGGCCGCAGCCGACGAGATGCCGATCAGCATGCGCGAGCACAAGATCGGCTATGTGACCACCGATCTGCATTGGTCGGTGTACCAGACCTCGAATGTGAACACCGATTGTCCCCAAGGCTTGAACGGCAACGGACCACGCGAGACCTTCAAGGCGTTGTACCCCAACGGTGGAACGGTCGAGGGTACGCAGCTCGCGCGCGAGTCACTCAAGATGTTTCCCGAGGACAAGGGCCCCCAATTTCCCTACATCCTGGCCAAGGGGACCACGGCCGTCGGCCTGAACCTGGATGGCAAACAGGACACGGGCTTCACCAGCCCGAGCGGCGAGAAGGGCATCGACAACAACCTGTTCAAGGTGATCGGCTGCAATGCCCAATACCGCGCGCCCGACGGCCAGTTGCAGTTGTTCGCCAACAAGCTGATCCGCGGTTTCAACTTCGACCGCATGATGATCGAGCTCAGCAATGTCGACGATCTGACCCAGGATGACGACGTCGAGGTCACCATCTATCGCGGTCACGATCCGCTGCTGCTCGATGCGACCGGGGAGAGCGTGGCTCCCGGTGGCTCGCAGCGCGTGGACATGAAATACGGCCGCAAGCTGATTCAGAAGATGCATGGCAGGATCGCCAATGGGGTTCTGACAACGGACCCGATCGATGGCCAGTGGCCCTGGGCAATCTACTTTGACACCCCGACAGTGCTACACGTGCGTGACATGCGACTGAGCCTGAAGCTGACCGCCGCCGGCGCGAATGGTCTCATCGCCGGCTACACGGACGTCGACTCGTATTATCACTGGCTGACGAGCTGGTCGACCCACCATCTGTCGTACGGTCGGCTGGACCCGGCCGAATTCTACTGGGCGCTGAAAAACAACGCGGATGCCTATCCTGACAAGGACGGCAAGATGACCGCCATTTCCTCCGCCATTACCATCAACATGACGCAGGTGTTCATTCAACATCCGGAAGGCGGCGTGGATGTGCAACAAAGAACCGCTGATTTGACGGGCGCGCTGAGTGAGGGATATTGATGTTCAGATCCGCACGGCTCCCGAAGCTGGCAATCACGGGAGCGGCGCTCGTCGTCACTTCCATGCTGTCCTTGAATGCGTTCGCCGATGATCAGGAAACCATCGACTATCGCTCGCACGTCATGAAGACGATGGGCGAGCAGATTGCGGCCATCACCCAGATGCAGAAGTCCCAGATCGCTCCCACCAACCTGGCCGTACACACGGAAATCCTCGCGCTCACCGCGACAACCGCCAAAATCGCCTTCACGCCGAAGGTGGCCGGCGGCAAGGCGAAGCCCGACGTGTGGGCCAACTGGCAGGACTTCTCGAAGCGCCTGGACGAGTTGGTCGCCGCCACCGCCGATATGGATAAGGCGGCGAAAGCGGGCGGCCTGCCGGCAGCGGTCGTCAAGATGCAAACGCTTCCCTGCAAGGGATGCCACGACAACTATCGTCAAGAGGACAAGACCGCGGCCCCTGCGGGCAAGAGCGCGGGTCCCGCCTCGGACAAGGACAAGGCTATCATCGACTACCGAGAGCACATCATGAAGACGCTGAACGAGCAGAGTGGGGCCCTGGGCCAGATTCTCTCGACAGTGGTGCCGGATACCAACACTCAGGCGCACCTGCAGGCGATCGCTCTCGCAGCCTCGCTCGCAACGAAGGCACTCGAGCCGAAGGTGCAGGGCGGTGAAGCCAAGCCGGACGTCTGGAGCAACTGGCCGGACTTCTCCAAGCGCATGAATGAATTCGCGCAGAAGACGGCGGAGATGGCGAAGACAGCCAAGGAGCAGGGTAACGAGGCGGCTCTGGCGATGGTCGTCGATGCCCTGTCCTGCAAGTCCTGTCACGACACCTACCGCACAGAGAAGGAGAAAAAGAAATGATCACACGACGCGGATTGTTGTGGACGGGCATGCAGCTCACGGCAGCAGGCGCCCTCGTGGCCGCGGGTTCGGCTGCGCGTGCAGCCGATGCAGGCGCTTGTGCGGACTCGAAGATGGATTCGGGGCTCGCTACTTCGTTGCACTACACCGAGCACTCACCCGATCCGGCCAAACCCTGTGCGGGGTGCGGGTTCTTCACGGCCGGCAGCGGGGGGTGTGGCGCCTGTTCGATTTTCAACTCGAACGTCAACTCCAACGGACACTGCGACTCCTGGGCGGCCAAAGGCTGAAGTCGCGCGCGGCTGATGGCACGTTCGCGTAAGGTCTACTGGCTCGTAGCAGCGCTGGTTGCATTGGCGCTGGTGGTTACGCTTTTGAGCTCCCGAGGCAAGGGACCTTCCGGTTCGGGCGCCGATAAATCGCTCGCGAACGATGCCGCGCTCGTCGAACGCGGTCGTTACCTCGCGACGGCCGGCAATTGCGCCAGTTGCCACACGCGAACCGGAGGCGCGCCATTTGCCGGCGGTCTGGCTTTCGAAACGCCGTTCGGAAAACTCTACTCTTCCAACATCACGGCGGATCCGGTGCACGGCATCGGAAACTGGAGCCCCGGGGAGCTGCGGCGTGCCCTGCACGAGGGTGTTTCCGCACGCGGTTATCGGCTTTTCCCCGCATTTCCCTATCCTTCGTTCACAAAAATTACCGATGAGGATGTGAAGGCGATTTATGCGTACCTGCAGACGGTCGCGGCGGACGCATACGATCCTCCATCCAACAGTTTCCTGTTGCAACAGCGTTGGGGGATGGTTGTCTGGAATGGGCTGTTCTTCCATCCGGGCCGTTTCCAACCCGACTCCGGTGAATCAGCCGAGTGGAACAGGGGCGCTTACCTGGTCGCTGCCCTGGGGCACTGCGGCGCTTGCCACACCCCTCGTAACAGGTTCATGGCTGAAATCCAGGACAAAGCGTACCAGGGTGGTGTCATTCCCGAGAGGGTGGCAGGTGACGAGGTTCGCGAGTGGTCGGCAGTCAACCTGACATCCTCACCCGTGGGGCTGAAGGAATGGAACGTGGCGGGGCTCACAAAATATCTGCACACCGGCTTCAGTCCACGCGCCGGTACTTTCGGCCCGATGAACGAAGTGATTGCGAACAGCACTTCCAAGCTGACGGCGGAAGATGCGCAAGCCATGGCGACGTACATCAAGAGTCTGCCCGCCGCCGGGGAAACTGACACGAAGCCTGCGGATGCGGCCGGCGAGGGGATCTACAAAGATCGCTGTGCCAAGTGTCACGGCGATTCCGGTCGTGGCGGCATGTTCCAGGGGCCGCCGTTATTTGCGAGCGCGGTCGTACGGTCGTCCAATCCCGCATCCCTCATCAACGCAATCCTGTATGGCGCCACGGCTCCCGAAGGCATCAAGTTGGGCGCATGGGAAACAATGAAGCCGTACGCGGATATTCTGAGCGACGCGGAAGTTGCGGCGGTTGCGAGTTATGTTCGAGGTACGTGGGGCAACCAGGCATCCGCCGTAAGCGCCGCGCAGGTGGCGAAGCAACGTTAAAGGTTGAGGACGCCCTTCAGGAAGATGTTGACGGCCAACTTGCCGACCTCGCTGGCCGCCAACGCACCCTTGGGGTCGAACCAGGTGTAGGTCCAATTGATCATGCCGAAGTAGATCATGATGGCCGCCCGCCGCTCGCGAGGCTGGTTGGCCAGGGTCTCCGAGAGCTCCACCAGGATGGCATCCACGGCGTCCAACAGGACGCGTTGCTCGGAGATGATGGTCTTGCGGCGTTGGGGTGGCAGCTTGTCGAGGTCGTTCAACAGCACCTTGTGGCGATTGGAGGCCGGCACGTACAGCGCCATGAACTCTTCTGTCAGGCGAAACAACCGCTGCCGGGGATCCTTCTCGCCACGTACGGCCGCGGCGATCTGGCCCAGCGCCGCAACATGGCCGTCCATGATTTCGAACAGGATGTCTTCTTTCGAAGAAAAGTAGTGATACAGTAATGACTTGGACATGCCGCAGGCTTCCGCCAGGTCGGCGATGGAGCTGCCCAGAAAACCGCGTTGGCCATAGAGCTCAGCGGCTTTGGAGACGATCGCATCGCGCCGTTCGTCATAGTCCGCAGCCTGTGTCCTGGCCAAATGGAGTCTCCGCTGTCGAATAGAGCTGCGGAGAAATCTAGCACGAGGCCCCACCGGCGGGAACCGCCTCGTGTTCGCCCCGCAGTGTTCCACGAACGGAGTCAGCGTGTGAAAGGCTCGCGAGTTGTAGCAATTACCGGAGCGGCGTCGGGCATCGGCGCCGCCTGCGTGACCCGTTTCGCCCGGGAAGGGTGGGATGTGGTGCTGTCGTATTTCCAGAGCTCCGAAGAACCGGCCGCGCAAGGCTTGGCGCAGCAGGTTCGCGGCGACGGTCAGGAGGCCTTGCTGATCCAGGCGGATGTTACCCGCGATGAGGATTGCAGGCGTCTTGCCGAATTGACGCAACAGCGGTTCGCGAGGCTCGATGCGTTGATCTGCAGTGCGGGCACCACGCGGATCGTTCCGCATGCGGACCTGGATGCCCTGACCAGGGATGACTTTTTGAACACCTCCGCTGTCAACACAGTCGGACCGTTTCAGATTGCTCGTGCCTGCGCGCCCGTGCTGTCGGCCGGCGACGGCGGTGCGATCGTCATTGTTTCATCTTATGGGGCGATGCTGGGCACAGGCTCATCTATCGCGTATGCGGCATCCAAAGGAGCAACCAACACCCTGACAATGTCTCTGGCGCGAGTTCTCGCACCTCGGGTTCGTGTCAACGCGGTGTGCCCGGCGTTGGTTGCTGAAGGTTTTGTGGAGCGTTTGAATCCGCAACTCTTTGCTGCCCGCGCCGCTGCCCAGATCCAGAGGGCGCCGCTACAGAAAGTGGGGCGACCGGAGGATGTGGCTGGCGACATCTATTGGCTTGCGGCTGGAACGACACTCATTACGGGTAGTGTGGTCATGCTCGATTGCGGGTTGCATTTGAATGCAGACGCGTGAGCTGATGGACCCGGTCGCGATTACCCAGACCCAGGCCAGGCGTATCTGGCTGCACGCTCAAAAGCTCGACACTGCGGCACCTTTTGGCAGCGGTCCAGGCGCGATTGCCGCGGCAGTCCGGCATCTCGGCTATGTGCAGATCGATACTATCCATGTCATCGAACGCTGTCACCACCATATTCTTTTCACGCGGATCCCCGACTATCGCTGTGAACATCTGCACCGGGCGCAATCGGTCGACAAGACGCTATTTGAATACTGGACGCATGCTCTGAGCTTTCTGCCCCTGGAAGACTTCCGATTTTATGTCCGCGACATGCGCACCTACTGGTCGCGTCGCAGTGTCTGGTTTACCAACGTGAAGGACAACGAAGTCCGCCGCGTGTTGACCCGGATCCGCAACAACGGTGCGCTGACGATTCGCGATATCGATGACAAGGTGCTGGTCGAGAAGGATCACGCCTGGGCGAGCCGCAAGCCCTCCAAGCGCGCCTTGCAGTTGGCTTTCTACAAGGGCCTGGTCACTGTCAGTCAGCGCACCGGCATGCTGAAAACCTACGAGCTGACATCGCGGCACTTTGGCTGGCAGCGTCCACCGGTGGCCGCGAGTCCCGCAGAAGTCGTGGAGTACCTGGTGGATCGTGCGCTTCGATCTCAAGGTATCGTCAGTCTCGAGTCCATCAGCTACCTGAATCCGTCCGGCAAGCCCGCGGTCAAACGTGTTATTGACCGGCGGGTGCGTCGCGGAGAGTTGGTTCCGGTTGCACTGGAGGGTGCGGGGAAGTGGCAGCACTGGGCCCAGCCCGAGACTCTCGGACAGCGGTTGCAGGAGGGGCCGGATCTCGTCCACATCCTGTCGCCCTTTGATCCGCTGATCAACCAACGCAAGCGCTCGCTGTTGATATTCAATTATGAGCACCGGTTCGAGGCGTATGTTCCCAAGCCCAAGCGCGTGTTTGGTTATTTCGCCTGCCCGGTGCTGTATGGAGATGAGATAGTGGCCGCCATCGATCTGAAGACGGATCGCGACCAGGGCAGGCTGCTCATCCAGAAGTGGACCTGGGTGGGCAAAGGGACTGCCCGGGCGCACAAGAAACAGATCGAGGCGGCGTTGGGTGCGTTTGAACGCTTCCAGCTGGCGCGTTGAGCGCGCGGAATTATGCAATAAGCCGATGATTGACTCTGTGGTGGCAGCACGGATTTAGGCGTGTTTTCCTGCAAGTGGCATCTGGCGCATACGGCCGCGCCCGATTCCTGCTCAAATTCCTTCGCCAAGGAGTCAGGAGAATCAGGCCATGTCACTGAAGGGAATCATTCTGGCCGGCGGGTCGGGGACGCGGTTGCATCCGGTGACCATCAGTATCAGCAAGCAACTGCTGCCGGTTTATGACAAGCCGATGATCTACTACCCGATATCGACACTCATGCTGGCCGGCGTGCGCGAGGTGCTGGTCATATCCACGCCCGAGGCGTTGCCGTTATATCAACATCTGTTGGGCGACGGTGGTCAATGGGGGATGACCTTCAGTTACGCTGAGCAGGCCGCTCCGCAGGGGCTGGCACAGGCGTTCATCATCGGTCGGCAGTTTGTAGGTGATGACTTCTCCGTGCTCGCGTTGGGAGACAACATCTTCTACGGACAAGGATTACCCCAACAACTGCGTTCGGCTGCCGGCAACTCGTCCGGGGCGACCATATTCGCACACCGGGTGCAGGACCCCGAGAGATATGGTGTCGTGCAGTTCGATTCGCGCTGCCGCGCGATCGACATCGAGGAAAAGCCCATTCACCCCAAGTCACATTTCGCAGTAACGGGACTGTATTTCTACGACAACGACGTTCTGGACATCGCTGCTGCCTTGCGACCGTCTGCCCGCGGTGAGTTGGAAATTACAGATGTCAACAAAATCTACCTGGAGCGGCGCGCTCTGCAGGTAGAGATACTGGGACGCGGATCCGCCTGGTTCGATACCGGGACACATGAGTCGCTGCTGCAGGCGTCCAGTTTCATTCAGACAATCGAGACTCGCCAGGGACTGAAAGTCTGTTGTCCGGAGGAAATCGCGTACCGCTGTGGTTATATCAACAGCGAACAGCTCCGTGTCATGGCTCATAAACTGAGCAGGACGAGCTACGGAAGCTACCTCGATGAGTTGCTGGAAGCGCCAACACCCTGAGCGGGAACGCCTTTCGCGCGCGTACGCGGCTGCAGCAAAGATTCCCCTGCGACAATTGGCATCTTCATAACAGTTTTCCATGCAACACTGAAGAAACACATGAGTGAGGCAAGGGCTGCAGGAGGGCGACATGGCCGGGAAGAAGAAAAAGAAACAAACGCCAAAAAAGAAGAAGCATCCGGGTCAACCGCCCGCCGGGCCGACTGTACTTGCCTGGGAAGATGATCCTCAGGGTAACACCCCCGTGTCCGTGCCGACTCCGGATCCTGCCGCAAAGCCGCTGGCGTTCCGCTTTCCAACCCCCACGCCCGCGGCCGGGCAGTATCCGCTCGGCACGGCATCCTTTCGCTATTGGGTCGCGGTTGCGGCCCTGCGCCGGGGTGCCAACTTCTGGAGCCCGGGGATCCCGGGCGGACACTGGCAAGTGGGATCCGTGCTGCCCGTGCTCCTGGATGAAGGCGAGGATCTCAACGCCTACTACGATCGCCAGGCGTTGAATTTCTTTCACGGCCCGTTGGGGTCAGGCTTGGTTTATTCGGGTGAGAGTCCCGATGTGCTGTGTCATGAAATGGGCCATGCCATTCTGGACACAGTCAAACCCGGGCTGTGGGATGCTGCTGCACAGGAGATTCCAGCGTTTCACGAGTCATTCGGTGACATGAGCGCCATCCTCTCGGACCTGCAGGTTCAATCCTTGCGGATTGAAGTGCTGCAGGAAACGAAGGGGCACCTGTATCGCAATTCGCGCCTGTCGCGGCTCGCCGAGCAGCTCGGCACAGCAATTCGCGCACAAGCGCCGGATGCCGTCGATTCCGACTGTCTGCGCAACGCTGTCAACTCATTTACGTATCACGACCCATTGTCGCTTCCGACTTCCGCGCCGTCTTCACAACTTTCATCGGAGCCGCATTCGTTTTCACGCGTGTTCACCGGGGCGTTCTTTGAAAGCCTCGCTGGAATGCTGAATGCGATTGCGCAGGTTCGTAAGTCCCCGACCGAGCAGGAGCTGCAGACGGTCAGTCACGATATGGGAACCATTCTGTTGGCAGCCATCCGGCAGGCCCCCATTGTTGCCAACTTCTATTCCCAGGTCGCAACCGCCATGGTGCAAGCGGCCAACGCAATCCACAGTGCCTACGGCCCTGTGCTCAAGGCCGCGTTTGTGCGCCGAAGTATGCTGTCATTGCAGTCGGCGTCTGCGATTGGCGGCCTGTCAACAACAGTCGCGGCCCCGAAGGGAATTGCAGCGGCGGCTACTGCTGTCGCGGCCGAGCCGGCATTGGCGCGAATTGCGCTCGATGGTAATCGGTTCGGATTGGGTAACCAGCCGATCCTCGTTCATACGGCCTCGCATCCTCGCAGCGTGTCGGTGTATGCGGCTGCTTCGGATGGCCAGCAACTTACGCCGCCGAGCGCCGATGCGGCCGCGACAGCGTTTGTTGATGATCTCATTCGGCGTGGGAAGGTTGATGTGCCACAACGTCGTGGCGTCACTTCTGGGTTGGTTTCGCATCGCAGCTTGAAGACCCACAGGCTGGTTGCGGCCGATGAGGGACTGCTGTTGCAGCGGGTTCTGTTTGACTGCGGACATCGGCATCGCTGAAATTGGGGGTATGGCAATCGACAAGACACGCCACCCCCCAGGCGCCATCGTGGCGTCCGACCCCGAAACCGAGTCCTTCGTCAAAGGCCTGGTTGACCGGGGCGAGGCCGCCAAGCCGGACGCTGCCGGCAAGCTGCCCCCGGGCGCCACTCACGAAATCGTCGGTGAAACTGAGACTGGGCTGCCGATTGTGGTGCGGCGGCGCTTTTCGGCCTATTGAGGACCGGGTATATTGGGTCCGCCATGAACCGCCTCGTACGGACCATTGCCCGCATTACCTGCCCGGCTTTCGCTGAAAGCCGGGTCGATGTTGCGTGCGGTGTTCCCAGTTCCAGTACGAGGTCCGAGGTTCATGAGTGTCACAGAATCCCCTGAAACATCAGCGCTTTACCGCCTGAGGGTCACGGCTGAGGCCGACCTCGGGGCGCTGTCGCGCGTCCTCGAGCGATTCCAGAATCTGAATGTGGTGCCCCGCCGCGTGGTTGCGGAGATGGGCATCGGCGACATCCTTTACATCCAGGTCGATGTCTCAGGGATGCCCGAAGAACGTATATCGCTGATCACCGCGAAGCTGAACCAGGCGTTGAGTATTCGCGATGCCTATTGGCATGCCGTGTAGCTCGCTATTCGTCGACCGGCTGAGCCGGTGACTCCAGGGATGGCGGTTCTGACGGTGGCGGCGGTGCGTTAGGGGGCGGTGGGGCCGGGTGGTCCGGGTCGCCGTCGAGAGTTTCCGAGGCTGCCTCGGCCTCCGCCTCGAGGTCCGCAACCGCGGCAGGCGATGCCTCACTTCTCATGAATGCCGCTTGCCGTGTTGGCTGCTGCGTTTCTGGCTGCCACGGGAAGACTTTTTGCGGTATCGGCTGGTTGATGGACGCGATCATGGGCAGCTTCGATCGTTCCATCGAGTTGTTGGCGTTGACCATGAAGAAGGTCAGCACGGCCAACGTGGTCGCGGCGAAGACACCAGAGCCTACGAAGAATGCCGCGCGCTTTTTGCCGAGGGGAGGGCCGCGAAATTGCGGCGGGGGGCGCTTGGTCGCGGCGAGCTTTGCCAGTTGAGCTAACGATTGGTTGCTCATGACCGGCTCGCGCCTGTCGGTGTCGCGTCGGGCGCGTGCGCGTTTGAATGTTTCGCTCTCGGGAATTCGCGCCGGTTGTGCCGCCGTGTCGCGAGTCGCTCGCGCGGCGGCGTATCGGGCGGCGGCGCGCATGCCGGAGGTAATCTCCCGCTGTTGCGTGGGGCGCTGTTGTTTCGGCGCCTGTTGTGTCCGCGTGGGTGCTGAGGGCGCCGCCGCCTGCCACCCATCCTCCAAAACAACATGTCGAACCCGCGGAGCCGGAGCAGCCGCGGGCGCCGGCCTATGTGCGGGCGCACGAACAGGCGCCTCTTCCCCACAAGCGCTGCGCGCCAAACTGATAGCCGCCCAAAGCTTCCGAAAGTTGATCGGATACGGAAGCGTCCGAAACAGACCGAACAATCCCAACTCACCCTTGAGCAGGTTCAGGGTGGCGGGGCGGGCGGCGAAAATTCGCAGGGTGTTGGGTGTGTTGACGGCGACGTGGCTCAACACTTCGAGGCCGGACCCGTCGGCCAGTGTCTCGCAGGCGACGATGAGATCGAACTCGGTCCGCGCCAGGAGGGTGAAACAATCGGCTTTGGTCGCAGCGGTGGATATCTTCAGGTCGTTCGCAAACGTACCGGCTGTTTTGGCCAGTACCTTCGCATTACGACCTGCTACGAGAACCCGCATGCGTTACTAAATACTCCGATTTTACGGGGATTTGCAGTGCCCGCAGAAAGCGACACTGTCTGGCGAGCCCGACACGCGAGCCCCTGCCGATGCTTTAGCGGCTGGCAACTTCAACCCCACGCCATCCGCCACCCAACGCCTTGAAGACAGCGATCTGATCCTGAATCAGCGCCGTGTCCGAGGTCGCGACTGCAGCGTCGGCGGCCACCAGTGCTTGCTCCGTGGTCAGCAGGTCCAGGCTGCTGAGGGAGCCGGCGAGGAACTGATCGTGGGCCATATCGAACGCCTGATGGGCCTTCTGTTGAGCGTCTGACAGGGCCTGCCGGCGCTCCAGCTCCGAGCCGTAAGTCGATAGCGCCTGCTCGGTCTCCTTCAGGGCCTGCAGGACGACCGAATCGAAGTTCGCCAAAGCCGCTGCGGCGCTGGCTTTTGCGGCCCGGACTCGGGCACGCGGGCCTGCCATGTTCGGAAACGTCCAACTGACGCTGGGTCCAATGCCCCAGGTAACCGAATCTGCGGAGGTGAACTCATTGATGTCCGCCGTGACGGTGCCGTACAGGGCTTTCAGGGTGACCCTCGGGTACAGGTCCGCCGTGGCTACGCCGATGCGGGCCGTTGCCGAGGCCATTCTCCGGTCAGCCTGCCGCACGTCCGGGCGTCTCTTGAGCAGGGTGGCACCGTCCCCCACGGGCACAAGGTCTGTAAGGTGCGGGGGTAGTACGCATTGGTTTACCTCAGTGGGCGCCATCGACGGGGACCGTCCGAGCAAGGCCGCTAACTGGAACACTGCCGCCCGACGCTGGCCTTCCAGGGGCGGAATGCTGGCCCGGACCTGGGCAACGAGTTGCTGGGCCCGCACCACATCGAACTGCGAGTTGGCGCCGGCCTCGTTCCTGCGAACGGTGATTTCCGCCTCCCGGCTGACGATATCGAGCGACCGCTTCGCAACCTCAATCTGCTCTCCAAACGCGCAGATCTGCGCGTATGACCGTGCGGTCTCTGCTGCTACGGTTATCTTCACGCTGTCGTGAACCGCGGCAACGGCTTCCGCGTCCGCGCGGGCAGATTCCACGGACCTGCGAACCCGACCGAGGTAGTCGAGCTCGTATCCGAGGCTGAGGACGGCCTCATGAACCCAGATGGTCTGGGGCCGGCGGCCGGTCAGCTCGAGAATCTCATCTGTCCCCGCGTCCCGTCCGCGGGTCGAGCTGATTCCGGCCGTCGTCTGCGGGAGAAAGGCGTCCCGCGCGATGTCGAGCGCGGCGCTCGCGGCCTGCAGGTTGGCCTCCGCAGCCCTCAGATCCGTGTTGGCTTTGAAGGCTTCCTCCAACAACTTGTCGAGGGTTGGATCGTGGTAGAGGCGCCACCAGTCATCAGGCGGCTCGGCCGCGGTCTCTGCCGCCGGTGAAACAGACACCAGTGGACCTTCCGCACCCGGTTTTGCAGGGGCAGGCTGATAGTTGGGGCCGAGGGTGCAACCTGACATGGCCACAACAAGGGCCGCGAGCAGCCCACTCGATATCCGGGCCCTCATCGCGGTGCCTGCGCGCGGGAAGCGAACAGCGGCATGTGCGAAGCCGGTCCGGGCGGAGCTGCTCGCCTGGTAACAATAAAGATGACTGTCAGTGCAGTGGCTGCGGCGATGACTACAAATGCATCAATGATTCCCTGGGTGAGGGCGGACGCATGCACCACATTGTTCAACACCGAAGCCCCGCGTGTTGTTGCGGAAAGCGGATCCCCGGCGCGAGCCGTAGCCGCGCCGTAAGCCTGTATGCGCTGGATCACGGTTCCGTCACCGATCTGGATGTGTTGTCCAAGATGATTCGAAGCAATCTGGCCACGCACGCGTACAAATGTCTGAATGAACGCACTGCCGATCTCGCCGCCAAACAGGCGGGCGACCTGGAGCGCGGCCCCGAAGCTCAATGCAACCTGGGGGCGCAGATGCAGGACCGCGAAAAAGACCGTTCCAGATAGTGCGAAGCTTTGTCCTACGGCCTGGAGGATTGCCGCCGGCATGAATTGATCCGAGCCCCACACAGGCGTGAGGCCGTACGCGACCAGCAGGCACGCGACACAAATACACATGAAGCCAAACACCGCGACCATGCGGGGATCGGCGCGGCGTAGCGTGAAGCCCGCCAGAAAGCAGATCAATAGTTGCGGAGCCGCGATCCATGCCAGCGTATCGCCGACCTCGAGGGCGCGAAACCCACGCACGGTCTGCAAAAACTGCGGGATGACGAGAGCCGTGGACAGGATGGTCAGGCGCAAAAACGACACGAGCAGCAACATTCGCGGCAGGGGCGGCTCCAGCACCACCCTCAGGTCCACAGCCGGAAAAGGGCAGCGCCATTCATGTATGAAGAACATGATCAGCAGGAAAACACCCGCCGTCAGCAGGCCGATGACCAGGGGCGAGTTGAGCCAGTCGAGCCGGTTGCCCTGGTCGAGTGCGGCATAGATGAGCGCGAAGCCGCAGCCGCCGTACAGAAAGCCAAAAATGTCGGCGCGTGGGCGGTTGGGGTTGACCGGCTCCGGTTTGACGCCGAAGTACAGGCACGCAACCATGATGAGGGCGAAGGGAATGTTCTGCCAGAAGATGAAGCGCCAGGACAGGTAGTCGGTGTACCAGCCTTCGAGCGAGGCCGAGATATTCAAAGACACTTCGAGGTTGAGTGCGTACACGGCAATTCCATAGGCCCAGGCCTTGGGTGGCGTGTTGCGCAGCACGAAGCTCAGGGTCAGGGGAATAAAGAAACCGGAAGCCAGCCCGCCCAGGAACTGGAACACCAACAAGGTCTGCAGGTTGGGGGAGAAGGGCTCCAGGATGGAAATGACCGCGAAAGCGGCGGCCGCTTCCATCAACACCTTGCGCGTGCCGTAGATGCCACCGAGCCAGACTGCGACGAGAGTGATCAGCATCTGGGCAACAGTCTGAGTGGTAGAGATCCAGGCACCCTCATCGAACCCCGCATGGACGGCACCGCGGATGTCAGCGAGGCCCAGGGTTGAGAGGCGGGTGTTGAGGGTTGATATGAAGGTACCCATCAGCACGGCCGTGAGCCCGAGCCACGGGAACGACGTGGCCGGCGGCGCAGCGGGCATCGCGGGCGCGGTTGTTGCCGCTGCCGCGGGTACACTCATGAACGCTCACCCGACTTTGTATCAACGGTCGCTATCACTGACATGCCGGGTCGCAACTTGTCTTTCAAACCGTCCGCGTCGTCGATGACGATCTTGACTGCAACACGTTGCACCACTTTGGTGAAGTTGCCTGTGGCATTGTCGGGCGGCAACAGCGCGAACTGCGATCCGGCCCCGGGCGCAAAGGCAATCACGTGCCCATGCAGAGTCCGCCCCGGAAAGGTATCCACCCGGATATCCGCCTTCTCGCCAATCGACATGTGCGTCAATTGGGTTTCCTTGAAGTTGGCGATCACCCAGACATTCGGCAACGGTGTCAAAGAGGTGACCTGGCCGCCCACACCCACCCACTGTCCCGGTTTCACCTGGCGTTGGCCGATCACGCCATCCTGCGGGGCCACAATCCGCGTATACCCCAGGTTGATTTTCGCAATGGCGAGGTTGGCCTTCTGAGCGGCAAGAGCCGCTTCAGCCTGTGCTTGTTGGGCGGCCAGGACCGTCAGTTGGCGGCCGGCGGCGCTCGCTTGGGCGCGCGATTGCTCGAGTTGCGCGGCAAGCTGGGCTTTTACAGTTTGCAGCTTTTCGGCCGCCTCGGTTGAGGACGATCCCGTCTTGAAGAGCACGCTCTGTCGTGCGAGGTCTCGCTTGTTCTGCTCCACATTGGCATCTACGGCGGCCACGCTGGCCCTGGCGGCCTGGACATTGGCGGTCTGCAGTTCCTGCTGTGCCTTCAAGGCCTCGATTTGCGCCGCGGCCGCCGAGACACTTGCGGTGAGTTGATCGACCGTGGCGCGGTAGTCGTCATCGACGATTTCGGCGAGCACCTGGCCTTCGTGGACGCGTTCGTAGTCCTGGACGGGCATGCTGCGCACGTACCCGGACACCTTCGCGGCAATTGGGGTCAGGTCGGACTGCAAGTAGGCATCGTCCGTCGACTGCCGCCGTGAATTGGACTCCCAGCGGCTCCAGCGCGTGGTGATGAGCACCAGGACGCCCACCGCGAGCAGAAAAACGACTGCCCGCCAGATCCAGTCGGGCGGCGCATGCCAATTGAATGCGGACTTGCTATCCGTCATCGAGTTCTCTCCAAGGCCTCTACGTCTCCCCCACGTGACAGTGTAGCCAACCCAGGGGCAGCCGGCGATTGTGCCCGTGCGGGCCCGGGGCGTATTGCAGGGAATTGCTGCGATGTGGACGGACTGACTGAAGGACCGTGGCAGGCGACTATAAAAAGCCGCGCTGTCGTGCGGATGCAATCTGACACGCGTACAACACAATACCGATCGCGCGCTATATTATGTGTGTGCGTCTGAATGCGAGGTTTTGATGCGAAATAGCGCACGCCGTTCTTTGCTCGACGGAATGACTTGAACGTGTCGCCACCCGAGGACGTCGGGGCGTTGCGGCTTCAGGCGAACACGGCCTTTCGTTCGGGACGCGGCGCTGAAGCTGCTGAATTGCTGGCGCGCGCAGCCCGACTCGCACCGTATAACGCAGAAGTGCACGACGAGCTTGGCATCGTGCTCAGGGAGCTGAAGCGCTTCGACGAGGCGGAAGTCGCCTGCCGAAAGGCGCTATCGCTGAACTCGCAATACGCACCGGCCCATTTGAATCTTGCCGAGCAATTCAAGCGCCGCGGTCACCTGCGTGAAGCGCGCGAACATCTGCAATCGGCGCTGCAGTTGACACCCAATTCCGAGACGGCGCGCGTCAGCCTCGGGGATGTGCTCGTTGACATGGGAGAGACCTCGGCCGCGATCGATTTGTACCGTGAGGTGATTGCGGCGAGTGCAACCCCGGCTCCGATTTATGTGCGACTCGGAATCGCACTCAGGACTCTCGGCGATCACGCTGGCGCCATCGAAGCCTGCCAGCGTGCGGTGGCGCTCGCTCCCCAAGTTCCTGAGACGCACTTCCATCTCGCCGAGACGCTGATTGTGGCCAACCGGGTGTCAGACGCGATCACTCACGCTCAACAAGCGATGCCCTTACCCGGGGCCCGGGTGTTGCACAGCGCTGCGTTGGTCATTCTCGGCAAATTCGATGCAGCGCTCATGTCGGCCGGTACGCATCCACCTCAGTATCTGGCGATCCTGGGGAATCGGCTGTTGGAGCTTCGACACCCCGCGTCCGCGCTCGAATGCTTCAGGCGTAAGCTGGAGGTCGATCCGTGGGATACCGTTGCGGCGCACTTCGTCTGCGCCCTGAGCGGTGCCAATCCGGATCGACCGTCTGATGAGTACGTACGACAGTTGTTTGACGACTGTGCGGACACTTTCGATCAGCAACTCGTGGGAGCGCTGTCGTACTCGGTGCCCCGTGAAGTGGCTGCCGCAGTCGTGGCATCGAGCTCGTTGAGTCCGCCGTGGGATGTGGTGGATCTGGGCTGTGGCACGGGACTGGTCGGTGTCGAAATTGCAAAGTACGGCCAATCTCTCGTTGGTGTAGATCTGTCACCCAGGATGATCGAGCGAGCCGGTGCGCGCGGAATCTACACCGAGTTGATTTGCGGTGATTTGTCCGCAGCTCTGACGCAAGAGGGACGTTATGACGTGGCTATTGCGGGCGACGTATTCGTCTATGTAGGTAAGCTCGATTCCGTGGTGCCGGCCGTGCGTCGGTCGCTGCGTTCAGGCGGCGTGTTGGCCTTCACAATCGAGTCCGCGGAAGAGGTTGCGGAGGCGGCCGGCTCACCAGGATATTGGCTGAGGCCGAGTGGGCGTTTCGCCCACCATGCCGATTATGTGCGCGACCTGGCTGCGGGCAACGGGTTCGCAATCAAACAGATGCAGAAGGTCCGGCTGCGGCTCGAGAGTCGTCAGCCGGTGATGGGCTGGTTGGTTGTGATGCAGTGTTAAGGATGTACGCCCAGCGCAGTGAGAAGCTGTAGCAATCCGCCACCCCAGTCCACGACGCCAGGGACGTTCGCGATCGCGAGCGCCAATGAAAACGCCAGGAAGGGTATGGCAATGAACATGAACAGGGGTGTGGAAAAGCGGCGCCGTGCCTTTCTGTTGCACAGTACGCTGCTCAACACCTCATCCCGCTCCAGGCTGGTGGCCACCAGGCCGCATGAAACCCCGAGTGCGACCAGCAGGCCGAGGTTGAGGATCACCAACATGTCCGCCTCGATGGGAAACAACCAGACAGTGGCGATACTGGCGAGTGCGCACAGTACCCCACCCATCACAGACCATCGGTAAAGCGAGATTTCGACCACGAGCAGCGTGAAGGCCGCGATCCGGTGGCTGCTGTCATCCTGGTTGTCGTACAACCACTCTTTCAGCTCCCGGGTCCAGACATCACATTTGTCGCTTTCCAGGAGCTTGCGGGCATGTTCGCCACCGCTGGCGGCCAGGGCGGCCACGGGGGTGGATGCGAAGATACGGGGTGTCTGCAGTCCCGGCGGCCATAGAGTCGCGGTTGGTGTTGTTTGGGCACGAGCGATTGAAAAGAACCTGGATACGGCACGAACCCGCCTGGCGGAGCCAATCGCCGAGCAGGCCAACAGCGCCGCCGAGAACGAGGTGGCCACAATGGCAAACAGGGCTGCATAGGAGGCAAACTTCCCAAAGATGGTGAGTCGCACCTCTCCATACACGATGGCTCTGAGCACCACGAGGGCAATCACGATTGAAGACAATGCCAGTAGTCCATACGGGTTCAGCGCAGGCATGCCACGCCGATGACGCTGGCCGCCGGAAGCCTCCTTGTTTGCAGGCTTGACCAACTCTTCGGCACCCCGCAACACATTGGAGTTCCGATTGACGATTCCCGCGCCGGTGCTGAGTACGATCGAGGCGTGCAGCAAGGTGAGAGTGGCCAGGGCAATGACCAGGAAGAACGCCATTCCCGAGTGGGGATCCACGGCGAGCTCGATCAGTTCCGCAATGTCCACGACGTCTTTGTAAGTCGCATGGGTGCTACCCAGCCACAACAGCGGCGTGCACGCCAGAATGGCTCCCGACAGTGCCAGTGACGTCGGTGCCAGCGCGCTTCGGGAGTTGAATCGTTGCGCAGCCCGCCGCACTCGCCGCAGCGTCCTGATCCAGAAATAGAGCCCCACGAATCCGCCCAACATGGCAATCACCAGCCAGAATGGCAGCGCATTGTCAGGGTCGAACTGGTGGACGTAGTAGCCGCCCATCGTCAGGAGAGCTGCGCACAGCAGGCACATTCCCATGGAGAACGAGTCTGCAATCCAGATGAGTGCCGGCTTGATGGCCTCATCGCGTCTGCGCGGCAGCACCAGGGGCGAGATCCACAACCAGGCCGCCGTCAGACACAACAACGGAGCGCTGGCCTCAATGATCTGGAATTGGGTTGAGTCGATGTTCGCCGCCGCTGGAGCGGGCGCTGCAGCGTTGAGAACAGAACCTGTTGTAACGTAACCGGTGCTGACTTTACGGAAGCCCGCGAGCGTCACAACCTGAATGGTGGCACGGCGATTGCGTGGCTGAAAGCTCCCATCGAACAGACATGGCTTGCGTCCGACCGAGCTCGTGGCCAGTCCCGCGACAGAATCGGCGAACAGTGCCTGCACGTCACTCGACCACGATGAAATGGGATTCCAGCGCGAGTGCGCGGTTTTGTCATCAGGTGCCGACTCGCAACCATACACACGCGATTCTGCTGTGAGCTCGGCGGAAGCAAACGACAGCGCGCTGCGGCTCGCATGCAGGAAGTCTGGATGCGCCAGCAGGTTATCCGCTTCCAGGTCGATGAGCAGTGCCCCGGGCAGACGCGCTCTGACTTCGTCGAACAGAAACAGCCGGTCGCGGACATCGGTCGCGACAACAATCACGATCTGCGGAACCGGGGACAACTCCTTCAGTGTGTCCAAGCCGCGTTCCAGCGCGAGCTCCGCGCTCACCGAGGTCAGGCCCGATTGCCGGCTTTCCGGAAATTCACTGCCATTCTCGGTTCCCAACTGCAGGGGCAGGTGGTCGGCCGAGGTGGGCAGTTTGAGGTTCAAGGGGCTGTTGGCATCGTCATCGGCACGCGCCTGCAGCAGGCCGTAGCGGACATCGGCAATGTTCGCGGGAAAATACAGGTATACGGCCGACTCGCACAGGGCCTTTGCGTAGAGCCGGTAGCGATCGCCGCTCTCCTGGGTTTGCAGGTCGCCGAGACACACTCCACTGCCAAATGTCGAAGCCTCCGCCAGAATGGCAACCCGGTTCTTCAAATGCGCCAGCTGTTGGGTGGGATCGGTTCGACTATCGGCGGCGCCAGGAACCCATTGCGTCAGTGCAGCGACGAGTTTTGCCAGGTGCGCGAGCTTGCGATTGTTCTCGAGGGCCAGGCTGGTGAACTGCAGATGCTGATAACGGGAATTGGCCCGGAAGTTGGAGCTGTCACTGGTGGAGCTGGAGATGGCGCAGAT
>Ga0307510_10003170_pt1 | contig 19081 bp, 15 predicted proteins | sample 12_EM_MG_FD_207224 | JGI IMG/M metagenome (GOLD analysis project Ga0307510, IMG submission 207224) | Populus trichocarpa ectomycorrhiza microbial communities from riparian zone in the Pacific Northwest, United States - 12_EM | ecosystem: Host-associated > Plants > Roots > Unclassified | place...
GATACGGCCATCGACGCCGTGGGCACGGTCAAGAAGCCTTGGTGGCAGCTCTGGTGAAGCCGCGGCCGGCGCGCCGCTAGAACGGCAGCGCGTCGCTCGCCAGCGACGCGAGCCAGGCCAGCGCCTCGGCTTCGGTCGCGACCATCGTCATCGGCGGCAACGCCTCGCGCAGCCGCCTGCCGTAGTTGGCACCGGCCATGCGCGGGTCGCACACCACCAGCAACCCGCGGTCGGTCTCGCTGCGGATCAAGCGCCCCGCGCCCTGCTTCAATGACACCGCCGCTTCGGCGACGAAGTAGTCGGCGAACGGATTGCGGCCCTCGCCTTCGAGACGCTTCACGCGCGCCTCGACCAGCGGATCGTTCGGCGGCGGGAACGGCAGCTTGTCGATCAGCACGCACTGCAGCGCGTCGCCGGGCACGTCGATGCCCTCCCAGAAGCTCTGCGAACCCACCAGCACCGAGCGCGGCTGCGACAGGAACTGCTGCATCAGCTGGCGCTTCGGGATCTGCCCCTGCACCAGCACCTGGATGTTGTCACCCTGCGCTTCGAACTCGGCGCGCAGGCGTTCGCCGATGGTCTGCAAGGCGCGCAGCGTGGTCGTCAGCACGAAGGTGCGGCCGCCCAGCGCGCGCGCGCAACGCGCCGCGAGGATCGCCACCGACGGCGCGTGGTCCGGCTCGTTGGGCTTGGGGAAGCCACGCGGCACGTACAGCCGCGCATGCGCCGCGTAGTCGAACGGGCTGCCCAGCCGCAGCGTGCGCGCGTCGCCCAGCCCGGCCGACTCGGTGAACCAGCTGAGCTTCTCGTCGTCGCCCAGCGTGGCCGATGTGAAGACCCAGGCCTTGGGCGCGGCCGCCATCTGTTCGCGCAAAGCATCTCGGATGTCCAGCGGCGACTCGACCAGCCGCGCCTGGTGCGGCGACACGTCGATCCAGCGCACGTTGCCGTCTTCGGCCGGCACCGCGAAGCGCTCGGCCAGCGCGGCCAGCTGTGTCGCGCGCTCGATCAGCTTGGTGAAGTCGGGCGACATGTCGACCACCACCTTGAGCCCCGCCGCAGCCGCTTCGCACGTGTGCGCCACACCCTGCAGCGCCGTGCCGAAGTCCGCGCGCCCGGCGCGCTCCTGCCAGCGCAGCTTGAGCGTCCCGCGCATGGCTTCGAGCGCACCGACCGAGGCGATGCGCAGCTCGCGCGCAGCGCGGTCGCACGCGCCCGCCAGTTCCTGCCACGGCACCAGGCCGCGCGCCTGCTGCAGCCCCGCGCCGAGCATGTCGCGCGCGAAGTCGATGACCTGCGCCGTGCCCAGCGTGGTGCCGAGAAACTGCACGCCGGCTTCGGTGAGCTGATGCGCCTCGTCGAACAAGGCCACCTCGACGCTGGGCAGCAGCTCGGCCACGCCGGTGTCGCGCAACGCCATGTCGGCGAAGAACAGATGGTGGTTCACGACCACCACATCGGCCAGCATCGCCTCGCGCCGCGCCTTCACCACATGGCAGCTGCGGAACTGCGGGCACTCCTGGCCCAGGCAGTTTTCGCGCGATGAGGTCACCAGCGGGATCACGCTGCTGCGTTCGTCCAGGCCTTCGAGTTCGGCCAGGTCGCCGGTGGTCGTGACGTGCGACCACTGCTCGACCTTGGCGAGCGTTCGCACGGCCCAGCGATCGGGCAGCGTGTCGGCCTGACGCGCCTGGTTCATGCGGTGCAGGCACAGGTAGCTGCCGCGCCCCTTCAGCAGCGCGACCGTGACCGGCAAATGCAGCGCTTCGCGCAGCCGCGGGATGTCGCGCAGGAAGAGCTGGTCCTGCAGGCTCTTGGTGGCGGTGCTCACGAGCGCGCGCGCGCCGCTCAGCAAGGTCGGCACCAAATAGGCAAAGGTCTTGCCGACGCCAGTGCCCGCCTCGGCCACGAGTGCGCTGCGTTCCTCGATGGCCTGGGCCACGCCCAGCGCCATGCGCAGCTGCACCTCGCGCTCGACATGGTTGGCGTCGGCCACGGCCAGTGCGCCACCGCGCGCGAAGGCCGCGGTGACGGCGTCGGTCAGTTCACTCATTGGAGGCCTTCGCGCTGTGCGCGTCGGCGTTCGCCCTTGGGGCGGCCCGGCGGGCGGCTCATTGGGAAGCCTTCGCGCTGTGCGCTTCGGTGTTCGCCCTTGGGGCGGCCCGGCGGGCTCACGCAGGTTCCGGCGGATCGAGTTCCGCTTCGATCTGCGCGATCTGGTCGCGCAGCAGCAGGCGGCGCTTCTTGAGGCGGCGCAGGCTGAGTTCGTCGTCGGGCAGCGTCAGCGAGGCCTGGTCGATAAGGTTGTCGAGATCGGCATGCTCCATCCGCAACTCGATCAGTCGGCGCGGCAGGGAATGCAGATTGAGATCCATGAGCGCGACACTTCTGTGCAGTAATGGGCGACGAGAGCAAATGCAAAGCGATTATAGTTTTCGACCATGAGCACAGCGTCCTCCGGCTATCGTCTGACCGCCACCACGGGCATCCACCGTGGTGACCGCGCCTACCAGCAAGACCAGGTCGACATCATGGCGCACGACCGCGTGCCGGGCTGCATGCTCGCCGTGCTGGCCGACGGCATGGGCGGCAAGAGCGGAGGCCGCAAGGCCGCCGACCAGGTGCTGCTGACGGCGCATCAATTGTTCGAGCGCTACGCGCCCAGCCGCGACGACGCCGCCGAGACCTTGAAGCAGCTCGTGCTCGAAGCCCACCTGATGATCAAGCTGACGGCGATCACCTCGGAAGAAGAGCCGCACAGCACGGTGGCCGCGTTCATGGTCAGCCCGTCGCTGGAGTGCGACGTGATCCACGCCGGCGATTCGCGCGTCTACCATTTCCGCGGCGCCGAGATGATGAGCCGCTCGATCGATCACTCGTATGTGCAGCGCCTCGTCGACGAAGGCCAGATCAACGAGGAAGAAGCCAACGCGCATCCGCAGTCCAACCTGCTGACCGGCTGCCTGGGCACCAACCAGGACCCGCCGCTGACGCACAGCCGCATCGACCAGCTCGAGATCGGCGACACGCTGCTCGCCTGCAGCGACGGCCTGTGGCACTACTTCACCCCGCGCGAACTCGGCGCCATCGTGCACGCGTTGCCGGCGCGCGAAGCGAGCGAGATGCTGGTGACCAAGGCGCGCCAGCGCGCACGCGGAGGCGGAGACAACCTGTCGCTGGCGCTGGTGCGGGTCGATCAGTTGTCCTGATCCGCAGCGCTCAGGCGGATCGACTCGGTCAGGGCGCCGACGCGCCCTTGGGCACCGGCAACGGCGCGGCCACCTTGCCATGCGCGGCTCGCTCCGCGTTGCGGCGCTCGATTGCCTCGCGATGCTCTTGCGCCGTGCGCTTCTTCGCCTTGAAGCTCGCCTCGTTGCGCTTTTCGTCGACGTGCGGTTCGGCCAACGGTGGTGTGACACGGGGGCGCGAAGCCTCGCCCGCGTCCGACGCCGACGCGGCCCGCGCGGCTGGCGGCGAACGCCGCGCTTGCTCGCGTGTCGGTGCGGAGTCCGCCTTGTCCGCGCCGTCACGCACGGCCTGCGCCGCGGCGCGCTCGGCGAGCCCGGCGCGGCGCCTCGCCGCGGCGTCGCGGCGCTCGGTGTCGTTGAGCGCCTGCTCCTGGCGACGCAGCCGCTTCAGCGCATCGTGCTCGTCACGCTGCGCCGCCTCGACGCAGGCGGTGACGACGAACTGCGCACGGCACTCGCGTTCGCGCTCGGCGAAGCGCGCCGTGGCCGCCGCACGATCGGCCGCGATGCGCTCGCGCTCGGTCTGCGCCTGCGCAGCGAACGCAACGCACGCGAGCAGAGCCATCAACCAGCGACCGGCGTTCATGGTCAGGTCAGCGAGGTGTCGACATTACGCCGCGCCAGCGCAAGGAATTCGGCCGACTGCATCTCGCGCAGCCGCGACACCGTGCGCGGGAACTCGTGCGCGAGCGGCCCTTCGGTGTAGAGCTGCTCGGGTTCGGTCTCGGCCGACAGGATCAGCTTCACGCGCCGGTCGTACAGCACGTCGACCAGCCAGGTGAAGCGGCGCGCTTCCGACGCATTGCGTGGCGACATCTGCGGCACGCCCGACAGCAGCACCGTGTGAAACTGGCTCGCGAGTTCGAGGTAGTCGTTCTGCGAGCGCGGGCCGCCGCACAGCTCCTTGAAGTCGAACCACACCACGCCGCCGGCGCGGCGCCGCGCGCGGATCTCGCGGTGCTCGATGTGCAGCAGCGGCGACTCGTCCTTGGCTTCGGCCAGGCGCTCGAACGCGTCGCGCATCGCGGCTTCGGCAGCATCGTTCAGCGGCGTCTGGTACAAGCCGACCTGCGCGAGCGTCACCTGTCGGTAGTCGGTGCCGTTGTCGACATTCACGACCTCGAGCTTGGCCTTCAGCAGCTCGATCGCCGGCAGGATGCGGTCGCGGTGCAGCCCGTTGGGGTACAGGTCGTCGGGCTTGAAATTCGACGTGGTGACGATGCTCACGCGGTTCTCGAAGAGGGCCTCGAGCAGGCGGTACAGGATCATCGCATCGGTCACGTCGGCGACGTGAAACTCGTCGAAACAGATCAGCCGGTAGCGCCGCGCCATGCGCTTGCCCAGCTCCTGCAGCGGGTTCACCGTGCCATGTAGTTCGGCGAGTTCGCGGTGCACCTCGCGCATGAACTCGTGGAAGTGCAGCCGCGTCTTGCGCTGCAGCGGCACGGCGTTGAAGAAGCAGTCCATCAGGAAGCTCTTGCCCCGCCCGACGCCGCCGTACATGTAGACGCCGCGCGGGATCGGCGGGCGCGAGATCAGCTTGGTCAGCGCGTTGCCGCGACGCGCCTTGTAGTCGGCCCACTCCTCTTCGCAGCGTGCGAGCGAGTCGACCGCCCGCAGCTGCGCCGGGTCGGCCGTGTAGCCGCGCTCGGCCAGCGTCGCGGCGTAGAGCTCGCGGACGCCCACTTCAGAAGTTCAGCGCGCGCTTGTCCACCGCCAGCGCGGCTTCCTTCGTGGCTTCGCTCAGCGACGGATGCGCGTGGCAGATGCGCGCGATGTCCTCGCTCGACGCCTTGAACTCCATCGCGACCACCGACTCGGCGATCAGCTCCGACGCATACGGCCCGACGATGTGCACACCGAGGATCTGGTCGGTCTTGGCATCCGCGATCATCTTCACCAGGCCGGTCGTGTCGCCGAGCGCGCGCGCGCGGCCGTTGGCCATGAACGGGAAGGTGCCGACCTTGTAGGCGCGGCCCTCGGCCTTCAGCGCCTGCTCGCTCTGGCCCACCCACGCGATCTCGGGCGAGGTGTAGATGACCCACGGCACGGTGTTGAAGTCGACGTGCGGGTGCTGGCCCGCAATGCGCTCGGCCACCGCCACGCCCTCTTCCTCGGCCTTGTGCGCGAGCATCGGACCGCGCACCACGTCGCCGATCGCCCACACGTTGGGCAGGTTGGTCTTGCAGTCGGCGTCGACCGCAATGAAGCCGCGCTCGTCCAGCTTCAGGCCGACCGCATCGGCGGCCAGGCCGGTCGTGTTCGGCACGCGGCCGATCGACACGATCAGCTTGTCGACCGCGAGCTTCTGCTCCTTGCCGGCCGCATCGGTGTAGGCCACGGTCACGCCGGTCTTCGAGGTCTTGACCTCACTGATCTTCACGCCGAGCTGGATCTTCAGGCCTTGCTTGGTCAGCGCCTTGTGCGCTTCCTTCGCGATCTGTTCGTCGACCGCGCCGAGGAAGGTCGGCAGCGCTTCGAGCACGGTCACGTCGGCGCCGAGGCGGCGCCACACCGAGCCCATCTCGAGGCCGATCACGCCGGAGCCGATCACGCCCAGCGTCTTCGGCACGCCGGGAATGCGCAGCGCGCCATCGTTCGACAGGATGGTCTCTTCATCGAAGGCCGCGCCGGGCAATGCACGCGGGTTCGAGCCGGTCGCGACGATGACGTGCTTGGTCGTCAGCGTGTCCGGCTTGTCGCCGGTCACCGCGATCTCGTAGCCTTCGCCGCCGGCCTTCACGAGCGAGCCGCGGCCGTGGAAGAACGTCACCTTGTTCTTCTTGAACAGATAGACGATGCCGTCGTTGTTCTGCTTCACGACCGTGTTCTTGCGGCCGTGCATCTTGGTCACGTCGATGCTCAGGTTCGACAAGCCGATGCCGTGGTCCGCGAAGTGGTGGCCGGCCTGCTCGAAATGCTCGCTCGACTGCAGCAGCGCCTTCGATGGGATGCAGCCCACGTTCGTGCAGGTGCCGCCCAGCGCGGGGCCGCCCTTGTCGTTCTTCCACTCGTCGATGCAGGCGGTGTTGAAACCCAGCTGCGCGGCGCGGATCGCCGCCACGTAGCCACCGGGGCCGCCGCCGATCACGACGACGTCAAATGTTTTGCTCATGGTCGTCGTGGCTTTAGATGTCGAACAGCAGGCGCGCCGGATCTTCCAGCGCTTCCTTCATCGCGACCAGCCCCAGCACGGCTTCGCGGCCGTCGATGATGCGGTGGTCGTAAGACATCGCGAGGTAGTTCATCGGTCGCACCACGATCTGGCCGTTCTCGACCACCGCGCGGTCCTTGGTCGCGTGCACGCCGAGGATGGCCGACTGCGGCGGGTTGATGATGGGCGTGGACAGCATCGAGCCGAAGGTGCCGCCGTTGCTGATCGAGAACGTGCCGCCGGTCAGGTCGTCGAGCGAGAGCTTGCCCTCGGCCGCCTTCTTGCCGTATTCGGAGATCTTCTTCTCGATGTCGGCGAAGGTCATCTGATCGGCATTGCGCAGGATGGGCACGACCAGGCCGCGCGGCGAACCCACCGCGATGCCGATGTCGAAATAGCCGTGGTAGACGATGTCGTTGCCATCGACCGACGCGTTGATGATCGGGAACTTCTTCAGCGCCGCGACCGCCGCCTTCACGAAGAAGCTCATGAAGCCGATCTTGACGCCGTGCTCCTTCTCGAACTTCTCCTGGAAGCGCTTGCGCATCTCCATCACCGGCGCCATGTTCACTTCATTGAACGTGGTCAGGATCGCGTTCGTCGATTGCGACATGACCAGGCGTTCGGCGATGCGCGCGCGCAGGCGGCTCATCGGCACGCGTTGCTCCGGGCGGTCGCCGAGCGACTGCGCCGGCGGTGCGGCCACGCTGGGCAGCGCGGCCTTGGGCGGTGCGGCGGGCGGTGTCGGCGCCACCACCGGCGGTGTGAGCGCGACGGGCTTGGCTGCACCTTCCATCGAGGCGAGCACATCGCCCTTGGTCACGCGGCCGTCCTTGCCGGTGCCGGCGACCGAACCCGCGGGGATGCGGTTGTCGGCCATCAGCTTCGCGGCAGCGGGCATCGCCACGCCGGCCGATGCGGCGTCGGACGTGGGCTCGGTCGTCACGCCGGGCGTGGCGCCGGGGGCCGGCACGGCCGGCGGAACCGCCTTCACGTCGAGCGGGCTGACGGCTTCCTTGCCTTCGGTGTCGATCTTCGCGATCACTTCATCGGCGACGCATTGCTCGCCGTCGTTCTTAACGAGCTGCGCGATCACGCCGGACGCCGGCGCCGGCACTTCGAGCACGACCTTGTCGGTCTCGATCTCGACGAGGATCTCGTCCATCTCGACCTTCTCGCCGGGACGCTTCTTCCATTGCAGCAGGGTCGCCTCGGCGACGGATTCGGACAGCTGCGGAACCTTGACTTCTACGATTGCCATTGTGGACTCTTGTTTGTTTTTCGACGCGCGGCTAGCTTGCGCGGCTTACTTGCTCAGCACGAAGCCCTTGAGCTTGCCGAAGGCCTGATCGAGCAGCGCCTTGAGCTGCTCCTGGTGCAGGTGCGCATAGCCCACCGCAGGCGATGCCGACGCCGGCCGCCCGGCATAGCCGAGCTTCTGGCCTTCGACCATGTTCTCGTGGATGTAGTGCTGCACGAAGAACCACGCGCCCTGGTTCTGCGGCTCGTCCTGGCACCACACGACCTCGGTCGCGTTCGGGTACTTCTTCATCTCGGCCGCGAAGGCCTTGTGCGGGAACGGATAGAGCTGCTCGACGCGGATCAGCGCGACATCGCCGTTCTTGCGTTCGGCGCGCGACTTGACGAGCTCGTAGTACACCTTGCCCGAGCATGCGATCACGCGCTTGACCTTGTCGGCGTTGACCTCGGCGCTGACCTCGCCGATCACGGTCTTGAACTCGCCCTTGGTGAAGTCGGACAGCGGCGAGCCGGCGTCCTTGGCGCGCAGCAGCGACTTGGGCGTCATGATGATCAGCGGCTTGCGGAACATGCGCACCATCTGGCGCCGCAGCACATGGAAGATCTGGCTCGCCGAGGTCGGCTGCACGATCTGCATGTTGTTGTCGGCGGCCAGCTGCATGAAGCGCTCCAGACGCGCCGAGCTGTGCTCCGGGCCCTGGCCTTCATAGCCGTGCGGCAGCATCAGCGTGATGCCGTTGGCGCGGCCCCACTTCACTTCGCCGGACGCGATGAACTGGTCGATCACGACCTGCGCGCCGTTGACGAAATCGCCGAACTGCGCTTCCCAGATCACCAGCGTGTTCGGCTCGGCCGACGCGTAGCCGTACTCGAAGCCGAGCACGGCTTCTTCGGACAGCAGCGAGTCGATCACGACGAACGGCGCCTGGCCATCGGCCACGTGCTGCAGCGGCGTGTAGGTGCCTTCGTCCCAGCGCTCGCGGTTCTGGTCGTGCAGCACCGCGTGGCGGTGCGTGAACGTGCCGCGGCCGCTGTCTTCGCCCGACAGCCGGATCGCATAGCCGCTCGCGACCAGCGACGCGAAGGCCATGTGCTCGCCCATGCCCCAGTCGACATTGATCTCGCCGCGGCCCATCGCCGCGCGGTCGGCCAGCACCTTCTCGACCAGCGTGTGGACCTTGAAGTTCGGCGGCACCGTGGTGATGCGCTCGGCCAGGCGCTTGACCTCGCTCATCGGCAGCGCGGTGTCGGCCGCATCGGTCCACTTCTTGCCGAGGAAGGGCGCCCAGTCGACCGCGTACTTGCTCTTGTAGTTGGTCAGCACCGGGTCGTAGGTGCTCTTGCCGGCGTCCATCGCCGCGCGCAACGCCTTGACCATCGAATCGGGGCCGTCGGCAGGCAGCACGCCTTGCGCGACCAGCTTCTCGCCGTACAGCTTGCGCGTGCCCGGGTGCTGCGCGATCTTCTTGTACATCAGCGGCTGCGTCAGCGCCGGCGTGTCCTGCTCGTTGTGGCCGAGCTTGCGGAAGCAGACGATGTCGACGACGACGTCCTTGTTGAACTCCTGGCGGTAGTCGAGCGCGAGCTGCGTGCACAGCACGACGGCCTCGGGATCGTCGCCGTTGACGTGCAGCACCGGCGCTTCGATCATCTTGACGACGTCGGTGCAGTACAGCGTGGAGCGCGAATCGCGCGGGTCGCTGGTGGTGAAGCCGATCTGGTTGTTGATGACGACGTGCACCGTGCCGCCGGTGTAGTAGCCGCGCGTCTGCGCCAGCGCCAGCGTTTCCATCACCACGCCCTGGCCGGCGAATGCCGCGTCGCCGTGGACGATGATGGGCAGCACCGTGTCGCCTTCCTTGTCACCGCGGCGGTCCAGGCGCGCCTTCACCGACCCTTCGACGACCGGGTTCACGATCTCGAGGTGCGACGGGTTGAAGGCCAGGCTCAGGTGGACCGGGCCGCCGTCGGTCGTGATGTCGCTCGAGAAGCCCTGGTGGTACTTGACGTCACCGGACGGCAGGTTCTCGGGCGCGGTGTGGTCGAACTCGGCGAACAAGTCCTTGGGCATCTTGCCCAGCGTGTTCACGAGCACGTTCAGGCGGCCACGATGGGCCATGCCGATCACGATCTCCTGCACGCCCTTGGCACCGCCGCGCTGCACGAGTTCGTCCATCGACGCGATGAAGCTCTCGCCGCCTTCGAGCGAGAAGCGCTTCTGGCCGACGTACTTGGTGTGCAGATAGCGCTCCAGGCCCTCGGCCGCGGTCAGGCGGTCGAGGATGTGGATTTTCTCTTCCTTGTTGAAGCTGGGCTTGGAGCGGATCGCCTCCAGGCGCTCCTGCCACCAGCGCTTCTCGCCGGGCTCGGTGATGTGCATGTACTCGGCGCCGATCGAGCCGCAGTACGTTTCGCGCAAGGCCTGCACGATCTCGCGCAGCGTCATGTGCTCGGCGGTCGAGAAGTACGTGTTGGTGGCGCTGAACGCGATGTCCATGTCGGACTCGCTCAGATCGTAGAACGCCGGCTCGAGTTCGGGAATCTTGGGGCGCTCCTGGCGCTTGAGCGGGTCGAGATCGGCCCAGCGCGAGCCGAGGAAGCGGTAGGCCGCGATCAGCGACTGCACATGCACCTGCTTGCGCGCGACCGCCAGATCGGTGCTGGATGCTTTGGAGCCGAAGGTGTTGGCCTTGGCGCGCTGTGCGAACGACTCGACGACAGGCGCATGCGCCACATCGCGGGTGTTCGTGCCGTCGGCAGCGGGCACGTGCTGGAGCGCGTCGAAATACTTGCGCCAGTTGTCGGGCACCGAGCCCGGGTTGTCGAGGTAGGCCTCGTACATCTCTTCGACGTACGGCGCATTGCCTCCGAACAGGTACGAGTTCGACCTGGATTCCTGCATCATTTCGCTCACCTTTCGCACCGGTTTCCGGCGCTGTAGTGGGTTAGTAAACCTTCCGCGTTACGGCTACACCGACTTGCGGACAAGCGACCCGCCTTGACTGTTGCCAGCAAGGGGACGGGAAGGACGTGTTTGTCTGGGCGAGACTGTATCACCGATGCTTTATGGTGATCATTTCAGGGGATCAGTGTCGTCGTGATGACTTCACACTTGGGGCCACCCCGCCATGTCGCAAGTCATCTACATCCGCCCCGACGCGCCAGCCAAGCCGGCGATGCGCGCCGCCTGCAATGGCTGCGGCGTTTGCTGCCTGGCCGAGCCCTGCCCGGTCGGCATGCTGGTCTCGCGCAAGCGCCGCGGCGCGTGTTCGGCGCTGGTGTGGCGCGATGAGCAGCAGCGCTACCGCTGCGGCGTGATGAGCGTGGGCGACGGCTGGCCGCGCTGGCTGCGCGTGCCGATCCGCCGCTGGATGCAGCGCTTCATCGCGGCCGGCGTGGGCTGCGACTCCGACGCCGAGGTGAGCGCGCCGGACGCTGCCGCACCCGGCCGCTGAATCAGCCGCCGATTGCCAGGCGCCGGCGCGCCGTCTGGTACTCGGCGCTCAAGCGGGCGATGAGTTCGCCGGCCGGCATCACCTTGTCGATCGCGCCGATGCCCTGGCCGCAGCCCCAGATGTCCTTCCAGGCCTTCTTCGCGTCGCCGCCGAAGTTCATCTTGCTGGGGTCGCTCTCGGGCAGGTTCTCGGGGTCGAGCCCGGCGGCGCGAATCGACGGCGCGAGGTAGTTCCCGTGCACGCCGGTGAACAGGTTGCTGTAGACGATCTGGTCCGAGTCGCCTTCGACGATGGCCTGCTTGTAGGCATCGACCGCGCGCGCCTCTTCGGTCGCGATGAAGGCCGAGCCGATGTAGGCGAAATCGGCGCCCATCGCCTGCGCCGCCAACACCGCGCCGCCGCTGGCAATCGAACCGCTCAGCGCCACCGGGCCGTCGAACCACTGGCGGATTTCCTGGATCAGCGCGAACGGGCTCTTCACGCCCGCATGGCCGCCGGCACCCGCGGCCACCGCAACCAGCCCATCCGCGCCCTTCTCGATCGCCTTCTTCGCGAAGCGGTTGTTGATGATGTCGTGCAGCACGACGCCGCCCCACGCATGCACCGCGTCGTTCACGTCGGTGCGCGCACCCAGCGAGGTGATGATGATGGGCACCTTGTACTTTGCGCACATCGCCATGTCGTGGTCGAGCCGGTCGTTGCTCTTGTGCACGATCTGGTTGATCGCGAACGGTGCCGCGGGCTGGTCCGGGTGGGCCTTGTTGTAGGCCGCAAGCGTCTCGGTGATTTCGGCGAGCCAGTCGTCGAGCTGTTCCGCGGGCCGCGCATTGAGCGCCGGCATCGAGCCGACGACACCGGCCTTGCACTGCTCGATCACGAGCTTGGGATTGCTGATGATGAACAGCGGCGAGCCGATGATGGGCAGCGGCAGGTTGGCGAGAACTCCGGTCAAGGGCATGTGGGTCTTTCTGAAGAGAGGCTGTCGAGGATCAGAACGAATCGAGTGCGAGCGCGGTGACGCTCTCGGCGCCATCGACGATTGCGTCGCGCAAACCGGGCGCCTTGCTCAGCAGATGGTCGGCGTAGAAATGCGCGGTGACGATCTTCGCCTTGAGGAATGCGGCATCGCCCTCGCCCTTGGCGAGCAGGTTCTCGGCGGCGACGAGCGCACGCGCCATCTGCCAGCCCGCCACCACGTTGCCCGCGAGCATCAGGTAAGGCACCGAGCCCGCGAAGACCGCGTTCGGGCTCGCCTTGGTGTTGCCCGCGACGAAATCGACGACCTGCTCGAAAGCCGCACGCGCCGCGCGCAGCCGCTTGAGCATGGCCTTGGCCGCGGCGCTGTCATGCTTGGCGAGTTCGCCCTCGGTCACCGCGATCTGCGCCGCGATGGCCTTGGGCGTGCGGCCGCCGTCGCGTGCGGTCTTGCGGCCGACGAGGTCGTTGGCCTGGATCGCCGTCGTGCCTTCGTAGATCGGCAGGATGCGCGAATCGCGAAGATATTGCGCCGCACCTGTCTCTTCGATGAAGCCCATGCCGCCGTGCACCTGCACGCCCAGGCTCGCGACCTCGACGCTCATCTCGGTGCTGTAGCCCTTCACCAGCGGCACCATGTATTCGTAGAAGGCCTGGTTCTGTTGGCGCACCTCCGCATCGGGATGGTGGTGCGAGGCATCGAAGGCCGCGGCCGCAGTGATCGCCATCGCGCGGCAGCCTTCGGTGTAGGCGCGCATCGTCATCAGCATGCGGCGCACATCGGGGTGGCGAATGATCGGGCCGCTGCCCGGCAGCGAGCCGTCGACCGGCCGAGATTGCACCCGATCCTTCGCGAACGCCGCAGCCTTCTGGTAGGCGCGTTCGGCCACCGCGATGCCCTGCATGCCAACTGCGTAGCGCGCCGCATTCATCATGATGAACATGTACTCGAGACCGCGGTTCTCTTCGCCGATCAGCTGGCCGACGGCACCGCCGTGGTCGCCGAACTGCAGCACCGCGGTCGGACTCGCCTTGATGCCCAGCTTGTGTTCGATGCTGACGCAGTGCGCGTCGTTGCGTGCGCCGAGCGAGCCATCCGCATTCACCATGAACTTGGGCACGATGAACAGGCTGATGCCCTTCACGCCTTCGGGCGCACCCGCGACGCGCGCCAGCACGAGGTGGACGATGTTGCCCGCCATGTCGTGCTCGCCGTAGGTGATGAATATCTTCGTGCCGAAGAGCTTGAAGCTGCCGTCGGGCTGCGGCTCGGCGCGCGTGCGCACGAGCGCGAGGTCGGAGCCGGCCTGCGGTTCGGTCAGGTTCATCGTGCCGGTCCACTCGCCGGAAATCATCTTCGGCAGGTAGAGCGCCTGCTGCTCGGGCGTGCCGGCGGTGAGCAAGGCTTCGATGGCGCCGTCGGTCAGCAGCGGACACAGCGCGAAGCTGAGGTTGGCGCTGTTGAGCATCTCGATGCAGGCCGCGCCTATCGTCTTAGGCAGGTTCTGTCCGCCGAAGTCGCTCGGGTGCTGCAGGCCTTGCCAGCCGCCTTCGCCGAACTGGCGGAACGCCTCCTTGAAACCCGGCGTGGTCGTGACGACACCGTCCTTCCATGACGACGGGTTGCGGTCGCCATCCACATTGAGCGGCGCGACGACGCCTTCGTTGAACTTGGCGCACTCCTCGAGCACCGCCTGCGCGGTCTCGAGGCCCGCATCCTCGAAGCCCGGCAGCTGCGCCACCTGTTCGAGGCCGGCCAGCTCCTTCATGCAGAACAGCATGTCGTTGATCGGGGCGCGGTAGGTCATGGTCTTGTCTCCGGATGAAAGAAGAGCGCGTCAACTCGCGTTGCGCGCCCCTCGGTTCGCTGTGTCAGCGTGCGGTGTCGGCGATCGATCAGCCCAGCGCCTTCACCAACTCGGGCACGGCGGTGAACAGGTCGGCCTCGAGGCCGTAGTCGGCCACCGAGAAGATCGGCGCTTCCGGGTCCTTGTTGATCGCGACGATGACCTTGCTGTCCTTCATGCCGGCCAGGTGCTGGATCGCGCCGCTGATGCCGGCCGCGATGTAGAGCTGCGGTGCAACGATCTTGCCGGTCTGGCCCACTTGCCAGTCGTTCGGCGCATAGCCCGCATCGACCGCAGCACGGCTCGCGCCGAGCGCGGCACCGAGCTTGTCGGCCAGCGGCGTCAGCACCTCGTTGAACTTGTCGCTCGAGCCCAGTGCACGGCCGCCCGAGACGATGATCTTCGCGGCGGTGAGTTCGGGCCGGTCGTTCTTCGCGATCTCGCTGCCGACGAAGGTCGACTTGCCCGAATCGGCCACGCCGCTGAGCTTGTCGATGGCCGCCGAGCCGCCGGTGGCCGCGGCCGGATCGAAGCCGGTCGTGCGCACCGTGACGACCTTGATCGCGTCCAGGCTCTGCACCGTGGCGATCGCATTGCCGGCGTAGATCGGGCGCTCGAAGGTATCGGCGCTGTCGACCTTGGTGATGTCGGAGATCTGGCCCACATCGAGCTTGGCCGCAACGCGCGGCGCGACGTTCTTGCCCGCGGCGGTGGCCGGGAACAGGATGTGGGTGTAGTCCTTCGCGATCGCGAGCACCTGCGCAGCGATGTTCTCGGCCAGGCCGTGCTCGAAGTACGCGGCATCGGCGTGTAGCACCTTGGCGACACCAGCGATCTGACTCGCTGCGGTGGCGGCCGCGCCGGCGTTCGAACCCGCGATCAACACATGCACATCGCCGCCGCACTTCAGTGCCGCTGTGACGGTATTCAGCGTGGCGCCCTTGACGGTGGCGTTGTCGTGTTCAGCAATAACCAGCGTCGTCATCTCAGATCACCTTCGCGTCGTTCTTGAGTTTGGAAACCAGGGTCGCGACATCGGGCACCTTGATGCCGGCGCTGCGCTTGGGCGGCTCGCTGACCTTGAGCGTCTTCAGGTGCGCCTTGACCTCGACGCCGAGGTCGGACGGCTTGAGCACCTCCAGCGTCTTCTTCTTCGCCTTCATGATGTTGGGCAAGGTCACGTAGCGCGGCTCGTTCAGGCGCAGGTCGGTCGTGATGATGGCGGGCAGCGTGAGCTTGAGCGTCTCGGCGCCGCCGTCGACCTCGCGCGTGACGCTGACCGCGTCGGCCGTGAGTTCGACCTTGGAGGCGAACGTGGCTTGCGGCAGATCGGCGAGCGCGGCCAGCATCTGGCCGGTCTGGTTGCAATCGTCGTCGATGGCCTGCTTGCCGAGGATCACGAGGCCGGGCTGTTCCTTGTCGACCAGCGCCTTCAGCAGCTTCGCGACGGTGAGCGGCTGCAGCTCGTCGGTGCTCTCGACCAGGATCGCGCGGTCTGCGCCGATGGCCATCGCGGTGCGCAGGGTTTCCTGGCACTGCGTGACACCGCAAGAGACGGCGATCACTTCGGTGACGATGCCTTTTTCCTTCAGGCGCACGGCCTCTTCGACGGCGATCTCGTCGAACGGGTTCATGCTCATCTTGACGTTGGCGATGTCCACGCCGGTGCCATCGGACTTCACGCGGACCTTGACGTTGTAGTCGACAACGCGTTTGACGGGGACAAGAACCTTCATGCGACGAGCTCCTCTGGCGGTGTGTTCGGGTTGAGCCAATTCTAGTTCGCGGGGTCCGCCGGACCTGGCGCCAAGGTGACGCCTCGGGCACAAAATAGAACGATCGTGCTATTTTACATGATCCTCGACGCTAGACTTTGCGGGTGATCGAACACGCCGCGCCCTCGCCCCTCACGCCACTGTGCATCGGCATGTTCGATTCGGGCGTGGGCGGCTTGTCGGTTCTCGATGCACTGCGGCGCAGGTTGCCGTCAGCCTCGCTGCTGTATGTGGGTGACGCGGCGTTCGCGCCGTATGGCGAGCGCGCACCCGATCAGGTGGTTGCGCGATGCGATCGCATCGTCGCGCACCTCGCCGGCCAGGGCGCCCGCGTCATCGTCATCGCCTGCAACACCGCGACTGTCCTCGGCATCGAAGCACTGCGCGCGCGCTGGCCGGCGCTGAGCTTCGTCGGCGTCGAACCGGGCGTCAAGCCGGCCGCGCGGCAGACGCGCACACGGCGAATCGCGGTGATGGCCACGTCCGCCACCGCATCGAGCGCGCGGCTGCGCCACCTGATCGACACGTTCGCGGTCGGCATTCATGTTCACGTGCAGGCTTGTCCCGATCTCGCCAGCGCGATCGAAGGCGGCGCGCACGAGGGCCATGAACTCGACGCGGTGCTGTCGCCCTTCTGCGCCGAGATGCGGGCAGCGAATGTCGACACGGTGGTGCTCGGTTGCACGCACTATGCGTTCGTCGCGCGCACCATCCAGCGGCTGATGGGCGATGGCGTGATGCTGATCGACACCGCGGCGGCCGTCGCGGACCGCATCGTGTCGGTCTGCGGCACACAGGTCGGTGACGACGGCCGTCGCGCGAGCACTCGCGTGCACAGCACCGGCGACACCACCGCCGCGATGCTGGCGATACTCGGACGCTGCGACGAACTCGCCGCCTGCCGCGTGGAGACGCTCGTCCTCTAGCGCTGCGGGCTGGCGCGTTGCGGCAGCCGCGCCTGTTGCAGCCGGGCCGACCAGCGCCGGCCGAGCGCGATGAACGGAAGCTCCACGAAGCGGTACGACAGCCACGCCGCCAGGAGCGCGAACACCGACAGCGCAGCGAACCAGCTCGACAGGTAGCGCTCCGCGTCCCAGCTGAACATGGCCTGCCACAGATAGAGGCTGTATGAGATCAGCCCGATGCGGCCCAGCGCCACCGCGGCACGCCCGGGCGGCAACAGCGAGCCGGTGCGCACCAGCACCGAGGCGATGATCACCGGCGGCAAGGCCAGCATGATGGTCGTGTCGAGCACGCCCCAGCGCGCGCGCGCAAACGGCAGCATGACCACGAGCAGGAAGGCCCAGATCCACAACGGAAGGCGCGGGCTGAGCGCGAACAGCACGCCGGCCGAGATGCATGCGAAAGATTCGCCGTTGTTGATCCAGCCGTGGACGAAGCTGGACGGCATCACCGAGAACGCCGAAGCCACCAGGAACGCGGCCAGGACCAGCGGCGTGCGAACGCGCGTCGAGCACATCACCAGCAGCAGCGGCCAGAACAGATAGAACTGCTCCTCGACGGCCAGGCTCCACAGGTGTTCGAAGTGATAGCCACAACTGACCAGCGTGGTGTTGCACAGGAACAAGCTGGACGACAGCGCATCGCCGGGGTTGGTCTTGATGGCACCTGCCGCATCCAGCAGACAGACCGCGCCGATGTAGAGCGCCAGCGCCGGAAATATCCGGCAGACGCGGCGGGCATAGAACGCGCCGAGCGAGACCGTGCCGAACTGCGTCTCTTCTTTCAACATCAATGAAGTGATCAGGAAGCCGCTGATCACGAAGAAGATGCTCACGCCGACCATGCCGGCATTCACACCCCAGATCTCGATGAACCAGAAGACCTTGGCGTAGGCCTTGGAGAGCAGCGTGACGCCCTTGTCGACCGAGAGCGCGCCCTTGAAGCGGAACAGGATCAGGTGGTTGGCGATCACCATCAGCACGCTGACGCCGCGCCACTGGTCGATGAAGCTGCTGCGCTGTTGACTCACTGAGACCTTCTTGTGTGGAGCGGGGGCTGCGCTCTTTGGTTCGCGGCGCCTCGATGCTGCCATACACGATGCGTGCCAGCGAGACCGCGAATGAGCGGGGTGTGGTGCCCGGGACGGGAATCGAACCCGTACGCCGCCGTGAGGCTGACGGCGGGTTTTAAGCCCGATGCGTCTACCAATTCCGCCACCCGGGCACGTGGCCGGGATGATAGCGGTGCGCGCGCGGCGCTCGACGTCGAAGATATGGAGGCGCGATCCGGAGTCGAACCGGACTGACCGGATTTGCAATCCGGGGCATAACCGCTTTGCTATCGCGCCGTGATCTGAAGAAACTGCTCGCTGCCTTGAATTCTAGGCAGAAAAAAGGGAAGCACCACTGGGCTTCCCTTTTTCAAATTTGGAGCGGGAGAAGAGTCTCGAACTCTCGACCTCAACCTTGGCAAGGTTGCGCTCTACCAACTGAGCTACTCCCGCATTTCTGCTCTACGGCACATCGATCAATAAATCAATCAACGCGTCATCAACAGAGCCCGCAGTATATGCCGAAAAAAAGCATTTTTGCAAGCTCGTCGCTGATTTTGTCGATCAATGCGTCAGCAACTCCGCGCCCGCAGCCGGGGCCGCCGGTTTCGCCGCCTCTTCCGCTGCCTTCACCGGCTCGTCGTCCGGCAAAGGCTGCGGCACCGTTTCGAGCGCCACTTCGAGCACGCGATCGATCCACTTCACCGGCACGATCTCGAGCTTGTTCTTGACGTTCTCGGGAATGTCGGCGAGGTCCTTGACGTTCTCTTCCGGGATGATCACGGTCGTGATGCCACCACGGTGCGCGGCCAGCAGCTTTTCCTTCAGGCCGCCGATCGCGGTGACTTCACCACGCAGCGTGATCTCGCCGGTCATCGCGACATTGGCTCGGACCGGAATGCCGGTGAGCGCCGACACGAAGGCCGTCGTCATGGCCGCGCCCGCGCTCGGGCCGTCCTTGGGCGTGGCGCCATCGGGCACGTGGATGTGCACGTCGCGCTTCTCGAACATCTCGTCCTTGATGCCAAGCCGGCGCGCGCGGCTGCGCACCACCGAGCGCGCGGCCTCGACCGATTCCTTCATCACGTCGCCGAGCTGGCCGGTGCGGATGATGTTGCCCTTGCCGGGCATCACCGCCGCCTCGATCGTCAGCAGATCGCCGCCGACCTCGGTCCACGCCAGACCGACCACCTGGCCGACCTGGTTCTTCTTCTCGGCCTGGCCGTAGTCGAACTTGCGCACGCCGAGATAGTCGTTCAGGTTCTCGTCGGTGACGACGACCTTGTCCGACACCTGCTTGAGCTGGATCGCCTTCACCACCTTGCGGCAGATCTTGCTGATTTCGCGTTCGAG
>Ga0307510_10003171_pt1 | contig 19077 bp, 7 predicted proteins | sample 12_EM_MG_FD_207224 | JGI IMG/M metagenome (GOLD analysis project Ga0307510, IMG submission 207224) | Populus trichocarpa ectomycorrhiza microbial communities from riparian zone in the Pacific Northwest, United States - 12_EM | ecosystem: Host-associated > Plants > Roots > Unclassified | place...
ACGCAAGAGCCGCCTAGACTGGGCGGCGGCGGACCACACAAGAGTCCGGCAACAGGGAGCAGACGGGAGTCAGGGATGGGACCGCGGGTCAGCACGAGCATATTGGCCGAACGCCTCACCGGCATTATCGGCCCGCGCGCGAGCGTTGCGCGCGGCGTGCTCGATCAGCATGGGCAGAGCGAGTCGCATTATCAGAACCTGCCGCCCGATATCGTCGTCTTTCCTGAAACGACGCAGGAGGTCGTCGAGATCGTCAAGCTGTGCGCAAATGCGGGCATGCCGATCGTCCCGTTCGGCGCGGGCACCTCGCTCGAAGGCAATGCGGCCGCGGTCGCCGGCGGCGTCTGCTTCGACTTCGCGCGCATGAACAAGGTGCTGACCGTGCACGACAGCGACATGGACGTCGTCGTGCAGCCCGGCATCACCCGCAAGCAGCTCAATGCCGAGCTGCGCGGCACTGGCTTGTTCTTCCCGATTGATCCCGGCGCCGACGCCTCGATCGGCGGCATGACGTCCACCCGCGCGTCGGGCACCATGGCGGTGCGCTACGGCACCATGAAGGACAATGTCATGGCGCTTGAGGTGGTGCTGGCCGACGGCCGCGTGATCCGGACCGCCAGGCGCGCGCGGAAGTCGGCCGCCGGTTATGACCTCACGCGCATGTTCGTCGGCGCCGAGGGCACGCTCGGGATCATCACCGAGATCACGCTGAAGGTGCATCCGGTGCCGCAGGCGATCTCGGCCGCGGTCTGTAGCTTCGACACCCTGCACAGTGCCGTGGACACCGCGATCTCCGTGATCCAGTCTGCGATCCCCGTGGCGCGCATCGAGCTGCTCGACGACGTCATGATGCGCGGCATCAACGCCTACGCGAAGCTCGGCTATCGCGAGGCCCCGACCCTGTTCTTCGAGTTCCATGGCTCCGAGACATCGGTCGCCGAGCAAGCCGAGGCCGCGCAAGCGATCGCCGCCGACCATGGCGGTCACGGCTTTGCCTGGGCAAAGGCGCCAGAAGACCGCAGCCGGCTCTGGCACGCCCGCGACAACACGCTCTACGCGGGTCTTGGCTTGCGGCCCGGCGCCCGCGCCGTAATCACCGATGTCTGCGTGCCGATCTCGCGGCTCGCGGAATGCCTGACTGAGACGCGGCGCGACGCCGACGAGCACGGTTTCATCGCGCCGATCGTCGGCCATGTCGGCGACGGCAATTTCCATATGCTGATCCTGATCGATCCCGCCAGGACGGAAGAAGCCGAAGGCGCCAAGGCGCTCCAGGCCCGCATGGTCGCCCGCGCCATTGCGATGGACGGCACCTGCACCGGCGAGCACGGCATCGGTCTCGGCAAGATCGACTATCTCGCCGACGAGCTCGGCGAGGCCGTCGACGTGATGCGATCGATCAAGACCGCGCTCGACCCTGATGGACTGATGAACCCCGGAAAGATCTTTGCGAGCGGAGCGCGCGCATGAGCAACGCCGCATCGGCCATCGAGCCCGCTACGCCCGCGCCGCTGCTGGAGCTACGTGGCATCAGCAAGGAGTTTCCCGGCGTCAAAGCGCTGGATGACGTGTCCTTTGCCGTCTTCCCCGGCGAGGTCCACATGCTGTTAGGGGAGAACGGCGCCGGCAAGTCGAGCCTGATGAAGGTGCTGTGCGGCGCCTACCGCGCTGATGCCGGCGAGTTCTATTACAAGGGCGACAAGGTCGCGATCAACTCGACCGCGGATGCGCAGAAGCTCGGCATTGCCGTGATCTTCCAGGAATTCTCGCTGGTCCCCCATCTCGATATCGCCCAGAACATCTTCCTCGGTCGTGAGCCGAAGGGCCGCATTCCCGGCACGATCGATCGGCGCAAGATTCTGGCCGATGCCAAGCGCGTGCTCGGCATGATCGGTTTCGACATCGATCCCTCCACCACCATCGACAAGCTCGGCGTGGCGCAGCAGCAGATGGTCGAGATCGCCAAAGCGATCAGCCAGAACGCACGCATCCTCGTCATGGACGAGCCGACGGCGGCGCTGTCCGACCGCGAGACCGAGCTGCTGTTCGCGCTGATCGGACGGCTGAAAGCCGACGGCGTCTCCATCGTCTACATCTCTCATCGCATGGCCGAGGTATTCGCGCTCGGCGACCGCATCACGGTGCTGCGCGACGGCCGCCGCATCGACGGCGTTCGCCCGGCCGACGTCACCCCGGACCAGCTCGTGCGCATGATGGTCGGCCGCACCGTCGACATGACCTATCCGCGCAATTTTGCCGACAAGCCCGGCGAGCTGCTGCTCGAGGTCAGGGGCCTGACCGCGTCGACCGGTATCTCGGACATCAACATCGAGGTGCGCCGGGGCGAGATCGTCGGCCTGTGCGGCCTGGTCGGCTCGGGCCGCAGCGAGGTCGCGCGCGCCATCTTCGGTGCCGATCCCGTAACCTCCGGCGAGATCGTCTTCGACGGCAAGGCCATGTCCGGCGAGCCTGACCTCGCCGCCCGCCGTGGCATCGCGCTGATCCCGGAGAGCCGCAAGAGCGAAGGCCTCGCGCTGTTGCGGTCGGTGAGCGACAACCTCGTCGTGTCGGCACTGCGCAAGCTGTTCCCGAGCGGACTTTTCGATCAGCGCAGCGCGCAACGCACCTCTGACGGTCTGATCCGGCAGTTGCGCATTGCCACGCCCAGCGCACGCCAGACCGTCGGCCTGCTCTCCGGTGGCAACCAGCAGAAGGTCGTGATCGGCAAATGGCTGGCGGCCGGCTCAAAGCTCTTCATCTTCGACGAGCCGACGCGGGGCATCGACATCGGCGCCAAGTCCGAGATCTTTGCGCTGATCGATCGCCTTGTAGCCGAAGGCGCCGCCGCTTTGATGATCTCGTCCGAGCAGGTCGAGATCTGCCATGTCTGCGACCGCGCCTATGTGATGCGCGAGGGGCGCATCGCCGGGCACCTGACACGCAGCGAACTGACCGAGGAGAACATCGTGCGACTGGGGATGCATCATGCGTGAGGCCGCGGTCGTCGCTCAATCCAATCCGCTGCAACGCATTCCCGGCGTTGCCATCGTGCTGGTGCTGCTGATCGCGCTGTTCAGCACGATCGCGCCCGGCTTCCTGTCGGTCGCCAACCTCTCCAACGTGCTGGTGCAGTCGACCATCCTCACCATGCTGGCGCTGCCGATGACGCTGATCATCATGACCGAGGGGCTGGACCTGTCGATGGGCGCGGTGCTCACCCTCACCTCGCTTTGCGTCGCGATCGTCTCGCTCGCGACCCACTCGATGCTGCTTGGCCTCGGCGCCGGGCTCCTCGTCGGCGCGGCCTTCGGCTTCGCCAACGGCTGGCTCGTCGCCATTGTCGGCATCCCGCCCTTCGTGGCGACCCTCGGCACGCTCGGCATGGCACAAGGCCTGTCACTGATCGTCAGCGACGGCCAGAGCGTGGTCGGCATCCCTCACAGCGTGCGCGACATCTATTCGGCAACGCTTGTCGGCGTGCCCGTGCCGATCGTGATGGCGTTCGTCACCTATGCTGCCTTTCACGGGCTGCTCTATCACACCCGCTTCGGCACCTACATCTTCGCGCTCGGCGGTAACCGCGAGGCACTGCGCTATGCCGGCCTCTCGCCGAACCGGCTGCTGATCATGGTTTACGCGATCGGCGGCGCCATGGCCGGCATCGCGGGCCTCTTGATGACCGCGCGCATGAATTCCGGTCACCCCACCGCGGGCCTCGGGCTCGAATTCGACGCCATCGCGGCCGTTGCGGTCGGCGGCACCTCGTTCGAGCGCGGCAATGGCTGGCTGCTTGGCACATTACTCGGCGTGATCGCGGTCGGCGTGCTGCGCAACGGGCTCAACCTGATCTCGATGCCCTCCTCGGTGCAGGTCGCAAGCGTCGGCGTCCTCGTTATCGTCGCACTGTTCCTCGACGGCCTCCGGAGCCGCGCATGACCGACATCACCAAAGAGGCGATGATGCCGCCCCGCTCTTTTCTGTCGCAGGACGCGCTCCAGCTGTTCTATCGCCTGCTCGCCGCATTCCTGATCTGTTTGGTACTCGCGGTGCTCAGCGATTCCTTCCTGAGCCTCGGCAACATCCTCAATGTGCTGAGGCAAGCGAGCCTGACCTTCTTCATTGCCTCCGGCCTGACGCTGGTGGTGCTCACCGCCGGCCTCGATCTCTCCGTCGGCGCCAATGTCGCGCTGTCCGCCTGTATCGCCGGCACCGTGATCCACAAGACCGGCTCGCCGGCGCTCGGCATCCTCACCGGACTTGCCTGCGGCGGCCTCGTCGGGCTGCTCAACGGCGTGATGGTCACCGCACTCCGCATCCCCTCCTTCATCGCCACCTACGGCATGCTCTGGGTGCTGAACGGCCTCACCTACTGGTACATGGCGGGTGAAACCCTGCACGGCTTCCCGGCGGGCTTCCGCCAGATCGGCAGCGGCTATCTGTTCGGCCTGCCGATCCCGGTCTATCTGCTGTTGGTGTTCCTCGGGATCGGAACGCTGTTTGCGCAGCGCACGATATGGGGCCAGGAGATCTATGCGATCGGCGCCAATCCGGTCGCGGCACGGCTCTCCGGCATTCCCGTCGCGCGTCGCCTGCTGCTGGTCTACGCCGTCTCCGGCACGATGGCGGGGCTCGCCTCGATCATCTTCCTGTCACGGCTCAATTCGGCCGAGGCCGACATCGGCGAAAGCCTGACGCTGCCGGCGATCGCGGCGGTGCTGATCGGCGGCACCTCGCTGTTCGGCGGTGTCGGCACCGTGTTCGGCACCTTCATCGGCGCGCTGATCCTGACGCTGGTGCTGAACGGCATGAACCTTTTGTCGGTCAGCGCCAACTGGCAGCCGCTGGTCACCGGCATCATCGTCATTCTCGCGGTCTGGCTCGACATGAAGACCCGCCGCCGCGCGCAATGAGCTACTAGACTACCAACAAGCAAAATGAGGGATGGAGGCAACATGAAACAGAAACTGGGCTATCTGGCGCTGCCGCTGCTGATGGCGGCCGCGTTCACCACGCAGGCGCGCGCCGACGGCGAGACCATCGCCGTCTTCACCAAGAACCAGACCAACCCGTTCTTCCAGACGGTGCGGGTCGGTGCCGACAATATGGCCAAGACGCTGAACGCGAAGACGCTTCAGTACATCCCGACCAAGCCGGATTCGATCCCCGAGCAGCTCAGCCAGATCGAGGACGTCGTGGTGAAGAAGCCGAGCGCGATCGTGTTCACGCCGGTCGACTACAAGGCGATGGTGCCGGGGGTCGAGAAGATCAACGATGCCAAAATCCCGGTCGTGAACATCACCGACCGCTCCGCCGGCGGCAAGTTCATCTCCTTCGTCGGCGCCGACGATTACAGCCTTGGGCTCGAGACCGCGCGCTTTCTGCTCAAGACGCTGGGCGGCAAGGGCAACATCGTCATCATCGAGGGCGTCAAGGGCTCGCTGACCAATGTCGACCGCGTCCGCGGCTTCAACGACGCGCTGAAGGAGAATTCGGGCGCCAAGCTGCTGGCCTCGCAGCCCGGCAATTACCAGCGGCTCCAGGCGCTTCAGGTCATGGAAAATCTGATGCAGTCGAACTCCCAGATCGACGGCGTGCTCGCAGCGAACGACGCCATGGCGGTCGGCGCGATCGAGGCGCTCGACGGTGCCAATCGCAAGGCCCAGGTGATCGGCATCAACGGCACCAAGGAGGCGATCGACGCGATCAAGTCCGGCAAGCTGCTGGCGAGCGGCGACTACAACGGATTTGCGCAAGGCTGCCTCGGCACCATGATGGCGATCCGCAGCTTGCGCAGCCAGCCGGTCATCAACGAGATCGTGCTGAAGCCGACCGTCATCACCAAGGACAATTACCAGCCGTTCGACGTGCCGCTCGAGCAGCGGACCTGCCCGACCTTCGAGGAAGCCGGCAAGCTCGGCACCAAATAAGTGCTCATCCGAACAAGCCTGGACGGTCGCCTCTCGCGGCCGTCCCAAAAAAAGGAGACATCATGCTGTTCGCCATTCACGCCATCGACCGCACCGGGGCGCTGCCGACCCGGCTCGCCAATTACGACGCCCACAAGGCCTTCCTGAGCGACACCTCGCGTTTCGGCGTCAAGATCGTGATGTCGGGGCCGCTCGTCTCCGACGACGGCCAGACCATGATCGGCAGCCTGTTCCTGATCGAGGCGCCGGGCCGTAGCGAGGTCGAAGCGTTCAACCGCGCCGATCCGTTTGCCGCGGCCGGGATCTGGGAAAAGGTCACGATCACGGGCTTCCTGCGCCGCCAGGGCTGAAGGCAACAAAACAAAATCTCGAAAACAACCCCATGCACAGTAGAACGAGGTTGTTTCTGCTTACAAATTCGCGCCGCGTGCGGCTTTGACACGTCGGGCAAAACAGGAGCAGAATGCGATCATCACCCGATCGTCGCCCTGCATCTCGATCCGCACCAGCTTGCCGGTAACCCGGACCGCCAGAGCAAGGCCGTTCGCTTCGCCTGCAGAGTGCAGACTCCGGCGCAGCATCGGTCGGTCACCCGCTGCAGTCCTACTTCATGCTCTCCGGCGGCGTAAACCAGGGCCCGAGGGTGGCGTCGGTCTGATTGCTCTCCAGGAACATGGTCCGCATCGCATCCTTGAAGGAATTGAACTGGATATTGGTGACATCCTCGAAGCCAAGCAACCTCAGAAATGCCGCCGAATACACCACATATTCCGTCCACGGGCGATAATGCCCGGATTCCTCGTTCACGATCACGACCCCGTTGGAGAAATACAGCCCACCCGCGGCGAAGACGGGACCACCGTTCGCAAGCTGGGAGTGCCGGACATACGTGGTGACGCCATGCAAACGTCCCGCCAGTTTTTGCTCATACAGCACCATCTGCAGCTGCCCGCCGGGGCCGCGATTGACGACGTAGGTGAATTCGCCCTCGACCGCCGGACGCGTGGCGTTGACCGAAGACAAGTAGATGAAGTGCTCGTGACGATCCTTGTTGTGGAAATCGTAGAGGCTTATTCCGAGCTTGTTCGCGATCTCCACGTCTTTTCCGGGCTTGCCAGTCCGCGGATCGGGTTTCGTAAACTCATCGGGAAGCTTGATCTCCGGATAGTTTTTCTCGAGATGGTCGGCCAGTTGCGACGGAGTCTTTCCGGCCGGCGGCTTGAACCGTGACGGCTTACCGGTCTTCTCGTTGTACAGATACAGCCAGGGCACCCCGACCAATTGGTCCCCGATGCGCACGTACCAGTCGGGCGCCCGTGGCGGCGGCTGCACCGGCGCGACCACGACCGCCTGCGGTGGCTTGAGAATCCCCGCCGCGCTGTCCGGCTGCACGCCGACCGGATTTCCCGCGGCCATGCCGTACGGCGTGTTCGGCCCGCCGGCCCGCGCATCGAGACACACCCGCAGCGAGGGATCGTACAACCGCCCCATGAAGCTGACGAGGCCGGCCGGGTCGTCGAGGAACTGGCCGGCGAAGCCGACACCCACCGGCGTGGTCTGGGTGCGGGCAAACAGCGTTTCGCCGAACGGATTGTAGTCGTTGCGCTCGCACACATTGCCGGTGGCATCTACCGCCACGCGCACGGAATTGAGGCGATCGCTGAGCATGTAGCGGACGCCGTCGGCGCCGTCGGTCGCGATCGGCCCGCGCGCGCCGTAGATGTAGTAGATCGGGGTCGGCGCCGGGGCTCCCGCCGCCTGGTTGAAGCAGGCGATGCGGCGTCCGTCCGGGTCCTGGAAGTACAGCGCCTTGCTCGTGCTGCCGTCGGCATTGGTGACGATGCCCGCGCTGACGGCGTCGGCGGCGTCGTAGCAATAGCCGACCCGATTGACCTCGACGCGGTCGAGTGCGATCTCCGCCGCGAGCCCGTTCACCGGGCAGTATTCGATGGACGTGACCTGCAACGGCGGCGCGGATGTCGCGGCGCCGTCGGCGTCGAACACGTAAGGCTGCGGATTTTGTACCGGGATCGACGTCAGCGCGATCGCGGAGATCTGAAGCGCGGCGCCGGCCGCGCTGCCGCCCGAGCGCCTGGCGTTTCGCAGCACCATCGCGACGCCAATCACCGGCGCGTCGAGCGCCATCGATGCGAGCAGGCCCGGCACATCGACGGTCACCGTGAACTGGCTCCAGCCGTTCGAACCGGCGGTGACATCCTTGACCTGAACCAGCAGGCTGGTGCCGGCCGCGGTGAGCACCGACAGATACCAGCCGGCGGCACCGCCCTGGGTCGAAAACGGCTGCGGCGTGTTCAGCCAATATTGCAGCTTGAACGTACCGGCCGGATCGAGCGTGCCGCTGAAGCGCAGAAATTCGAAATGGCCGGGGCTGCCGCCGGCCAACGACAGGTAGCTGTTGTTCGGCGGCCCGTTCGGGCCGGACCAGGTGGCGATCTGCGATGCCGACGGTCCGCCGTTGCTGGCGCCCCAGATCCAGCCCGCGCGATTCTCGCCCTCGGTGAAACCGATGGCGGCACTGAGCGTGGTGGTGACGAGATTGATCCGTTCGTTGATCTGCGGCGGCGGATCGTCTTCCGCCACGTCTTCCGCCAAGTCTTGGGGCGCCGGCGCGGGAGCGGTCTGATAGGCGTATTGCTGCGATGTCGACCCCAGAGGCACCGCGTTGAAATTACCGTTGGCATCGTAGGTGACCGGCGATGCCGCGCTGCCGATCATGCGCGTGGCGCCGTCCGGCGCGGACGTGCAGGCCGCCGCGGCGAGACGGCCCTGCCCGTCATACGCATAATTCCAGTTCGCTTGATAGGTGACCGGCGCGGTCATCGGATCGGCGCCGGGATAGTCGCGATAGGTTGAGCTCCAGGCGGTGATCTTGCCGTCGTAATAGCTGCCGCCGCCGATGCCGCCCGTGCCGTAAGTCACGGTCTCGGAATAGAAGTCGCCGGCGATGCCGGACAGCCAATGCGCCGGCGTATACTGGTAGGAACGGGCAACAGGCGTGGCGAGGTTATTGAAGGATTCCGTCAGCACCTGACCGTTGGCGGTGTAGCGATAGAGCGCATAGCGCTGCATCGGACCGTTGGCGGGATTATCCGGATCGACCACCTCATCGCCACGCGGCGCATTGCCGACCGCCGCAAGCTGGCCCAGCCGATTGTAGAACGACGTGACCAGCGTCGGCGTCCCCGTCGGCTGTCCATGCTCATCGAGCGGGCGCGGATAGGTGACGCCGGTGGTCTGTCCCAGATTGTTGTAGCTGAAGCTCGCCTGGTAGGAGGTGGCCGCGAACGACGGCACCGTGCTGGTGATCGCCGTGACGTTGCCGGGAAGGTCATAGGCGTAGGCGTGGGTATCGAACGCGGCCGGCGATGCCGCAAGCGTGCTGTTGACGGCGACCTGCGACAGGCGGCCGATCAGATTGGGTGCACTGGCGCGCGAGGGCAGCAGGTCGTAGGTCATGCGCCGATACCACACCGCGCCGGAGACCGCCGACGGCCAGCTCTGGTTGTCGACATTGGTCGCCGCCGTCGCCCAGGTGATCCCGGCCGCCTGCACCCATCCTGTTTCGGTGGTGCGGTCGAGCCCGTCATAGAGAAAATACACGATCTTCGGATTGCTCTGTGCTGCGCCATCGGCATCGAGCCGAAAGCGCAGGCGTCCGAGCGCATCGTAGAGAAACTGCGTGGTGCCCGTGTCGGCACTGGTTACGCTCGCAAGCGTGCCGGCAAACGTATAGCTGCGCTGGATCTGCCAAATGCTGTTTTGCGAACTGTCGGGCGGAGCGTAGTAGTTCGGCTGCCGCGTGGTCGTGAGCCGTCCGGCCGCGTCGTAGATGTTGAACACGGTCGACGTCGTCGCCCCCTGACCCGACGGCACCAGATGCTCGGCGATGATCTGGCCGGTCTGGTTGCTGACCCGCTGGATCAAATTGCCGTTCGGATCGGTCAACTGCCGCAGATAGTAGCTGCCGGTCGCGGCACCCGGCGCATTCGGCGGCAACAACGATTGCAGGAAGTCGCCGGCCTGATTGCAGCCATAGCTCAGGGTCGCGGCATGCTGACTGTTCATGGCCAGCGTCGGACCCGGCCATGCCAATGCGGTGGGTCGCGACAGCGGCGTCGCTTCGTAGGCGGCCTGCTGGAACGGCGAGCCGTTGGCGGGATCGAGATACTGCGCCAGCGTCATCTGCGCCCCGTCGAGATAGGGCAGATAGGCCGTGAGCGCGCCGTCGATCCGCTTTTCGTCCGGCCCGGCGCCGACGCCTTGCTTCAGGGAGGCCGGCGGGCCGATCGCAAGCGTCGAGTCCAGCGGGTTCTTGTCGTACTGCGCCCGGCCGATCGAATCGTAGAGCACGCCCGATGCCACCAGCGCCGAATTGTCGGCAAGCTGCAGCCGCTGCATGAAGCGGCCGGCGCCGTCATAGAACGCGATGTCGAACATCGGATCGACCGCAACCGCGAGCTCCGCAAAAGCACCGGCGCCGCCGAGGCCGAGCTTCAGCTTGCCGTCCGGCACGACACCGTTGGGAAGCTGGACACTGAACACCTCGTTGCCGCTGACGAACAGGCTGACGAGGCCGTCGACCATCAGGAACAGCCATTCCGATCCGAAGCTGCCGCTGCGGCTCGCCAGCGTGCCCCAGACGCCGGACTGCTGCGCCGACAGCACCCACGCGTTCTGGCTGGGGTCCCAGCCGGCATAGACATTGCCGCAGCCGATGCTCGCCGGCGGCGCGGTGCCGCTGTGACGCACCGCCACCCGCGCGGCATAGTTGGCATTGGAGAAGGCAGTCAGCACAGCCTGGCTGCCCGGCAGGACGCTGGTGACCACCCCGTCATAGGTCAGTTGCCGCTGCGCCACCGACCAACCGCTCGGCAAGGTCCAGGCGCCCGCATCGCTGGGATCGAAGTCGAAATAGACCCCGGGCGCCGACGAGCGCAGGTTGAGCAGCGAGTTCGGCAGATTGGGATCGAACACGCCGTTCGCCGCCATCGCCCGTGCATAGGCGGGCACCGAGATGCCGGCGACGTTCTCCGCGGGCCCGACCATCGCGACGATCTCGTCGGCGCCGTCGCGCACGTTGCGCAGCGTCGCGCCGTTCTCCGCGAGGTTCGCCGAAGTGGCGAAGCTCGCCGCGTCATAGACGCTCGCCTGGTAGCCAGCGTCGACCGGCGAAAACCGCAACTCGTCGACGTAGATGGTGCCGCTGCCGGCGACCTTGTTGAAGCCGGTGATCGAGACGCTCAGCGCCACATTCGCCCCGATGCCCCCGGCCGAACGGATCGCGGCGAGATCGACGACGGCATTGACATATTGCCATTGCGACGCGCCAGCCGGGAACGCCAGCGTGACCGGGCTGCCGACCGCGACCGGGGGATCGGCGGCGGTGTAGACCTGCAGCGACCACTGGGCGTTGGCCGGATTGCCGGTGAAGCCCGGGGGGATCAGCATCCAGCAGGAGAAGACGTAGGTCCTGTTGTCGGTGGTGGCGAGGAACGTCGCGGTCGGCCCCGCGATCGCACCGGCATTGGCGAACAGCTGCAGGCTGCGAGAGCCGGTGTGGGATTGCGCGTTGGTGAGATTGGCGGCGAGATTGCCGCCGAGATAGGACCAGCTGATATTCGCCTCATAGGATTCGAAGCCGTAATAGCTCGCAGCGAGCTGGCCGGTGTCGGCATTGGCGAAGCTCGCGACCGTAAAACTGCCGGTCGCGTCGAGCACGCTCGAACGCGGCACGCCGATGGCGTTGGCCGCGCGCATGGGGACCCCCCGCGCGCTGCGCGCCAGCACGGCCGATTGCTGCTGCCAGCCGGTAGCAAGCGGCGTGACGGTCGGCGTCCAATGGTTAAAGGCCTGCGGCACCGCCTGTGTCGCGATGAAGGCGGCCGACGGCGCCCAGCAGCCGGGCTTGCTGCCCCAATCGTTGCGCCAGGTGGTGATCGTCGTGGCGGTGACCACGCCGCCGTTGCTGCTCTGCGTCTGGATCACCGGCGTCAACAGGTTGAGTGTCCGATTCGGATCGTATTGCTGCCACCAATAGGTGTAGGCCGTGACCAGCGTCTCCTGCACGCCGAGGGAATTGAAGCGCGACGTCGTCGCCGAATTGGTCAGGCCGCTCTCGACGGCAAAGGCAAACTGCGTCGTCGTGGTGACGCCGTCGAGCACGCGCGTGCGCGCGGCGATACGCGTATAGAAGCCCTGGCGGCCACCGGCGCTGCCCAGCGACTGCGCGAATACCTGCCAGTAGAACGTCTCGACCGAATTCGACGGGCTGCCGCCGGCGGGCAGGATCAGGGTCCGGTAGCAGCGCCCCTGCAGCAGCCGCGTGAAGGTCGCCGCGTTCGACCAGTTGTTGCTGTCGGGATAGGTCGGATTGTCCGCATCGGCCGGTGTGAGGTCGTTGAACAAATTGACCACCGTGCTGCCGTACGGCGTGACAGCCATGCTGGCGGCGCCGACGGCGCAGGCGGCCTGGTTGAAACCGGCGCGTTCGCCGCCGGCATCGATCGTGGCGGTGCTGGCGGTGAAGCCATAGGCGGTCGTCACCGTCCCGTAGCCGTCGTTGCACGCCACGGTGTCGGCCACCTCGACCGACTGGGCGCCGAGGACGGCGTCGCCCACCACGCGATAAAGCGTCAGGCTCGGCGTCGTGCTCCAGGTCCCGGAATAAGCCGCAAACGCACTCGGCCCGACCAGCAGCGTCGGCGCAGCGTCGGGCACCACGATCTGCTGACCGTTGAGCGCAATGCGGCCGGTGTTCGCCACGCCGCCATTGGCGAGCGCGTAGACCACGGTGTTGCCGCCGCTCTGGCAGATGCAGTAGCGCTGGTCGAGGATCTGCAGCGACGGCAGCTCGGTGGCGGTCAGCGCATCGGGCAACAGCACCGGACTGTTCCAGGTGCCGTTCGGCAGCCGGTAGTAGATCGCGTTCGATGTGACGCTGTTCGCGGTGGTGTTGAACAGCAAATAGTTGCTGCCGACGCTCCGCCCGCTACTGCGCGCCGCTGCCGCCGCGAAGGTCGCGCTCGCCGCCGTGGTGGTCAGCGCGGTCGACCAGGGCGTCGCCGAGGTCGCCAGGTTCGGCGCGAAGTCGATCACGTCGAATGTCGCGCCGCCCGCGCTCATCGCGATGGTCCGCACCACCCGATCGGGGCCGTACGACACCGCCGTCACGGACTGCTGGCCGGGATAGGTGATGGCCGACAGGTCCTGGCTGGACCAGAGCGTACCGTCGTAGCGGAACAGGGTCTGTCCCATCGCCACGCTGTTGCCATGAACCGAGACCGGCGGCACCGCCGCCGCCCCCCAGGTCTGATCGGCGAGCTCGATGTACGCCGGTGTCGAGAAGTCCGCGCCCCAACTGACGACACCGAGCCTGAGCCGCACATTGGCGCCGACGGGCCCGTTGGACCACAGTGCCGCAAAGCCGTCGCTGCACGCAATCGACAGCGAACCGATCACCGACATCGCCCGGCCGACGGTGGTGAGTGTCTGCTGCCAGGCGTTCTGCGCGTCGCGCCGCATCAGGCAGAGCGTTGCCGGGAGCAGCGGCAGCGACGTGCTCGTGGTGCCGGCCAGGATGTAGTCGCTGGTCGCCGACAGCGCGACCACGAGGCCGGTGGCGCCGGCCGAGAGATCGGTCACGGCCTGCGGCTGCCAGCTCTGTCCGGTCCAGAGCAGCGGATTGAGCTTGCCGCTGGTTGCACCGAGCACCGCGGCGATGCCGTCGCCGGCTGCAACCCGCACCGGCTCACCGGACGTCAGGGTCAAGGCGAGCACACCGGACGACGTCCAGGTCCCGGACATTGCCGGATTGACGTGATACGCGAGCGCGCTCGTACCCGCCGTCACGACGAAGCTGTTCGGCGCCACGGCGACCTGGAGCTGCGCATAGGTGCTGCCGACCGGCAGCAGATCGAGCGTAGCGGCGAGCCAGCGGCCGGACCAGGTATAGGCCATGATCTGCGCCTTGCTGTCGCTGCGCAGCCAGGTCACCACCACATAGTCGCGTTCGAACCACAATCGCGGCTGGCTGAAGGTCAGGCCGGAGGCCACCGGCATCGGCAGCGGAATACTGCGGGCCGAATTGCCGACGGCCAGCGGGCTGTAGGCGAACGTGACCTGGCGTCCGTCGGGCGTGGTCAGGCCGGTCATCATGCCTGATGTCGCACGGCCCATGACGGTGTCGTAGGAAAACAAATAGTTCGGACGACTCTCGCCGCCCGCGGATACCGCGACCCAGCCGGTGAGCAAACGCTTGGCGAATTGATCGGTGCCGAGCAGGCTCTGCGGATAGGTCAGCGTGGTCGTCGTCAGCGTCGCGCCCGACGGCGACGTCACCGACACGGTGTTGAGGTATTCGGTTTCGTAGCGCGATTGCCAGGCATTCGGCGTAAGCCCGGCATGCGGATTCTGGTATTCCTCCGGATCCTTCGGCATATAGCCCAGCTGGATCATGCTGCCCGCGGCGCCGGTGATTTTCGTCAGGTAGCTGGCCCGGGTGTACGACAGTCCACCGGTGCCGACCGCAACGGCATCCTGGCGGTAGGCATAGCGCACGGTATTGCCCCAGAGATCGACGATCTCCGACAGATTCCAGACGATCGCGACCGGCCGCTGACCGGCGATGTCGCTGCTTGCTCCGGCCCAGCCGCCCCAGGCGACGCCCCATTGCACGGTGGCGCGGCCGCTGTCGGCATCGCCATAGACCGAGCGCATGCCGTCCGCGCTGGTGACATCCCAGCGTTCTCGCCCGGGGTCATAGCGAATCTTCCAGAACAGATAGTCCTCGCTCTGATAGATCAGCGTGCCGTCGCCATCGACTCCGGTTTGACGCAGCGGATTGCACCGGTCGTCCAACATGAAATCGATGCCGCCGTCCGCATTGATGGCGATGGATTGCGACACCAGGCGCCAGCCGAGACCGGCCACGCCGGTCGGCCGCGCGAGATTCCAGGTGGTGACGTCGGCCTGAACGTCGCTGCGGTAAGCCAGCGTGACACCGGCCAACGGCCCGATCGGATCGGTCAGCGTGGCGAGCGGCAACGCAAACGCCACCTGGCCGCTGGCCAGATCGACGAAAGACTGTGCGATCGAGCTCGCGGTCATTTGTTGACTCCCCGAACGAGGCGCGTGAGGACCTGACCAGAGCCGATCTCGACGCTTTCGCCCCTCTCGAGCGGGTACTGCAGCCTGGAGGGATCGCTGGATTCGCTGCTCCGGAAGGTGTCCAACAGGATGTCGCCCTCCTCGCCGCCGTACTCGCTATCATCGTTGACATTGTCGTTGACATTGTCGTTCGGCGATTCCGGAGTGTTGTTGGCAAGCGAGTTGCCGCCAGCTCCGCCGCCAGCCCCTCCCGCGGCAGCGCCGATCACGCCACCGACCACCGCACCGATCACGCCGCCGATCGCCGCGCCGATCAGCGCACCGCCGATGCCGCCGATCACTGCACCGCCCAGCCCGCCGCCGAGGGCGCCGAGCGTCCCGGACACCAGCAGGCCAAAGAGCACGGCGCCTCCGATCAACAGGACCAGGCCGCCGATCACGCCGAGGGCAATCCGCGCGCCTTTCGAAAGGCCGCCGCCGCCGTCGCTGCACAGGCCGAGCGGATCGATCAGCGCCACCGGATTGTCCTGGACGAAGCCGTAGCGGTTGAGCGTCTGGCCGTAGCGCTCGTCGCCGAACAGGAAGTCGCGCCCGGAGAACCGCAGCAGCGACGGGACGTGGCGGCGCGCGCGCATGTTGACCAGCCCGAGGCCGTCGTCCAGCGCACCATGGCGGCCGTGATAACGGAACGGATTGACGGTCGAGCCGGTCTGCCCCAGCACCTGCCCGAAGGGCGAATAGGCATAGCTGTCGGTGACGGCGCCCGTATCGTCGACCAGCGCCAGCGTGCTGCCCATCTGGTCGAACACATAGACGAGATTGCCGTCCGCATCCTCGCGGCTGATCAGGCCCATGCCGTGGACATAGCGCTGCTGCACGGCGCCGGCCGCATCGGCCACGGCGATCAAATTGTTGAGCGGGCCGCGCGCAATGCCGACCAGACCAGGCGATCCGCTGGTCAGCGGCAGCGGCGCCTCCGGGCCGCTCGGCATCGGCACCCGCAGCGCCGCATTGATGGCGCGTGACGGATCGGCCTGCTCCAGCCATGGCGCGCGGAATCCGGCGATGTCCTGGATCAGATTGGAGACGTTGCCATTGACCGTCGTGCGGGTCAGCAGGCCGTCAACGTCGTAATCATAGGTGGCCGCACTGCCGATCGCGGTCAACTGATTGAGCGCATCATAGCTGAGGATGCCATTGACGCCGGGCACCCCGGTCATGTTGCCGTCGTCGTCATAGGCCAGGCTGTCGCCGTTCGCCGTGAGCATGCGGTCGGCGTCATACGTGAAGGTCCGCACGGTCGCCTCATCCTGCGGCGCCAGCGGCAGGATCTCGGTTTCGCTCGACGGATTTCCGAACGGATCGAGGATGCGTGCGGACGCCGCGATGGTTCGCCCGGCGGCGCTCGCGACAAAGCCGGTGGAGCGGCCGGCATCGTCGACCTGATAGGCCACGGAAACGCCGTTCGGCAGAGCCGCCGACTGCAATTGCCCCATCGGCCAATAGCCGTAGGTGGTCACGCGGGCGGCCCAGTCGGTCACCGTCCACATCCGCTGCAGGCCGTCGAACACGTAGCCCACCGCCTTGCCGTCGGGATGGGTCAATGTCTTCAGCGTGCCGGTCGGCCAATAGGCGTAACCCACGGTGCTGCTGGTGGCGGTGACGGTGCGTCCCGTCATGCGGTTGAGCTGATCGAAGCTGCGGCCGATCACCTGCACCTGGTCGAGCTTGGTCGCGGTGCGGTTGCCGTTGCCGTCGAGCACCTGGGTGATGACGCCGCCTGCGTCGGGCAGCGTCGTGGTGGTGAAGCGCCCGGCGGCATCGAAGCCGTAGAGCACGGTCTTGCCGCGCCCGTTGGTATAGCTCGTCAGCCGGCCGTCCGGGGCGTAGTCGAAGCCGTAGGTGAGCCCGTTGGCGTCGGTGTATTCACGCCACTGCCCGATGCCGTCATAGCAATAGACCGAGGATGCGCGACCATAAGGCGACACCGTCACCTTCATGTATCCGGTCGCCGCGTCGTAATTGTAGGCGTAAGTCGTCGGCAGCAATGTATCGCCGACAGCGGGCGCCTGTTCCTGGCTCGAAAGCAGGCGGTTGAGGGCATCGTAGAGATAGCTGCTCGTCCGCCACTGCGCCGCGACGCCGTTGCCGCCGGGATTGCCGACCACGCGCTTGACGACACGGCCGAGCGGATCGGTGGTGACGATCACCTGGTTGCCGAGCGGGTCGGCGGTGGTCGCCACCTCGCAGGCCATCTGGCTCTGGCTCCCCGCGACCGGCAACGCGACCACATCGTAGGTCGTGGTCCAGCTCTGCTGATTTTCGGCGGTGCGCGAGATCACGCGCCCCAGCGCGTCGGTGACGACGATGGTCTGATAGGCCGTCTGCTGGGACGGGTTCTCGAGCGGCAGGGTGACGAGGGTCTGGCGCGCCAGCACGCCCTGCGTCGGCCCGGTGACATGGCTGTAGGCGATCGTGGTGACGGCGCCGGACGCTCCCTGCAGCGCAAGCTCGACAGTCTTCACGACACGTCCCAGCATGTCGGTGACCCATTGCGACTGGAACGGCTGCGGCTCGCCGGTGACCTTCGGTGTGGTGGTGGTGCGCGCGACCGGACATGGACCGTTCGGGTGCGTGAGGTCCATCGCGTAGCCGAACGTGGTGGTCTGCAGCTGTCCGTCGACCATGGTCGCGAGCCGCGCCAGCGCATCCCAGCTGTATTGACGCATCACCGGGGGATCGGCGGCTTGCTGCGCGCTCTGCAAGTTCTGGCTGTTGTCGTACAGCAGCACAGTCTGCCGCGGATCGTGACCGGCCGCCGCGGGATAGGTGATGGTCCAGGGATCATTGCCCGGATTGTACTGGATCGCGGTGGCGTGCAGCAGCGCGTTGGTCCGCGACGTGAGATTGCCGACGAAGTCGAACACCATGGTGGTCGCATAGGCGTTCGCCACCGGCTGCGTGCCATATTGCTTGGCCACGACGTTGGGCAGCCCGGTCTTGGGATAGGGCGTGATCGCGGTCTGCAGCAGCGCGGTGCCGTTGCTGTCGGCGACCGTGATCGAGACCGGCCAGCCATGATCGTCGCCGTCATACGCGACGGCGCGGCTGTTGCCGAGCGGCCCGACGATCTGCTTGAGGTCGCCGTTGGTGTAATAGCTGAGCTGGGTGACGTTGCCGACGCTGCTGGTGCCGCCGCCGGCCGCCGCGGGGTAGTCGGTGATGGTCCTGGCCTGGCCCGCAATGCTGCCCGGCCAGTAGGTGACCACCGTCTTGCGGCCGAGCGGATAGGTGATGGTGTGGACGTTGTTGGTGCCGGGATAATAGTCGAAGCTGGTGACGCTGCCGAGCGCGTCGGCGAGGCTGGTGAGATTGTTGTTGGGGTCGTAGCCGAGCGTCAGCGTCTCGCCGGTGGTCAGCCAATTCAGATTGGTGACGTTGCCGTTGCCGTCGTACGCGCAGGTCATGGTATTGCCGGTGCCCGGCGACGGATTCGGCGCGCCCTGATAAACGGTTTCGCTGCGCATGTAGCCGAATGCGTCGAAGCTGCGGGTGACCTGATAGACGATGTTGTTCGGCAGCGTCGTCACCGCAGACACGGTGTTCTGCGTGGTCTTGTCGCTGAGATAGACCGTGATGTTGCCCATCCGGTCCGTGAAGGTGGTCTGCACATAGGTGACGCCGCCGGCACCTGCGACGTCGGCATATTGGAAGGTGAAGCCATAACCGGCGCTCGCCGCGATCGCCCGCGCATCCTGCTGGAATTCGACGCGCCCTTGCGAGTCGTAGCGATTGCTGATGAAGGTGTGGCCGTTCTGGTCGGTGGCGGTCTTCATCAGCGAATGCGGCCAGTAGGTGTAGCTTCGCGGCTGCGACTGCACGTCGGTCATGCCGACGAGATCGCCCGAGCTGTAGCTGTAGACGATGTAACGGCCGGTGTTGTCCGTGACCTTCCAGACCCGGCCGTTGTCGGCGCCGTTGTTCCAGTAGGTCAGCGTCAGGTTGCGCCCGCTCGCCTGGTCGG
>Ga0307510_10003172_pt1 | contig 19075 bp, 24 predicted proteins | sample 12_EM_MG_FD_207224 | JGI IMG/M metagenome (GOLD analysis project Ga0307510, IMG submission 207224) | Populus trichocarpa ectomycorrhiza microbial communities from riparian zone in the Pacific Northwest, United States - 12_EM | ecosystem: Host-associated > Plants > Roots > Unclassified | place...
CAAGACGGGCACCGTTTCCCTATTCCAGTCCCGGATGTAGACGTGCGATTCCGGGAGGTTTCCGAAAGGGACCCCTTTGGGATATCTGCGGTCATTCCAGGAAATGCTAGTAGGTGAAAGGACATCCTCTACGATACGATGGACACGATGGAGATAAATAAATGTAAATGTTATTGTGCCGTTAGAACTGGTATGGAAATACACCTGATTAATACTCTCACAAACCACAACTTGGACAAAGATTTGCAATCACGCATAGCCGAATATACAGAGAATATATCATAATGTCATCGCGGTATGAGAGCTACCGGCGCTATTAGTTACAGGGTCGGGTCGGCTGGGCCAATGTTGGCTTCTATATAGTAGCTAAAGAATAAGACCTTGAATAAGAGCGCAACGACCGCATGCAGCACTGCAATCACAACAATAAGAAGCCGCACTGGCTTCTGGTCCGCCTGCGTTAAAGAAATTTGAGTTTACGTATCACAAAAACCAAAGGTTGACGTACTGAGACAAGGACCGGGTAGATGTTCGCCACGAGGAAATAACCCGACAGAACGAATCCAATACCAGATAGTATCCAGCGAAAGATGGCGATCGGAATGATACAAAGGATCTGAAGGTTAAAAAGAAACAACATTGTTAAAGACGGACGTCCCTGAGGCCGTGAGATAGAGGGGTTGGCGCACCGACACCGGAATCCAGACGAACATGGAGTAGCCCCACACCGTCATGGCTTCGACCATGGTCCAACCCTCGCTGATGCCCGCGTAGCGCATGACCACCCAGAACATCACGGGCACGCCGAGGCCGTACGCATACACGAGCCCGACGGCCGTGCTCAGCAACGCAAAGTCATACTCGACCGGGTCGGAGGACAGGTACGAGGCGATGGAATGCGCGAGGGAGGACGTGACGAAGAGGGAAAAGATGAGCGTGGTGAGCGTCCAGAACGGCCCGTAGAGGTCGGGCGCGGGCGTGAGGTGGGCGGACGTGTACGTGGGCGAGAGGGGATTGAGCGTGTTGAGGCAGCGAAAGACTACCTGGGGTAGAGTGCGGGGTGGAAATTCAGATTCTCTGGATCAACCCAGGGTGCGGGAGGAGAAACTGACCGTTTTGGTGTCGACGTCGAAGTGGTGTTGATAGTAATCTACGTTCCAGAAGGACGCGTTGCTAGCGTCAGAGATGTAGCCTGCGGCGGGACGTTCAGACGCATGCTTATTAGTACGCAAAAGTAGGGACCGCACCTCTTCCTTGACTCTCTCTGGGAGAAGGGCCACCGATGTTGCCTGCAGGGGGAGGCTGGCTGAATGCTGAAGGGGCAAACGTTAACGATCAGCAAGGAACGCTACGGCGCACTAAACGAGTGAGCACTGACTTTTACCATCGCTCTCCTCGAGGCGCTGTGGGGAGGACTTGGTTGTGAAAAGGGTGTAAAGAAGAAAGAACTGGAAAGGGAAATACCTCGTCTGATTCAACGGCGACATACGCCATGCCAGGCCAGGGATGCGTGTCGTGTCGTCGGTCGCGTGCAAACGAAGGTGAAAGCCGTGGGAACGTCGACTTGAGCGCCACTTGCACTCTTTCTTTCCCAGCGTCCGCTCCCACTCCCACCCCTCCCACCGGATGTGGGCAAATGTCCTTCGAGTATCAGGCAAACAGGGTACAGGTACCCTGAGAATATCATCCAGTGGACGTACCCGGTTGCGTCTGTCCCCGCGGCCGCCCCTTCCCACAACACTTGTGAGCCATGGACGACGACTCGCGCCATTCTCTTCTCCTTTCTCGATCCGGCGTTTCACATCCGCGCGCGTCGTTTCAGACGGACCATCGTCCTCCCACTCGCAGACCCAGACCACCACCTCGTTCGAAGACCCCTCGCGGAAAGGGCTATTCTACCACCTCGTCCCCCCGCCGACGCCGCTCTCGGATTCGCGCCCCGCCTTTGCCATCTCCCTCCTCGCGGATCCACCACCGTCCTCCGAATCGAGCACCGTGCTCGGCTGGCTCCCCGCGGAGACGCCCGGGGATGACCGCGGCGCGGGCCTGAATGACTTTGTAGAGAATCGTGCGTGCATACCCCCCCGTCACGCTCCCATGACACCTCCATGCTCTCGGCGAGCTGCTGACCGCTCGCTCCCGTTGGTGATTTGTAGCGCGCTTCCTACCGCTTCTTCACAAGGCGATATCCGAGGGACTTGCGGAGGCCGTCGACGACATCCAGGCGGCAGGTGCTCTTCAACTGGGCGAGGGCTGGATGCACATACATGGTAGGCGTCTGCTCGGAGAAAGTCTCTTTGGTTGGTCGGCGCGGCTCACCCTTACCTTGCACGATATCGTTGACATAGATGAGCGCAACGTTCCACCTTTGAATCGCATTGGTGATCCGGACGACATCCTTGCTTCCATCCGGGTGGAAAACGGAAAGGTGGGTCTTCTTTCCCGATCCCAGTCCTTTTTTTTTTTTTGTCTGGCACCTACAGGTCGTGATGACGCGCATTTTGCAGATCCTCGCGGAGACGTACCAGGCCATGCCCTCTTATCGCCTTTGCACTGCCCATGGTGTCACCCATCTCACCGAAGGGCTCGCCTCGAAGCTGCGCGGTCTTCTAGAAATGCGCGCACGTGAGGAGAGTGGGACGGCAAAAGCGTAATATACACCCCCGGGAACAGTGTACCCTCTCATGCAATTCAAGTTCGGCGTCACTTGCTCATCATAGATTGTCTTACAACGCGTAGTCTGTATGTCCTAATTGTCACCTCGCATAGCATTTCTTGCCTATTCCAAATTCCGCACTTGCCCAGGCCCTTACAACCACGATGGTTAGACGCTATCAATTTCTGCCAGGAGTTGTATTGCGGGAGTGCTTGCATTCCTATTCTCCGGCCGGTATTGTTTTGGAACAGTTGCGTGGGAATAAGAGCGCATCTCTAAAATTGTAGGCACAAGAACTCATGGTCAACGCTGCTGCTGCTCAATCACGACATAGATGGTGATATGAGAATTGATCCAGTATAAATAAAGTGTATATGTGGTACGTAAGTCAAATGAGTAATACATCAATGGGATATCAGCAAAGTTCGTAAGTCGGAAGCACTAGAGTATCGGTCACGAGTATACATTACAGAGTAGATGAAAGAATAGGTTACGCACGCCCTGGGGGCGTACGTGGGCCAAAGAGGCGAGGCGATGGTTGTACTTCTGGCGCGAGATGGACGTCCGGTTCAGTCGAAGGTGGTGTGTATTCGACGCCAGGTTGCACTGTTGGCACATGTCAGTTACCACCCTTAGCAGGTAAAATCGGGCTTATCTACTTTGCCAGGTTGCCCACGAGCCAGTAGTTTGTACACGCTCAGGTGGCGGCGCCATAGGTGGTGGTGGTGCTTCGACAACAGGTCCTGGGCGAGGTCCAGACTTTTTGCGAAGGCGTCTAAAGCCGCCACCTCGCTGTGGAACGGGACGCCATCCGCCGGGTCGATGTTCGGGAGGAGGCGCAGGTGGCTCGGGTGGTAGGTCACCACCGCCTGGTTGTTGGGGGACGAGGGGAGTAACACTTGGTGGTTTCCTAGTACGAATTGAGCGAACGAGTCAGGAAAGCGATGTAACGAAAAGATAAACTAACCAATCTGGGTCAAACATTCCGCCAGGATCGTACTTGCTTCGTAGACACAAGAGTGTGCCAATTTCGCTAGAATCAGTTAGTTAGTCACTGATTCAAACTCGAAACGGTAATGACATGACCAACAATTGAAGATTACGTCTTTCCTCACGAAGTTTGCCAACTTCGCCGAGAAGCATACGCACTTCTGCCGCCAAGGATTTACTAAATTCGTCAAGATACTGTTACGAGTCCGGTCAGTCGATTGTCCAAACTGTCGAGCAAGGGAAGGACGCCTACCGCCTGCACATTGAATGGGATCTGCACGTTTGCCGTTGACCGAACTGTGTCCAACAGCTCTGCGTGTTGTCTCTCCGTTTCCTCTCGCCATGCTGTGAACCCTCCTAAGCACTGGAGCGCTCCTCTTATAAGTAGTTACTCACTGTTTGTCAATGTGTCGAATATTTCCCGCAATCGTTGCAGCTCATCCATGAGATGTTGTGTAGCTGGGAAAAGGGTGAACATATGAGGATGAGTGAGGTTCTTTTGACTTACTGGGTCTGTCCGCTGCAGCGCGACGTTCTTCTTCGCACCTCTCCTTCTCTTCCGTGCACGTCTCGATCATGTGCTGAACCATCCTGCGGAGACCCTCGAACTGTTCATTCGTCTCATTGCGCCATGTTTGTTTCTCTTCCCATCGTTCGTCCACGAGTTCCTTCTTCCGCGCAAACTCCTCGCGATGAGCAAGGAGAAGGTCAGTGATCTCGCTCAGTTGCTGTCTCATCTCATCGTCGCGTTCCTGGTTCCTCTGGGATTCGGTCTCGCGTCGCATATCCTCGTCATGGTCACGCTGCCGTTTCTCGTTATCCAACTCGGCTCGCACACGTGTCAGTTCCTCTTCCAACTCTCGCACGCGAGCATCCCGTTCGTCGTCGGCCCGCTTCCGCTCCCCAAGCATTTGTTGCTCGAGTGCCTCCCGTACGACACGTGCTTCTTCCCTCTCTGCCTGGAGTTGCCTTGCCATCTCCTCCCGTTCACCCTGTACGATGTCTCTGAGTTCGTCCGCGTGACGAGCCGCCGACTCTGCAGCTGCACGACGAATCGACGTGACGACGGATTCCGCTCGTTCTGATGGCACTTCCAGCTCCTCCCCAGGTAATGGGGCACCAGGAGGAGCCACCGGCTGCCGCGGGAGGGTCGAGAGTAATTGGTTTCTCCTTGCCTCATTGTCCTCGAATCGACGCGCACGTTCGGCTTCTCTCTCATCGAAGTCATGTTCACGACGCATCTCGGCTTCTGCAGCGTCTTGGGTCGCGTCAGCCAACTGGCGCTCCATATCCGCAAAGCGTTCGTATCGTGCTCGTTCGGCATCATCGTACTCCAGTCTATCAGGACCAGACGGTATACGAGGGCCAACACGGGGAGCACCCCTTGTTGTGGGGGCGCGTGATACCTCTGGGCCTGGAGCGCCGCGCATGAATTCTAGTTCTGGAGCACCGCGCGGGAAGTCTGGTCCTGGAGCACCGCGCGGATATTCACCGAGGTCCCCCTCTGACGGCTGAGTTGATGATTCAGGACGAATGTGACCCCAGGTTGCTGGTTCTGGAATCTCTCCCTCTCTTGGCTCTGGAGCACCACGCGGTTCGCCGGGAGCAGTCCTCGCCGTGGAAGTTCGTGACACTACTGGAACTGGAGCAGCCCGCGAGTCGCCGGAAGCAGGACGAATGTGACCCCCGGTTGCTGGTTCTGGAAATTCTCCCTCTCTTGGCTCTGGAGCACCACGCGGATCGCCGGGAGCAGTCCTCGCCGTGGGAGCTCGTGACACTCCTGGAGCTGGAGCAGCACGCGGGTCACCGGGAGCAGCCCTGGGAGCCCGTGACTCCCCTGGAGCTGGAACGGCACGCGGTTCTTCGTCGAACCCGTAAGGTGCTTCTTCGTCGAATCCGTAAGGTGCCTCCTCTGAAACTGGGGTCCCTGATTCGGGCCGGATATGACCATATGTGCCTGGTTCAGGAACTTCGCCAATTGGAGGAAAGGGTGGCCGGCCAGTTCGACGTGACCCTTCTGAGGGGAGGAAGGGGACGAATGGACGACTCGGACTCGCACCGCGTATTTGACTCTCAAGCGAAGGCGATATAGGCCTCTCCTCACCATACTCTCCAGACACAGGTCCAGATATAGGAGGTTGATAGGCTAGAAATAGATTTCAATTAGCTAGAAGCGTTGCATATACATGCAATACTTACGAGCAGACTCAGTCCGTGGCCGCCCGAGTGGAGGAGGAAGGACTTGGATGGGCTCAGGGGGGCCGGAGACTTCGACAATGGTTGGGGCGCGAGATGGACGAGTACGGCCTGAAGGCGCTCTGCCAACCAGGCCTTCTTCTAGTGGCAAGTACTGGGAGGGTGGCGGGTACTGGGAAGATGGAGGATAAGGATGTGGTAGCGGCGGCCCAGCCTCTCGCTCGGGTGAATAAGTTCGTGAGAAGCTAGTCCGTGTCGGTGACCCAGGTTGGGGAAGGTGCACATGGGTTGCTCCCGGCGGGCCCGGGACTAGAACAGGGCCAACTCCGCCGTACTCAGGACCTGGGGCCGGTTGATAAACCCTACTTGGTGAATCGTACCGAGAACGTCCACGACGCCGGGATTCTCTTTCATCAGACTCTAGTGACGGTGACCTCGAGTAATCAGATCGGCGGCCTCGGCGACGTCGGCGACGCCTTTCAGGAGACTCAGAGCGATCCCGTTCAGAAGGCGGTGTCCGTGATCCAGAGTATCGCGTCCCTCGGGATCTTGGATATGATGGATATGGCGCGACTCCAATGTGGGTAGCTGGAAACGGCATCGGCATCGGTCCGCCAACAGGCGCAGGCTGGAAACCAGGCTCGAAGCGATCGCGGTCCGAGTAGCGTGAGGCGGCACGAGACGGAGCACGACGTGATGGACTTCGGGACTCCGGAGTAGGACTACGATACTCCGACGGACGGCGTGACGGTGCCATCACCGTAACTTGCTGTGGAACAGGCGGACCACCAAACGGCATTGGGGCAGTACCCATCATACCAGGCCCAAATGGGGGAGGGGCCATCATGGTGGGCGGTACTGCACCCATCATAGGAGGTTGGAAGCCAGGTGCAGGCATGAAAGAGGAGCGCCGAGGGGAACGAGAGCGACTGCGACTGCGACTGCGACTTGGTGTCGTGGACCGTGAACGTGAACGTGAATATGAGCGTCGAGTATCTTCTAGGATTACAGGCTGAGGACCGCCAGGAAGTATTGGGGGACCGAGTGGACCAGGTGTCATAGATTGTGGCGCAGGATGAATGATTATTGGCTGTCCCGGTTGCTGTTGTCCCCGACGTTCGTCAAACTCAGGGGACTCTGAACGCGTGCGACGAGAAGGTTGCCCCATCGGGTAGGGTGCCATAGGAGGAGCCAAAACAGGTTGGTCACGAAAATCGAATGGAGGCTGCGTAGAAGGAGCCATAGGGACTCCAGGACCAGTGGCACCGGGGATGTTGATAATTGTCGGCTGGCCAGCGACAGGGGGCTGGAGCTGCTGGGGCGGGGGAGTTGGAGTTTCCGAACGGTCATAACTTGTCCGTCTAGTCGGAACCTGAGAAGGTGGATGTACAAAAATTGGAGGCCCTCCCGGTATGTGTTGGGGACCAGGAACAGGGAGCAAAGATGGTGAACGTCGGGGGGACTCAGTGCTGAGACTCTCGGTGCGGTAGGACGGTTCTGGAGGCACAAAATAATCTTCACCTTCAGGAGGGATAGGAGGCTGGTATACTTGGGGGTGCAGACCGACGCTCGCGCGGGATGGGCCCAGGTCTGGAGGCACAAAAGGCATATCTCCTTCGCGTGATGGAGGGGAGGGAAACACCGGCGACTCGCTTGGGGTTGGCGTCCTATATCCATGAGGCACCACGGGGGGTACCACTCCGGCATACGGAGTAGGCTGAGGGAATGTGATGTGAGGGGGATAGGTGCTACTCGCCGGCACAGTTCCTGGACGGATAATCCCAGCACCTGGAGGACCAGGTTGCCCTGGATGTATAAAACCACCTGGCTCTAGTCCTGGTCCTGGCGGCGGGACTGAGGAAGGGGGGATTAGGATGACTATTAGTGACATGTTAGAACGTAGGTGGTGTGCAACATACAAGGTCCTCGGGTCAGGCGATTCAAGTCGTCGTGAAGTTGATCAATGCGAGCAGAAACACCACGAAGTTCTGCTTGACGGTCTTCCACATCGTGGCCCAGCCAGTCATTCAACGAATTCATATACCTCATCAGCTCGCGTTGCTGTTCCAAAGAGGCTAAGTGCATGAACCGATTTTCCTGTGTGAAGTCAGATTATCGCGCTTCCCCAACCGCCCAGCAGGAGAACGTACTCGGACCATGGCCATCATATCATTGAAAATAGGTGGCAGAATGACGGACTAGGGAATATTCAGTGTTAGCAAAGTTCATTGCAGTACAAGAGTCCTCTGTACCTGCGTGAATGGCGGAGGCATCGGCCCAACCCCCGGTTGAACAATTTGTGGTGCTTGTGGCTACAATATAATGAGCTAGTAGTACAACAATTGACAAGAATTACATACGGGTGGCGGGGGTGCTTGATACCATGGCCGCGTCTCGATCATACCTGGCGCAGTGGCACGTCCATCATCTGGTGGAACGGCAGGTGCAGGAGGCTATACGATGCATAAGAGGGCGTCGCAGGAAAAAATAAATCATGAGACATACAACTGCAGGTTCGCCTTCTTGTCGGGGTTGTATCCACCCATCCGCTCCAGGCCGTCTTTGCACTCTTTGCCGGTGAACACCGTCAAGGAAGTCCGGTCCAGTGTCATCCACGCGTGGTCGACGACCAACATCGGCCCTCGTGACGGGCATCTCTGAAGGAGGTAACGGAGGTAACGGAGGAACTTGACCTGTTACTGGTGCACCGGGCCTAGGAGGAGGCCTGCCTGCCCGCGATGGCCTTCGGCGACCCAAATCACGTGTGACGAAGGGTTCAGCCAGAGGGACAGTATGCGGGCGTAGTGGGGGGAATTCAGTGGGAAGTGTTGGGCTGGCGCTTCGAGGTCGCGGTCCACGAGCATCCGGCCGGAAATTCAGGGGAACGAATGCAGGCGGTGGCTGGATCTGTACTAGGGCTGAGGGTTGAGGAGGACGTAGGAGTTCCGCCATCATGTCGTCTAGTGACGTTCGTGGTCTCAGCGGTGTCGGTGCAAGAAGTGTTGGCGGCTCTCCCCTCATTCTCTCCCACCTTTCCCTGAGACGCCGAATCGCAGTCGAGGTGTCAGATCCGGAATCGAACAACGACTCCTCAGGAGTCGGCCCCCTTGCACGTCTCTGTGCATCGGCCAACCTGTTAATTAAGTCCTCGAGCCGTTGTAACCTCTCGACGAGTTCGCTGTTGTCCTGTGGCACTGGACAGCGTTGACGGAGCTCATCCAACATGTCATTCGTCGACAATTGGCCATCTCGCAGGGCGTCAGTTTGGGCTTTAACGCCATCTACCACGTCACGGATGCGATTCAAAGCGTCGCGATCTATGCCTGGTCTGACAGTTGCGCTTGAGACCACAGACGGTGTGGGCGAGGCGGCCGTAGGAAAGTCTCGCCGAGTAACCTCTGTTGAGGTCCGGGAGAGATATTCGCCTGATGAGAGAGGGGAATGCGATATGGGTGTGAGAGGAAGGGTCCGAGACGAAGGAGAGCTGGACGGCGACGACGGTATTGAAGATGACGGAGGAGAAGAGGATATAGAAGTAGATGGTGTAAGAGAAGATGGCTCTGGGAGAAATGGCTCGCCTTCCATCAGGCTAAGATCGTCAGAGTGATGAGACGACAAGAACGATATGCTGGAACTCAAAGTACTCGGAGAGCGCGGACTACTTGGCGGAGGACTCAGCGTAACGGGCCGTGGACCTGCTTTGTCAGTCACGGTGAGAGGCATCTCAGGATATTGAGGCGCTCCACGGGGTTCAGCCAGAGATATGACGCTGCTTCCGCCGACGGAATGGTCTTTGTATTGAACAAGAGGAAGGACGGGCGTCGGCGCCTCCTTCTCATGAATGTAATCTGCAAGATTTCGAAGTTCGTTCTGGATCTCCCCGAGATGATCATGAACGCCTTGATTATCGCGCTGTCTGTCGCCCTCGAGCCCATGCAGATACTGGAGTAGACGGTTGATGTCATCTGTGATAATGACGCTTGGTCTCTCGGACGGCGGCCTTTCTGATGGCGCCCTTTCTGATGGCGTCCTTTCAGATGGTATGGTGATCAAGTCGGATTGGATGGATGGTGTACTACCCCGAGGACTCGTCATGCTGACACTCACACTGGCAGCCGGTGTTGCCAGCAACGAAGGCGACCCGGGCAGAGGAATGTGTGCAGGCGAAATCTGCGGAACAACGTTAGTATCATTGTATGTTTTCTAGCAGGGACCATACCGCTCTTGAGATATATGACCTGTGAGTAGACAGCAGCGATGGCTCTGTCGAAACATCTTCCAAGATAGGCTCTTCATAAAGGGACCCGGGCCCAGGGCCCAGCATGTCCGATCTCATCGATATAGAGGATACCGTCGAAACCGTGGAGGGTGTCCTAGTCAAGGGGACGGATGACCTTTCCGGGGATAGTACAGGGCTCACTACCGTGGTGGAAGGCGGAACTTGCAATGAAGGTGAGGGAGCAGTAGGAGGAGGAGATGGAGATGAGGGTGTAGCAGACGCAGAGACCGAGACTGACATGGATCCCGTTGGCGTCAGAGAAGGTGACGAGGACGAGGAATAAGTGATTGATGGAGACTCGCTCGAAAGGCTCTCGACAATTGTGCTAAGTCGGCTCTGTTCTCGGGAAGTATACGCAGAAGCAGTGGGGCGCAAGAAGGATGTATCGAAGGAGATATCTGGACCCTCGGGAAAGGCTACGGATTGCACCGAGGGCGAAGCCCGCAGAATGGACGATTCATAGGTGTCATCAGTTTCAGGTGCCCATAGAGACTCTCGGATAGAGGGACTAGAAGGCACTCGAGGTGTAACGGTGCTTGGGGTTGATTCTGTGACAGACGTCGTCGTCATCGTCGTCGTCGGCAGTGTCTCCGGCGGGCCGATGGGCGAAGGACCAGGCAAGGACGCGATAGATCTTATAGATCTTGCAGCGGACGGGGGCCGCTGAGGCAGCATTGCGGAACGCTCAGTGCTTAACTCGGTAGAGAGGAGAGAGGGACTCGACACGGAAGACTCGGGTAGAGGGACATCTCTGGCAGTCCTCGGCGTGGGAATTGATGGAACGCTTAGGTCGGAAGGAGAACTAATGGTAGAAGTGTCCCGTGGATAGCGAAGGAACCCTGGACGTATGTAAGTTACTGGCGGCCCTGGGATGAGTTCTTCGACCACGGCGGGCTCGGGCTCGGGCTCGGGCTCGGGCTCGGGGGCAGGACCAGGAGGAGGGACTGGTATATCCTCTACAGCAGGTGGAAGAGGCATGGCAATAACAGCATCCTCACCCGTCGGAGGGACAACCCCTTCCCTAGGCAGAGGAACTATCGGTTCAACAGGTTCAGTGATGACTTCTTTCACCAGCTCAGGCTCCGCAACCTGAATGCCTTCTGAGACGACAACTTTTTCCGGCTTGCAGCGACATTCCGCATCGTCATATTCAGTCGACACCTCTGTGGGACATATTTCGGCAGTTGTGAACGGCGATGTCGGTTCGCTCTCGCAAACCGGTGCCGTAATATAGTCGGAGACGGATTCGGCTTTCGGGCTAGCTTTTGCTGTGATAAAATCACCAGACGAGACACTCTTCGCGGTTTCCGATTCCGTGGAACACACCTCGGCGGTTTCATAAAGTGAGGGAATGCTGGGCAGCGACGCAAAGGACATGATGGAGGGAGAACGTGCAGTCTCATACGGGGTGGTGCTGGTGCTGGTGGTTGGCGTATCCGTGGTACTCGGATGCCTATCAGAACTGGAAGAGGAGGGTCCAGAAGATGAGCTCGGCAGTGGTGGTGTGCCATTGGCCGATCTCGTATAAGTTGACCTGGAGTTACTCTCCAGAGTGCTGAAGTCATCGCTACGCGAGTACTCGGAATGTGACCTGGAATGATTGTGCCTCGATGTGTTTTCTCTGTCCGACGACTCTAGCCCGGAGAGAGATGACGATGAGTAGCTGACGGAACTTGCACCATCCCTCCTTGTCCTTACAGCGCGAGATCGCGTGAGTCCGGTCGTCCTTGACAGCGAGTCGGAGGTAAAGGCTGAACGACCAGCCCCAGCCGAGCTGTCGAGATGCGAGGTTCCTTCTCTTTGATACGTTAGCGGGACCACCGTTCCAGAGCCTGACGTCTCCTCTGTGGGTATGGAAGAGCTAGTATCGGTGAGTGGTGTCGTGACATATGTCTCAGAATGAGAAGATAATGAGTAAGAAGTGGACTGTTCGCCGCTAGTCCGCGCTCCAGACGAAAAGAAAGCGTCATCTGACACCGATGCTGCCAAGTCTGAGCCCACAGCACGCGCACGAGATGCACCACGCCCAGCGCTTGGTGGGGGTGTAACGATGATGTCCCGTCGGAGCGTCGGGCCGCTTGACACCGTAACAGGCGAACCTTCTCCAACGATGGCACCTGCGAGTCCGAGACCAAAGCCCAGTCCAGGTCGTGCATCCTTAGCCCGTTGTAGGGCCGATTCAAATTCCTCGTCTAGGTCCGTCAGGGATGATGTACGACGTAGAGAGCTACTGCGACTGGGAGCGATCACCCGTGGGTCCCCAGGATAGACGATGGTTTGGTTAGAGATCGCTGCATCATCAACAGCGCGCGAGCGCAACGATGGCTGACGAGATAAAGACCCAACGCTAGACCCAGAAAAAGATTGAAAGTCCGAAAAGTCAGGAATGCTTTCCATGGGCGGGAGGAATGTCGTAGAACGTGATCCAGATACCGCAGATCCAGAGTGAGTACTCGTGCTTGCCATCGAGCGGATCGTACGCATGGAGCCAGTTGGTGATTGTGTTTCAGACCGATCGGGTACTGTGACTGAGCGATCGAGAACCTCCCTAAACACGCAGTGAGTCCGGGGGAAAAAAAATAACACCATCATAGAACGTACCAAATGGCGCTAACCCAGCGCACACGCTCTCTAGCCGACTCAGCACCCAACCTCTCCACGCCGTCACCGTAAAACAATTGAAAGGGGCACAACGTCTCCACCAAACCCAACTCCCCAAAGCCCTCGGCTTGAGCATTTGCGGTCTGTGCCCTTGCGGCAATAGTGCCAACGTCATCTTGTGCACTCGGGTGTGTTGGTGAAGCCACTGAACGGACTTCCGTGCAATTAAGCAGATCCAGAGTTACGATTCCTCGCCCGCCACCTTGGGCAATCCAGGAGAGTAAGAGCATGTTGGGATACAGAACTGCTTGACATCTTTGCCACCTATACGGAGGGGGCGCGTGCACATTAAGGTACCATAGAAGTCCGATGCGGAGAGGCTGTAAGAGTAAGTGGTTAGTCCATAGAAACAAAGTCACAGCACAGGTAAGGAGGGCATGCCAAGGGATCATCCCAAGGATCGAATGATATAGGCGATCAACAATCGCCTGAGACCGAAGGCTGGACGCACCTCTTGACTGCCTTTGGCAAACGTTCCTAATTCAGTTAGATCAAATGGCGGAGGAACTATGCCACTCGGCGTGAGCGATGTGCTCGTCCTTGGAGTACTAGGAACGTTAAAATCCTCTTGATCATACGAAGAACCACTTCTTCCAAACGTGCTAGAACCTGATTCACCGCCCATCAACGCTCTTTCTCGTTGGAAACCCCGCGACGCCCGGCGCCGGATGCTGAAGAATCCCTCTTCTGGTGTCGCATCCGTTGATGATTTAGTAGAACCAACTTGCGACGAATTGTCGATGGAGGGCGAGCGACTTTTCCACGCCGCAACGACATTGCGCACTGAAGTCAGCGGCGACCGTGGTGACGTTTGTGGTCGTTTCAACGACGTAATTTGGGTTGTCGCATTCGTGCTGGTGGGCCCATAAGAGGTGGAAGTGAACGTGTTCGAGTTGGTAGGCGTTTCACTTGAGGTATATGGGCTATCAAGCTTTGATTCGAACCCTGTAGTGCTACTGCGGGGAGGAGGCGAAAGGAAAGAACGTGATGGAGTGCTAGATGTATAAGATTGCGACTGAGATACCCAGCTTTTGGTCGGGGAAGATGGGCGTGAGGAGGAGCCCCCATATCCATAGGATGTGGTGCCAAAAGTCGGTATGGATTGGCTCGTTTGGGTGTAAGGACTGGGCGAGCGAGGACCAGCTGGAACTGAACCTGCCCGTCGATGGCCATGAGGGGAGAAAGAACGCGAGGAGCTATCAGATGATGTTGACTTATCCTCAAAGAACGCTATGAGGTCCCCAGTGCGACGACTTGAAGTGCTGGTGCTCGATGCCGGCTCAGTGACACCTCGGGAATGAAGCGACACGGTGGAACGCCTAATCGCGTCAGAAACTGGTCTGGAACCGGGCACCGAAAGATTATATGATGTCGGACGTGAGGATGGATTCTCGGTACGCTCGGTGATGGTACTGAGGATGCGGGCATCCCGTAAAGTGTTCGTGAAGGGAATGTAGATAGACGATGAGGACGTCAAAGAGGGGGAGGACGCAGATCCACTGAGATAAGAAGACGGGGTGACGGAAGATCCATGCGACCATTCGGTTAGGGCATCTTCTGTCCGGTCCAGTTCGTTGTCGAGAGCACTTAAAGCAGCCTCTACCTCAGCATCGTCTCGAATGGAGTCATCCTCGGACCAAGAATGCAAGTCCGAACCAGAATGTCTGTTGGGTGGCAAGGGTGAGACTGTGATTCGACGCATGTCGTTTCCAGAGATATCACTGTCATCAGAAGAGATGCCTGGGAGACCGTATCAGCAACGAACAAAACCATCACATCGCACAAAGAAAAGAGAGGCGTGTGATAGTGCCACACGTTCGAGTATAGGCCATTAAAAAACAATAGATTCGGTAACACTTTTGAGGGAAGAAATGATCTCACCTGAGCGCGAAGAATAGGAATACCTGGTGGGGGAGGACTCGGATTGAGTCATTGTCGAAAAAGTTGCAGTGCCGAAGAGCGGGGAGCGAGATCCCGATCTCGACGCGTCGGATGAGTAACTTGACATCAGTGAATTCCGTTAGAAATGTGATAGAGCTAGTACATGTGTTGCGAGGAGGAATGCAGGCAACAGTGAGTTGTCAATAGCACAAGAACCAAAGACGATTCAAAGTTCAACCATTCACATTATCGCGTCATGTGATCGCGTCAAGGTCACATGTATTACCAACAACGTGATCCGTTGACATTCGCGGTCGCAGTCGACCACGACCGCGTGCACTCTGTTGCATTGACTATTGACTCTGGAGAAATGGCGGTTCAAGCTCAGAGTTGAGTTGTGTGCTCGAGCTCCTCTTCAAAGCAGTAAATCAGTGCCACCAGTGAAAATGTACATGCACACATAGAGCGACTCATGCCACATTACTAGGCGTCACTCATCTAAGCTATCTAAGAATTGATCATGATGAAGTTAAAAAAAAGTGTGCACAGACGTACAGTATGGCAACACAAGCCAACTAAGGCGACGCAAAAGCGTGATAGCAAACGTCAATCTAAGCATGCCGAGTCCAATAACCACACATGTTTGGTGAGCTATGAAAAACTGTCCCCCCCCCCCACCTTCATTTTGAAGGCCGGCCTTTCCACGCTGTCACCACCGATTCTCTACACGTAAGTTAAGAAAAAGTCCACCGTAAGGTATGCACGCGCAGTAGCCTCGAGCACTTTCGACCACGTGATGCCCTCTGTGCACCCAACCACCACTCGCACGTCTTGCCTCCCCCTTTGTCCTCTGCCTCCATTGCCTCGATCCTTGTCCTCCTCCCCTTAAGTTTCCCCCCCGTCTCGCCTCAAACCCTCCTGCCGACGACATGCGGATCGCCCACCCTTCGCCGGCCACAAGTGCGCCCCGCCTCGACAGCCATCATTCCAACGTCACACACGACGTGCACGAGACCTCGCTAGTTGGCCCTTGTTCAGGACCACACCTTTGCCAGATACACATCTTACTGGATATAGGACCATTTTACCCGCTTTGGTACGTTCCTTTATCCCCCTTTCATCGTAGACCTCCCCCTCTACTGCCTCGCGCGTAGTGTACCTTTTTATAACCCGCCCTCGCCTGGCTTCGAGGCGAATATAGCCCAGCTTTTCCTTTCTCTTTCCGTTTATGTGCCACTGCCTCAAGTCACCCCTTACGCCCGTCACGATCTCCTTCCGCACATTCTTACTCTTCCGGGAACGTGGCCTTAGCTCTCCTTTCTCTCAACTTTCCTAATTCGACCTCACACATACGCCAACCATCTACGTTACACTTCCCATCATATTTGCGAATGTAGGGAAAGCCGTATGATTTTTCGAGGGTTGAAGGCAGTGATTCTACATAATAGGCCCGAAGCAAGGTGTTGGCAGTCCTCGAGCAATGGAAAGACTTGTTCGAGGTGGGTTTGCCTACTGTCCAACAGTAGGAAAACCCGCCGCGAATACCACGTCGTCACTGCACCAAGTCCATGAGTGGCTCGCCAATGGGCGTATACACAGCCCCGCCGACGCATAACCATGGACCGTCAATTGCAAGAAGAAGCATACTAGGGCAATAGTTCGTGCTGCGTCAAAGTTTGGAATCTGTTAGGGGTGGATAAGCCAGCGGCCAGGTCCAGCAAACATGTTAACAGAGCATGTATGTCTTTCGTTTGACTAGTATTTCTGATAGAAAAAACTATCCTACAAGCAAAGGTCTGTATTGCCCGTCCCAACTTCATTTGTCAGTTTGAAGATACAGTCAGAGAGTCACAGGTAGCGATAATGACGCCGTTGCTCTTGTCTTCATGGAGTGGCGACTCTAGTGAGATTCGCATAAACAAGTACTTTCAAGACCGGCCTGATCACCTTCAACCGCTCTATTTCGTCTCTGTTGACCTCAGCGCTGAGATGGCTGTAGCGTCGGACGACCGGGCGAAGTCAGGGGGGATTGGATCATCACAATCCAATGCAGGGGACGATCGTGGCGCCGGAAAAACTAAATGAGCTGTACACCGCTGGGATTCAATATTCGATGATATTCAATGTTTGAAACTTTGGCAGCACGAAATTCTGTTGTGCCGTTTTCGCACTTGCATCCTGTTCCTAGGTGTTCGTGTCGTGTTCGGACAATCTATACAGTCCTCTATCAACCCCATCACAACCCTATACAGTATAGGCCAAATGCAGAATTTGCAAAGAGTACATTAGTAAAACTACTAATTTGCAAACAGGCAAGAAACCATCTCATTATCATGCTGCTGAGTGATAAGCTCCCCGCCCCTGACCCCTTCCGGACGCCTCACACCCGTAAAGTTCATTCTCATTGGGTACTTGGCCTCTCCAACACGCCCTGCCCAATCAAAGTCAATCAAATGAACTATCACCTCAGATGCAAGTGATGCACGATCGATGAGAAGGTTGGCATCCCGAATATCTCCATGAACGAATCCTCCTTCATGTAGTATTCGGACGATGTCCCGTACTTTGCTTTGTACCTTCTTTCGCTCAGCCTTCGAGAGCTCCAAGCCAAAGAGTACTTGATATTTCGACTTCTCCATGACAACTGCAGTCCAGTCTGCAGAGATTCGAACAACTCTCCAGATCCTTGGCGCCAGACTGTGGGCCGCAAGATGATTATGTGCAGCCTCCGAGTACTGCCCTGTGAACTTGACTAAACACTCCCCAGAGCCGGGCTGGTTGACAGTGGCAGAGAAGATCAATTTGCGTTCATCAAGCCGTTCATTGTATGTGATGCTTATCTCCTGTCCATCGCTGGTGTAGGATGCCAAGTATGGGTATTTGCGAGCTTCCTGAAGACAGTCATCATACTCCTGACAGGGGGGGGTTGCCATAGCCTCGGCCGCGATGGACCTGTAATGTGCTTCGATATGCTCGACCGCAGCGACGAATGCATTGAAGCAAGATGCCATCGCGTGCCTGTCATTTTCTTCCCTCCAATGCGTTGCTAGATCAAGGCCTGGTGCAAGAGGCTCGACCCTCACACGCTGACCATCCCACGCAGCCCCATAAAACCCCATCGACGAGCCTGCGTATCCCATGAACACGTGAGTGGGGGATCAAAGTGTAGACATACCCATGTCAACTATGAGAATGCACGGAAAGCATGTCTTGAAGTTATAGAATCGACGATCGAGCGCTTCCCGTAGAAATCGGGTGTAGTATATGATGACCTGGTTCAGGGCATTTCCTGAATGATTCTTGCACTCTCGGATCGCCGCTGGCATGATGGTGACCTCGAGGTTTCCGTCGGTGGTATATTCAGTATTAGAAATCCCCTCCTCGCGAAAACGAATGCCCAAGAGCTTGGCGAACACGGCCTGGATCGCCGACCTCCGTTCTGTCTCCTCTTGGTACCAATTGCAAGCCTTAACAGCAAGTTCGTCAAGAAAAGCGAGTGCCCGCTCCGAGGGTGCTGCTTTACATTTGTCTTTGAAGACCCCAAAAGCCGAATGGAGTAACACGAGAGGGAGCGTGTTGTACTCGAACGGGCGGTTGCAAGCAATGACATGATTTGGGCCCACAATATTGCAAAATTGGTAAGGATCAGCCAGGGATGACGGTGTCGCCTTTCCTATTTCTGTCTTTAAAAGTTTGGCCCCTGTTGGAATGTCGGTCTCTGTAATGTGGTCATGCCTGCGCTTGTGCTCGCGGGCCTCTATGGCACCGGTAAATCATTTGGATACAGCAGGGTTGAATGGGAATACGTACCGGGCATCTGCACCAACAGCATCTCATCCAGGGGCATAGCGAGGCTCGACAGCTTTGTCGGTCCACGATGCCTCCGGGCCTCCATTTTAAAAAGGTTGATACGTGCCATCAATTCATCGTCACTTTCATCATCTGCGGGTAATTTCAAGCCAGGGCACTTCCACACTACGAGACTATCGATAGCGATGTGGGCAAGTTCGGGATCCCAACTTGCCTTGACCTTCTCCTTCAAGTGGGAAATAATAGCTTCAGAAGGCACCTCCACAGGGAAGGGTTCTCCTAAGATATGGTCGAAGCCATGGCCGACGAGGTACACCACAGTCGGGGGCCCGGCTCTGCCATGATGGAATGTTGTGGTTGAGGTGAAAGGTGGAAGACACAGGGGGAGCGCAGGATCGTACGGGGGTAGTTGGGGCTTGGACTAACTGAGTAAAGCGGGCACCTGTACATATATGGTAATGGCGTTTCTATATATGGACGGAAGTCCTCAATCATGGCAGGCCCGCTCCATCACCTCATCCCCATCCCTCCCATCCGCTTCATCCTCGACAAATGACTTGCAGACTTCCGCCACCACCTGTCGTGCCTACCCCCCCCCCCCC
>Ga0307510_10003173_pt1 | contig 19071 bp, 8 predicted proteins | sample 12_EM_MG_FD_207224 | JGI IMG/M metagenome (GOLD analysis project Ga0307510, IMG submission 207224) | Populus trichocarpa ectomycorrhiza microbial communities from riparian zone in the Pacific Northwest, United States - 12_EM | ecosystem: Host-associated > Plants > Roots > Unclassified | place...
CATCCCGCATAAGATAAATTGCGTTACACTTGTCTCTAATAATAAAAATATTTATTGTGCTCTTGCTAAAATTGGTATAAATTGGTGTATGCATATTTGATTAAAACAAAAGGGATCGTTAAACCTAAGACAATTATTTGGGACCTAGGTGTTATAGAATCGGGAGAATGGTGAATGACAAATAAAACTTTGAGCTCATTTTTTTATGTTTTGCCTAAAATAGATCTGGCATCATTTATATTCAATAGGTTTTTTTGGGTTTATATTGACCCAACCTAAGTTCACTTATTCTAGTCACATAAAAAATTATAAAAATATGCACGCATTGACATCAATAAAAAGTTTTATTTTTTATTTTTTTGGTAATAATAAGCAAATAGCAAAGTGTAGAAAGAAAAGTGACTAGTTGTTTCCTCATATAATGTTATTTGGTTAGGGTGATCTTAACTTGTTAGGATAATTTAGAATGGTTTTTATTTTTCCTATGGTATAACGAATCCATTACTAGAGAATCTCTACGAGATCAGTCTCATGTGTTCATGTTGTATTTAAATTTACATGGAGAGTCCTTAATTATCTCTCATTTTTCATTATTATTGTATCAATTCCTGGGCTATTCTGACATGTTTCCTTTGGGCATATACACGTTATTAACAAGTTAATTTGTGGAAGATATACTTAATTATTGAGTTACAAGAGCTGTAGGGATTTTTTTAACCATGAATATTTGAAAGGTTAAATTAACCTTTAATTAATTAAATCAGAGTAATATTAAAACAAAATCGAGATTTTTAGCCATCCTTTTTCTATCCATTAATAACAATAAAAATCTCTCTCTCTCTCTCTATATATATATATCTTTTTAATGCTACGTTTAGTTTTGTGTTTGAAAAATTTGAAAATTTTTTATTTTTTTTATTTTAAATTAATATTTTTTTGGTATTTTTAGATCCTTTCGATGCGCTGATGTCAAAAACAATTTTTAAAAAATAAAAAAAATATTATTTTAATATATTTCAAATAAATTTTTTTAAAAAATAATATAAAACAAGCTCTAAATTCATTACATCACACAATCAATCAATGCACTAATAAGCACGTGTGTCTAATTATTTTTCTCTGATGGTAGGCGTGTACAGTAATTCATAATGCATGAGGTTTGGCTGAAAGCCACACAAGTCATCAGAATTCATCTAATTATAATTCCCAACAGCGAAATAATTTTGATTTTTTTGACTCCAAAAACAGAATAAAATATGACAGTCCACCTGACTTGACTGCTTGCTCTGTTCATCCACTCTCTTTCCAATCTGCAGATTCTTCACGCATTCCTCTTTTTTTAACCTTAGTTCCGGCCTTCTAGATGATTGTGAATACTTTTTTTTTTTAATTGCAATAATAATTATTTTTAAAATAATTTTTATTTGAATTTATTTTTAAAGTATAAAACTAATTGAAATAAAAAATAATTTGAAATAAAAAAAATTAAATTTTTTCAAATTTTTTTTTGAAAAGTAAAAACAATCTTGGATGTTTTTCTTCCGATGGTTACTTGGTTCTTTCAGTTCAGTGTTCCACTAGTAAAGATAAAGCCATCCAAATATCGACGCCCTGCACCTCCTCCTACAAGCATGCAAATAATTGGATTCCAGGTGAAAGACATTAAAATTGACAATCAAGCAGGCCCAAGTTTGTTCCTGCCCTTTACTTGATGATTTTGTTGTCTCAATATTATAAAATCAAAGGAGCTGCTGCAGTCAATTCGTCACCTTAAAAGTATGCTCTCTACATGATTTGTGCATCTTGTTGCATTCCATTTTGATCCATCCAGTTCTGCTAGGAGGATAAGCTTTTTGTTTGGATTCTAAAGAAACCAACAATGACTCCAATGGAATGTTTCCTGTGAGTCCATTCGGTGATGCTTCCTCGAAAATGGGTCCTCATCCACCCCTCCAATACTGCAGATGGACTTTCTGGCAACAAGATTCTATTTATCTTGCTACCATTAAAGTCGTCGTTTCCTTCAACCATGAACACAGCAGATGGACATTTTGGCAAAGTTATAGAATATTTTCGAGTGAACCTCCATATTTCACACAGCTTATTTGAAAAGATTTCACGTGTTGACTGGGGCTAGGTTCTGATCATTACATGGTAAGCACTTACGCAACTGAGCTATGGATGTCCAAATCAGAAGACAACCCCCAAAAAACAAGTTACGAAAACAAAACAACTATAGTCTTTATCAAACACAGTTGCGATTGACCAACTATATATCGATGTCATATCTTGGAACAAATAAGAGGAAAGTTATGGCATAGAACAGGCCACATGCATGGAGCAATGCAGGGTGAAGGAAAAAGCTTTTCATGTCAAGGCACCCTATACTACTTTTTCAATCCATATGCCAAGAGCACAAATAAAAAACTGAATTAGTTTGGTTGTGTGTGAGGCAGTAATAGCCAATGCCTAATGAGCACGTTCAATGATACAAGCATCCCCTTCCCTTGTAAGAGGCCTCAGGGTTGATGCCTCTCCCTAGTACACTGAAAATAAATCAACAGAACAAATAAACTGATGATCCTCTGGTAAACAGAATTGTCAAAGTCTAATGGGAGTTTTGGAAGTCATCAAGTAAATGGTGAAGCCGAACAAAAACAGAACTTCCATTATCAATATCATCAGTTTGGTAGATACATATCAACATACTAAAGGCCGCCAGAAGGATAAAACAAAATAAAGTTTGGACTCTCTCAACATCAATTCTTGACTTTAACCAAACCATCATATTCATGGAATTAAAAGGAAATATTAGCAACTCTATACTCGATGCAAGACAATAGTGCTAGTCCTCCTTGGGGATGTCCTTTCGAGGGACCTTCGATTCCAGTTCCTTAGGTGATGCCTCTTTTGAAGCCCTGAAATAAGATACATCAACAACCTACTCTTAAGTACTAAAACATGGAGGAAAAGACTCCTATCAACATAGTATACATATAAGCCAAGCAATAAGCACATAAAGAGTAAACAGGTGGATAATATCAAAGCAAGATATTCTTCATTAATAAAAAAACAACACCACCTGATTTAATACTACAATTTTGTAGTTGTCCAGATTTCTTATAAACAAATCCTATAAATGGGTTTTGCTTTTGGTCATGAATTCATATCAACGTTTTAAACTCCTTTCTGGCGAACCAATTGATCTATCACAAGAGGCTAAAATGGATCTATCACAAGAGGCTAAAATGGCAATAAGCACAACGTTTAGATTCAAAGACAAAATTGATCTATCACAAGAGGCTAAAATGGCAATGCATCTGCAACTGGGATCATTAGAATCTGGTATAATTCCATAATTTATGCCAAATTCCAAGCCTTCGACAAATGAAAGCCAAGAGTTAAGGAATAGACCTGACAAGGCTTATTGCAGTTGATAGCCAAACCCTGCTTCGAACCCGTAAGCATCAGCTAATTCACTATCCAAAACTTGTTCCAAGTTATAAAACCCCAAAACTAGACAGAAATTTTTGTCAAGAAAACCCATTGTATATCTTGAAAATTAAACACTAACAAGAACAAGTATATTCAAGTTCTTAGAACAAAAAAATGAAAATAATTTGTTTCAGTTCATCAAATTTGTAGCAGAACAACATCCAATCTAAACATCGACAATGCGAAGAATCTAAAAAAATTATTAAGAAAAAAAGGAACTAAATAAGCCCATCACAATCAGAAATCATTCAATTCGATAAAAATTATAATGATTATCATCACAATTTATTACAGATAGTAGAAACATCATAATCACTTTTAGTCATACAGAGAGAGGGAGGGGAAGGTGAGAGGTTACTTGGAAGCGGCGGCAGTTTCTTCTTCGAGCCAGTGGCGGATATGCTTGACGTTGCGTCTAAGGATAGTAGCAGATTGCTTCACATCGCTCCTTAGTAAAAGAATCACAGCACTTACACCAGCTACTGTTATAATGAAGTTTGTCAACCCCATTATGCTTTTGCTTCTAAATTTCGTAATTCGAAGAAAGAGGGTTTATCAATAGCTGATGCGAGTGTTTTGCTGGGTTTCTTGTCGAGGAGGTGTGCTTGGAGAAGACGAGAGAGAGAGAGAGAGAGAGCTTGAGCAAGCAGTTGGATAGGAGTTACATGGGTTGTATTGGGCTAGGGCCTGGTTTCAGGCCTAATAACTTATTATGTTATGGTCTAGATAATTGGGCTTCAAGTTGCCCTTACAGTACTCATGTTATGCTATGAGGGTTTTTTTTTTTTTTTTTTAATAATGTTCAGGTAGCGAGAATGCATTTTAAAAAAGAAAAAAAATTGTGAATTTTTGATAATTAAATCATTATATATGTTATAATAAAAAAAAATTACAAAGCATTTTTCGAGAAAACTTGGTCAACTCATATGCATACTCCTCACGAAGATGAAAAGTATTTGGATAAATGTTTTGGTCGGAATTTATTAGTAAAATCAATAAATCATGATACATTGAATATTATTTTAATAAGAATGAATACATTCAAGTTGCATGGGATTCTCATTGTACCAAACTTATTCAAGTAAATTACCATTAATCTTTTTTATTCAATTTAAATAGCAAATAAGATCATGAAAGTTTTATTCAGGATATGATAATTTTATTGCAACAAATATATATGATTTCTCAATAATGAAAAAGAAGTTAAAGAAACATCATAGAATAATGTAAACTTGAATATCTAGCTGGGTCTACATATGATATTTAGAAAAAAAAAATTGTTATTGAAAAAGTGTATAAAAGGATATGTAGAAAATAGTTATTTTAATGGGTTTTTTCAAAATAATTTGGTATAATTACAAGAAAAAAAGGATCAATATGTGATCAAAGTCTCCATGATCGAAGGGGTTGATTTCAAAATGGTTAAAAATTTCTTAGTGATAATATGTAACAATTTTTTTTTGTCAGAAAATAACTAAAAGATTTATTAAGAAAATAGCTAAAAGATAATAGCATAACTTACATAAATTCTACATGCAAAGGAAAAAAAAAAGAAAGCAAGTAGGAAAGCATACAAGCTGTTGATGCTTTGAAATAGGTGAGGGAAGACATTGGGGAGAAAGAAAAAAAACATGAAATCATCTCTTCCCTTTTGTGTAGTTGTTTGCATCATAAGTGATAAGAACATTCTCGCCATCAAGGTCCAAAGAGTTGGAATCAAGCCTCAGCCATAAAGCAACACTTCGACACACCATGGAAAAACAGATTTGAAGGTAAGGGGTAACACCATTAAAGACAATATCATTCCAATGAAGCCAAAGATTTCATGCAATGCATGAGAAAAGAACCTACCATGAGGGATTATGTTGCTTGCCTTTTACCATGGAAGACCATTGGTAGCACATATTATCAACTGATTTTGAAAAAAACACTGCTAATGCCCCGATTAGAAAGGGATTTCATCTATATATTCCAAGTAAAGTGGTAATGGATGAAGAGGTGTCTTGAAGATTCTAAACTTTTATTGCAAAAAAATGCATCTTGATTCCTGATGGGTAAGGAAGTCATGCTGAAATATAAAATATCTTATGGTTACTTTGTCTTGGACAAGAAGCCAGAGAAAGAGTTATACTTTTGGTGGGGTTCGTTTTATCCAAACTGAAGATTGGAATGGTTTGGCACCACCGTAGAGCAACTGGTCCATTATTTTGGAACAATATTTTACTTTGAAAAGGTCATATGTATTCAGAGTCTAAATTTTCTTATCCAGCTTAAGGCAGAACATAGGCTTGAAATCCAATAAGGATGATAAAAGTGATAATTGTTCTTGTTCAAAATGAAATAGAGGCCGATGCCATTGCAAAGACAATAACCAGATACCATTGCTCCATCTACCCATATCAGCCACCAAAGCAGATTTAGAGAAAGATAAAAGATATAGCCCCGGGGAAGGCTGTTTTGAGAGGATAATCTCCAATCTAGTTGTCTAGCCAAAATGATGTTAATCTGCCATTGCCCACAATGAATTTACAGTGGTTTGTGAAGATGTGATGATCGTCGGTTTGAACAATATATATAATATCCCTCCAGATCTTGGAGGGTTGGTTGTTAAAATTTGGGATCTCATTCTCATAAGCTAGATTGTACATAGAAAAGATAATTGTTTTCCATAAACCTGAACCCAGGAAAGAGAGTCTCCAAATCCATTTTAGCAGCAGGGCTTTATTTTTCGACATAAAGGAGCCTGCACCGAGGCCTCCTTGATTCTTATCGAACATCACTAATCTCTATTATATCTTGCAGAAAGATCTTTGCTTGGTACATCCACACCACAAGAAACGTTATTGGATGGATGAAAGTAATCTGCCTACTCGTTTCGGCATCATGAATACAGACATAAAATAGATAGGCAGGGAATTGGGAACGCTTTTGATGAGACAAAGACGCCCAACCATGCTTAATAACCTCCCTTTCCACTGATTAAGCCTTTTATGAAACTTCTTTATCACTAGTTTCCATGTGAAGATACGGGATGGATTGGCCCCTATTGGCACGCCATGATAATTGTATGGGAGGGAGTCAGATATACAAAAAATAGTTTTTGTCAAACTCAAACACAAATGGTCTTCTACATTGATACCAATAATGGAGCTTTTATAGAAGTTTATGTGAAGGCCTGAACTAAGAACAAATCATCTTAGAATTCTTTTGACTTGAACTAACTGATCAATATTTGTCGAGATGAATATTAACATGTCATCTTATATTGCAGGTGGATGAGGAAAATTCCTGATGCGAATTGTAGTCCCTTGAGAATGTTCCCCATAGATGCCCTATGAAAAAGGACTGAGAGGCTCTTAACAACTATGTTAAACAAATAGAGGGATATCAGGTCTCCTAGACGCAGTCCTCGTCGAACATAGAATTCTTTTAAAGGTGATCCATTGATGAGGACCAAGAGTTTTAAGGAAGAAATACATTCGTAAATCATGTTTCTCCATTTTCTGCCAAACCCCATATAGCTCATGATATCATCCAGGTAATCCCAAGAGACTGAGTCTAAGGCTTTATAGAAATCAATCTTGAAAATTAGACCTATTGCTTTTTATTTTTTTCAAACCACTCACCAGCTCATTTGCAATCATGAAGCCATCTATAATATTGCGGTCTGTTATGAAAACTGATTGGTTAATGCTAAGGATGCCTTGCATAACAATCTTCAGTCTGGACGCAAGAATTTTAGCAATGATCTTATAGATCCCGTAAATCATACTAATAGGCCGAAATTCTTTAAACTCAGTGGGATCTGTTGTCTTGGAGAGGAGAGTTATATAGGTTGTATTGATTCTTTTGGGCAATCTTCTTGTTTTGAAGAATCTTAACATGATATCGAGGATGTCTTGAGCAATAATATGTAGAATTTGAAGTTGAACCATATGGTCCAGGACACTTTAAAACATCACAATCCTATATACCACGCTTCATTTCTTCCATTATGATTTCCTGCTCAAGCCATTCAGAGGATTCTTTAGAGAGGCAAAGGATTTAACTGGGGTTTTCTTTTAGAGGGGGAATCATACAGCACTAAGAAATATTCCACTACAACCTTCTTAATACCCTGCAGATAATCAAAAGTGTTGGCATTATAATGAATTTTTAGGATAGATGATTTAACCTTCCTGAAATTAGTTTTTAAGTGAAAAAACTTGTTATTTCTGTCACCCAATATGTAACAAGTTATTTGTAAGTTTTTTATCCATCGAATAATTGAGCGACTAATCATTTATTGAAGTCTGACCAACTATTCCTTGTATGATCAATCATTCTATATATTAAACATTCCTTCCATCCAACAAAAAGAAGCTATACCATGAGAACTTAATCTTCAATAAAGACAAATAGCAGCCTCATAAAATCCAGTGAAGTGTAGGGATACCAAGATTTTCAACCTAAAAAAAAAGGTTATCTGCTCTAAGCAATACCACACATGAAAAGGATATTTATTTTAAAAATTAAAGAGAATTGTAGGCCATTCAAAGGTACTAGATATTAAAAAAATAAAAAAATCAAGTAAATAAATAAAATATATTATTAGTATTGGAAAGAAAGATAAATTGAATTGAAGCAAATAAATTGTATATATGGGGCTAGAATATAATTTATAGTAGTTGTATGATTCTATTTATATTGGTGCAAAATTTGAATTCTATATAAATATGTAAATCTAATTATATTCATATATTATGTTATTAAATAAGAAGGCACATTGAATCCTAATACAAACTAATCTTTTTCTTTATTGACTTTCACGTGAATCCTAAGTTAACTTGTTACTATAATTAGTTATTTTGTTAAGGACTTTCGTGTGAATATCATAAAGCTTTTTAGTTTGTTTATGTATGTTCAAACTTACATGATTGATGTGACTCTTCATCACCTAATCGACTGTTAGTAGATCAAAATCCTTCTAATTTAGTCAATTTTATTGTTCATGATTAATTTCTACTTTCTTTTCAAATATATGTTTAATTTTGCTTAAACAATGCTCCCATATTCCTTTATTTCTCAAATAAATGAATATTTCTCTATCATATTAATACTAAAACTGATCAATTGAATTGCACATTTAATAATTTGACAAGAGATAATGTTCATTCCAAAACTATCGACGATATTTTAAAATGTGTTTATTATATATGTCAATTGTTTTAACCAATCAATTGAATTTAAAACTACACATGCTTTAAGTTTGTATTCGTCAATTTTCTGGTAGTGTGGCTTTTAGGAGCGTAATCTAATTTTTTCAAGTTGCTCTTGATCCATCATCTTCTATATAATTCAATCCCTAATATCTCTTTTAGAATCTCAAAAGCTTCATCACATAAGACCAATCAATAACCTAAACACTCTCCTTCCTAAAAATTACTAAAATGACATACTTAAGTTTTGTTCCAAGAAAATCTATAATCATAAACGGCTATGAGAACTACATAGACTATTTGCCTCATGTTAATTAATCCACATTTAACATTACAAAGAACACATAGGAGGAGCGCCTTGGTATAGTTTTAAAAAAAGTACCTAAGAAAAAAGAGAGGATAATCAGTTAGCTCTAGACATTGAAATGGAAGACTTTTCCTCTTAGCTCTTTTTGGTATTGTGTTTTAAATAGGGGTTGCGTAAATTTTAAATTTTTTTTTGTTTAAAATTAATTTTTTTATGTTTTCAGATCGTAGTGATATTCTGGTATTAAAAATAATTTTTTAAAAATAATAATAAAATATTATTTTGATACATTTTCGAGCGAAAAACACTTTGAAAAACAACCGCTACCATACTCTCAAACACCCCTAAGACAATCACCTGAATCTGGACACCTAGAAGAAAACCATTCCACTATGTCCCAGTGTTGCCATGTTGATTGCATAAGATGGTTGGAAAGATTATCACACCATTTTTTTTAACAATGGAAGTGTTAAAAGAGTTTTAATGTGACTATCTAGAATTACTTTAAAGTCTAATATGGGATTTTTAGCTACTCTCTCTATCTTGTTCAAAGTCCAGTAACGCTCTGTATTCAAGTATAGAATGTAAACCATTACATTATATGATTTTGCCATAATAGATGGCCTTTACCTAACAAGGGGCTTTGTGCTTCTACACAAATTGATACTAGTTTTTCTAAGAACTTGGTATTAGATGAGGAAAGAAAAAGACAAACCAATCTTATTAGAAATATTAAAAAAAAATATGCGACTTAATAAAGAAAAAAATTGATAGTTTCTTTTGAATAAAGAAAGTATACAAATGGAAGTGACAAATCACACACACCCATTAACTTATTAGTTTTCTAATGATCTATGCTAACTTAAACATTAAATAAATCCATCAACTTGTCACCTTGTAATTACAGGCCAAAGAAAAATTGGTGACTCTAACAAACAATTCCGCTCAAATTTGAAAAGGTTCGCTTATAGGCAAGGCTAAAACTATGATGCGTTGTATTTCACTTTTGATGATTATCGAAGATTGAATAAGTTAAAAGAAATAACTAATAAACCTATATATAATAATGAATATTTCTTCTGAATAGATCGACAAGTCTAACTCAATATTGCATTTGTTAATCTAGAGGTTGTTTAGTTACCTATCAAATCTCTCCCTTAGTCTTCTAGAGTTAGTTTAATATCCTCTGTAGTCAATTGATTGGTTATACGTGCATTATTATATTCATGTATGTATGTATATATATATATATATATATATATATATATATATATTATTAAAAGCTTAATTTTATCTTTAATATTTATATAATATTAGATTAATAAATCTAGAGTAAAGATAAAGTTCACGGGACAAAAATGCTTTGTAAAAAAATTTATAAAGTTGTTATAATTATGGGATTCCGATTGCATCAAAGCATTGTTCCTAAAATATTTCTGGTCGATACTCTCTTAAATACTGGATAGTTATTAGAGCCGTAAAGACTGATACATATTATGTTCTTTTCTTTATGAAAGGAAGCATTTATTCTCATAAGTTAAGGTATAAGGGATACTTAAAACTAATATGTAGGTGATTGTCGTAAGACATATACACTGAACTAACCTGCATGAAAATTCTATATGTAGATATCACATATGTCTATGGAAAGGCTCACGTGATGGTTGTGTAAGTGATCTTTAGACTTAAAATCACTAAGTTATCTTATATAGAGAATGTTATGTTTTGATCCTGTTATATATTATCTTAATCGAGGTAATGAAATGACATATATCGGGTATAACATGAACTATATGAAAGTATTTGAGTGATCAAGAAAGGATTCATCACCCTAGGTGAATTAGGTAAAAATCTTCCAACTATTCTCAAATAGTATTAAATGAGAAATCCTTGGCTAAGGTGGAATGAGATTTTAAAAGGGTTTCAAATCTTATTCAAACGATCAATGACTATTATGTAGAGAGGAAATATGATTTAACATTGTAGACATACTCCATGCTTTAATGTTAAATCAGAACATATTGATGAAATGATATTAATTAAACTAAGAAACCGATCAATGAAATGTTAAGTCAAATCACTAATGACTTTTCTAATATTTAGGGGATCATGACACGTTGCTAGACAATACACCTGATCTTTAAATATAAATTAATCAATTGTTGAATTAATAATAAATTAAATTATTTAATTTATTTAATTCTATTTAATTAGAATTAGAATTTATATTTGGGCCAACATATTAGGAACCTAATGGGTTACACACATGAAGAACCATTAGTCAAAAATTAAACCGGAATGATTTAATTAAGTATGACTTGATTAAAATATATTTTAGAAATTAAGAACTAGATTATAATTAATACATGGATTATATTTCTAGATCGAGAAAAATCAAGTAAGGATTTAATTGATTTAATTTTTAAAATTTTTCTAAATTAATATATGGATATTATTCAAGGGGCAAATTTGATATTTTATCAATTTATATGGTTTTTAAATTTTTCTTATAAATAGTAAGTTGTGCCTTTTATTTTTTAAATAAAGAGGGGTTAACTCTTAGACAGAAAAGTTATGCAAACACAATATTATAGCTAGCACTCTAGGCATTGAAATCTCTCTCTTCTAAATAGGAATTTAGAAGATTTCTCACGAGTGGTTCGTGTGGATTATTGTTGGAGGCCAAACAATTAGACGACTTGTGGTTTGCAACAACCTAGCTTTTAATGAATTATTCAAAACCAAATAAGATCAAATATTCAAGTAATAAATCTTTAAACAATTCTAGATCTATCTAATGAGATCTTAGAGATTCCTGAATAATTTTGTTTCATAGTTTTCACTGCGTGTATAATATTCAGGAATTGTTTAAATATAGAGAGTTCGAAAAACAATGAGGAACAACAATTAGTTTGGGCTGTTGTGATCAGCATTTCTTCGAATATTATTGAGAAGAGATTAATTAATAAATCGTTAATTAAAATGGTTAAATATTTATGATCGATAGACTTGGTAGTTAAGTATCTATGACGATCTAGTCGCCATTTTCATGCATATGTATAATTCAAAAGGTTCCACTTGTGATAGTGGTTGAACGAGGCACTTGACAATTTGGTGGATTATCTTATCCTTGGTGGCTGTTCAAAAACGATATTGAAACTTTATCCTTGTCTCTAGTAGCAGCACATGTCCCAGTCAAGCAAACCAAGCCACCTTGCGTACAGGACTGCATACTATACGCTATTTCAAGTCAGCTTAATTCCTCACTCTTTTTTTTATGATTATGTTTTAAATAGGTTGTCCACACTCATCAAGTTCCATTTACGATAAGTTTCCTTTTAAATATACAGAAAGCATTGCCATTGATTATTAATCTATAACAGAAGAACGGTGCATCCATTTACTATTTATTGGGTTAAAATGAAGAATGTTTGAGCGTCCAATAATTTTAAATTAATGCGGGGTGGAACTTATCTCAACATGCAGCGAGTATTATTTTTCATTACTTGAGTTCCAGATCAGTGCATGTAAGTTTGCAATATGGCTATCGGCATCAGTTTTCTGTTGTTTCTGTAAGCAGCAGCGTTTGATGAAGATTGAAGACCGCCAAAAGGCAAAGAGTAGAGCTGCAGAAAAGCAGAAAAAGAAAAACTTCTTGCATAAAACTTGTTAGTTTGTTCACAACATGCTTGCATCTATTGCTAATTTTGAGAATTATTTCGTCTTTCTACCCGCAATTCTTTTTCGTACAATACGTAATCTGTAATCCAAATCAGAGGGAAAGTGCTGAAAAAGACATACCTCGATCACTCGTAGAGAATATATAGTTTAATTAATTCTAACCGTACAACAATTTGGAATTTCTAATGTACATGTTTACAAGACAATGAAATTAAGAAAAGGAAAATGAACACTTACATACTCATGTTGTCCGAATATGCCTTGTGAATAAACAAAATGAGAAACATAATTGACTCAATAGATAGGTGCAATAATCTTAGCCATTAACACTTCAAACAAAGCCACTTTAAATGTACAAGTTGATCATGGAGATGCAGTATCAAATCTTTACCTTATTCTCGATGACTAAGAATTTATTTTTAAAAATTAAAAGACGGATTTTTCTTTTATCCTATTTTCTTGAAGAGACAATTATGGAATTGTTAGCTAGCTAGGATTTGATTCTGCTGAGCTTTATCCCATCAAGGGAACCCCTTTGAACTCTCCGAAAGTGCTTCTTGCGATTGATGGTACACCACCTTGGGCCAAAAGCTGAAGTACACCTAAGCCTCACCAAAGTAAAGCATTATTCTTGTTTATTCTCCAAAATGGACATTTTATGAGGGATATATGCGGCCTGGTTTCGAGGTGCTTACTGCTAGATCAGGGAATGACTTAATTTGAATTCTAAACAAGGGCAAACAACGTAGAAAGAAAACATGCAGATTTTTCTACCTTATGTGATGATCCACTATATATGCTGCCTAATTGATAAGGGCACTTAGTCTCCCGGAGACAAATTCCCTTAACGTGTGTGTAGGGTAGGAATTCCCAACCCCTATAAAATATATGATAGAACTCCAATCTTTCGGCAGTGGTAATTAAAAATTACGTGTTTTTTTGCTTCTGGAGAGCATAAAGATTAATGAATTCTCCATATCTTGGAAAGCAGTTTAACTAATAATTGGAATATATCTTACCCATAATTTAGTACCCTATGAGTTCTAGATTTAAAGGAGATTATGCTTCCAAGATATTTACCCGAGGGACCATGCACATTCCGGACTTTTCATGTCTAGCTATCTGTAACCCTCCAACACAAGAAAAAAGTAGCCAATGCCACTATTATATATACACCCTCTCTTCCCACTGAAATAATCAGACAATTTGGATTTACTACTAGCTTAAGCTGAAATTCAAGTAACATGGAGTCCAACCGCAAGCGCAGAGGGTTCATGAAGGGCAAGCTGATGCGTTTCTATCGATCATCTTCGAAGTCTTCCTCAAATGTACAGTACAGCAGCAAGGTTAAGCCAAGCCAGACTTCCCCAACAATTGCTTCAGTGGCTTACGTTGTCCACCCGGACTTTACAATTGCCCAGCAAAAGCAGAAGGTCTCATTTACAGTGCCGGCATCAGACAACCGCCACGACAAGTTAAGCCAATTTGATAAGTTCTTTGGGGTTGTTGGTGATGTAAGAATAGATAACAAGGCTACTAGCTACATCTCTTCTGTTCAAGAACGTTTCAAGCTTGAATGAATCAGCTTGGAAGACCAAGCAGTACGTAGGGGTCAACATTATTAGTCATGAATTAATAAAATCTTGATCGATCATATAATTTCATTTGTGAAGATCAGATGAATTAATAAAATAATTATATATACGTCTCTATGGAAAATTATATGGTATTGAATAATAGTAAAAACACGTTTAAACTCTTCATATATATATATATATTCTCTGATCTTCAGCCACAAGAATCTAGTTAAAAATTTCTGAACACATCAATTAGTAATTGTTTCCTTATTATTAATTAATTAGGGCCGGGGTGTGTATAAATATATAAACAATCACTCTCAAGTTACAGTACCCAGCAGATCATTTGGAATGCCCATTCACATCTTCTAACGCCAGCAAAAACTTGGACATTTTTGTATGAAATAACTGCATTATTATTATGATATTATAACTTGGACTCCTACTTTTATTTTATTACAATCAAGTAAATGAACTATAATGATTCTCATTTTGATACACCAACGTTTTAGTGTGCCAAACAAGTATATACTTTCTTCATTTTTTTTCATTTTCTAATGTGATTTCTTTTAGTAAAAGTATCCTCAAATATAAGATTATTTTTAGTAAATAAAACATTTTAAATTAAAATAAACCATTTAAGGCGTAAACTCATTTCATCAATGGTAAATCATCTACATAAAGACTAATTAAAAACTATTTTATAATTAATTAAAATTAAAAATAAATTATTGATACAATTAAAATATTTATTATCTTAACATGAAACCTCTACTCTTTTTAAATTGACTAGGTTCCTTTATTCAAATATTTTTTCTTAATGTGGTTTCCATTTCATAATATATGGCTTACCATTAATGAAAAAAACTCACATCTTTATAGGATTTATTTTAACTTTCTTAGAACCATTTATTTTAATTTAAATTATTTTTTATTGTAGAGGGTACTTTTACTAAGAAAACCCACATTATTAAATGAATAATTAATTAAAGTACTTGATTGGAGCAATAAAAAACATTGGTGAATGAAAATGAAAAAGATTAATGTTCATATACTTGATTGGAACGATGAAAAACTAATGAGGATTTAGGAAGAAAGAACACATCATCAACAACCTGAAAAATTGACAGAAGGTAACCAAAAATACTTGATTGAAATTTTTTGAAAAATTCAATGTTCAAATAAAAAAAATTAAAGTTCATATATATACTTGATGGATGAAAGTGTAAAGTTGGTGTACTAATAATACAATTATTCCACTTATCTATATACAAGCATGTGTTTAGCTATTGTATTTTCAAGTTTTCTTTCTTTTGTAAGGCAAATCCCATGGAACTTGAAGAGAAGTAGGAGCAATTAATGCAGAGACCATATTAATATTAATATTCTTAGAGACATAAAGAGGAGATGCATAAAACGGCAACTCTTTTCTAGATGTGTGATGGAAAAGTGCCCAACAGACCGACTAGTTAATTGAAGTGCAGTGGTTAATTAATTACAAGTGATTTTAATGGTTAAATCTTTGAAATAAAAAAAATAATGATGATGTTTCAGACAAATAGAATATCCCTTCCTAGCTTGAAATGGAATTCTTGTCGAATATAATCTCAGTGGCATGCGTCGCTTTCCACCTATGAGCATTCAAAAAAACGAGATAGATGGATAGATGGATAAAAAATAAAAAAAAATCTTGGAATCCAACATAACTTCACATGAGATGACAATTGATATTAACATTAACAAATATATAAAAATAAGTAGGTTTTTCCTAGCTCCTTCACTATGAAAAAACTCTTTCTATTTCTTTTATTTATTTTTGTATTTATTTTAATTTCATTCTCAAACTTTTTCTTTCTTTCTAATTTAATTCTTTTGTAGCCTAATTTCATAAGATAAATTTTTAAGTTATAGTGAAAAGATAAAATTAAAAGTGAGATAACTACAATTAAGAAATTGAGAAAATATGTTCTTAATCTCAAAATTTTTAGAATTTTTATTTTGGTATTAAATTAAGTTCATTTTATTTATTTTCCAGTCTTTAGGTTTGATAAAGAAAAGAGAAAGTCTTTAGAAAACAACAGAAAAAAAAAAGTTGTCAGCTAACCACATTCTGACAACAAAAAATAGTTGATCTTTATGTCAAAATGTTTCACTCGATGAGAGAATTTTGATGATGGTAGTTTTTTTTTTTTTCCTACAAACATGATTGTAAAGGTAGATTGAGGTTTGTTTAGAATTTTTTTAATTCAGTTGGTTTTTATTTTTTGAGTGATTTTAGGGTTTTTTAAAAATTGGTAGATGGTTTATGGTAGTTTTCATTGTATTTTTTAAGTGAACATAGATAGAAAATGGGTTTTTAGGCTAAACCTTCCTCCTCTCAATTTTCAAGCCATCATAGTAGTGGCTGAATTTTAGACAGCAGCATAATAGGAAAGTTTTCACCTAGTTTATAAAAAAAGGATTTGTCTATTATGAACGATGAAAAAAAAAAAACACCTAGGTTTAAGCCTGGGCTTCCAAGCCTAGGTGCACCTGGACTTTTTCTAAAGGACATGTACATGAAGTTGGCCAATTAGTGCCTTGACTCTTCTTTTTTAATTATACTTTAACAAAAAAGTAATTAATACCTTCTTTTTTATGTATTTTTTCTTTTCATCAATATTTTTATTTAAATTTTACTTAACACCATCTCTCTCTGATCTTTTAATTTTTCTTGTTCACCTTTTTTAAATAGTAGTTATTTTTTTAATTATTTTGTATTTTTAGAATATTTCAAAGAGATATTTTTTATGTCATTATTTAGGAGCTTGTTCAAACCATATAATAACTTGACAAACTTATAAATTTTTTTTCCTTCTCTCTAACAACAAACCCATATGATTGTTTTATATAGACCTTTTCATTAAGGTCACCATTTATAAAAATTATTTTTACATCCATATAATATATTTCAAACTTGTTAATTGTTGTGGTGGTTATTAACATCTATATAAAAATTATTTTTGATATAGGTGAGTATGTTTCAAAATAGTCAATACATGTTTTTTATTTTAATCCTTTAACAACAAGTCTTGCTTTGCATTTGTTAATCATTCTATCAACCTTCATCTTCCTCTTGAAGATCCATTATGGCTAAATGATTTACTTCTAGGTGAAAATACATTTGTTCTCAAGTAATCAATCTCATTATTGTTTGCCTCTTTCCTGTAGGATGTTTTAAGGCATAGCATTGCTTCAAAGTAGTTTTGAGGATTACTTTGTAAAACAAGTAAGCTAGAAAATCAAGATAAAACTTTTTTTTTCTCTTTTACTCCTTTATAACACCCTGAGCCTTTTTCATGCAATTTCTTCTTTTAAAGTAATCATATACGTGAAAAATAGATAAATTCCTTTATATATATAATGGATAGAGTCTCACTTATACAGAGGCCCCCCGATTAACACCCAGACACGAGATTTACTCTACACATACATATCAAACATTAAAGGGTTTTCCATTTACATCAAAGGATTTATATAGTTTTTAACGAAATTTTGGTATAATATTTTCTATACGAGGATCTACCTAAAATTTTGTCCTTCAATTAATACTTGCACAACATAACTGCAATCCAAACCACATTCAGCTTATCCAATCAATGCTCACGAGTAGCATTAGGAATGCCACCCAACACAAGTCATCAATCACAATTATTTACCACATTAATACACATGGTGTGTTTATATTATTTTATATGATATATCACTACACCATTAACCAGTTTTACAGACAGACTAATTCCATCGGTGCCAGCAATGAAATCCGTCGGTGAAATAATTACCGACGGCCTCACCGACGGAACACGTTCGTTGGTATACCAGTCGTCGGTAACTCCCATTTCCGTCGCTAAGTCTGTCGCAAATTAAAAAAAACACCCACCGACGGAACACCGACGGTCTTACAGACGGATACGCGCGCGCCAAAAAAAAAGTTTCCCGCGGGAACATTACCGACGGAATAAATCCGTCTGCAATTTCAACGGTAAGTACCGACGGACTTACCGACGTATATTCCGTCGGTAATTATGGCATGGCTGGTAATTGTTTGGCAACTCTCTGTGAAATATCGACGGACAGTATCCGTCGGTAAATCCGTCTGTATTTAATCACCGACGGATATATTCCGTCGGTAATTATGGCATGGCTGGTAATTGTTTGGCAACTCTCTGTGAAATACCGACGGATATTATCCGTCGGTATATCCGTTGGTATGTATTTAAAATATATATATAAAATAATTTATTAATAGTAAAAAACCTTAATAAAAAAATAAAAATGGATTAAACATTGAAAATATAAAAGTAATGTTAAATAATATTCATTACAAATTTAATGTGTTTAAAAAACAAAATTAAACTAGAATAGCGGCGGAGCTGAAGGAGGAGGAGGAGGAGGAGGAGGCTAGTTATTCCCGGGACCATATGGCCAAAAAGAAGCTGCACAAGTATCGTCACCCATCTTTGATCTCATCTCCATGACTATTTGATGAAGCTCATCATAATTCGTCGAGAGTTGTTGATATTGTTGTTTCAACGCAATGAACTCCTCAGACTGGGTGTTTGATACTGATGGAGAGCTTCCAACAGTTAAGACACTACGAGTCGAACGCAAGTTTTCAGCCGTAGTGTTGGAGAGCCCGTAGACCCGATTTTTATCGGGTCCACCAGACGATCCCGCCTCCATCCACAAATCTGGATCGAAATCTGGATGGGTCGACGGATTGTCCCCATATCTCTCCCTCAACCGGCTATTATAGGTCTCCTGAAAATTCCAT
>Ga0307510_10003175_pt1 | contig 19071 bp, 23 predicted proteins | sample 12_EM_MG_FD_207224 | JGI IMG/M metagenome (GOLD analysis project Ga0307510, IMG submission 207224) | Populus trichocarpa ectomycorrhiza microbial communities from riparian zone in the Pacific Northwest, United States - 12_EM | ecosystem: Host-associated > Plants > Roots > Unclassified | place...
GATGCTCGGCATCGGCCGCCGCCAGACCGCCAAGCAGATCGCGGAGGCGACCGGGCGCACGGAGACAAGCGTCAACGCGCAGCTCTGGACGTGGGACATCGGCGTAGACAAAGGCGCAAACAAGCATGGCCGCAGGCCGGACCTGGCATCGCTCGGCCCCTATCTCGACGCCCTCGATTTCGATCTTGCCCTGGTGGAGAAGCTCGACCCCGACGCCCCCCGCACCTGGCCGCGCCTGGACGACCCGCCCGCCGAGGTGAAGCGGGTAAGAACGTCCGGCGGGAAGATCTGGACGCGCATTGACGACCACTACTGGTCGACGACGGGCTGGGAGTCTGGGGTGTCCTGGTCGCAGTTGCTGTGCTGGGGTCCTGTCGCCGAAGTCAAGGGGAGCGGCACGTGAGCGAGAAGCTGTTCGGCGAGAGCCCCTGGAAGTCCATCCTCCTTCCCGAACCTGTGCCGGTGGAGGCGGGAAAACACTACGAGATCGGCATCGGCGCCGAGGGCGTCCCATACGTGAAAGAGATCCCGTCTGGCGGTCTTACGTTCGAGCGGGCGGCCACGATCACCGCCGTCCACATCTACTCTGTAGGCACCATGGCGGCGTAGCTCAACTGGCAGAGCCCCCACCCCCAAAAGGGGAGATGCAGGTTCGAATCCTGCCGCCGCCTCGACCCCGGGCGCCCTGGCTTCCATGCCCCCGGTGGTATATCCACTCCCCGCCGACCAGGCCGCAGAGCGCGGCCTTCCCAGACTCACGGGCATCTGGGTTCAAGCCGAATGCGGTTCTTGGTTCGGCGGGGCGATAAGGCGAAGTAGCTCAATCGGATAGAGCAGGCCCTTCGGAGGCATCTGGCCGTTCGGCCGGGTGAACAAGTGCCGCCAAGATGTGGGTTCGAATCCCGCCTTCGCCACACATGGTGTATACTCAACGCTGACAGGTACATCAACGGAGGAGGGCACATGCAGTACGCAGACCCGGATCTTGACTGGACCGAGTGGCTGGCAAACAACGAAGACCGGGACGAGGCGACCAAGCTCGCCGCCCTGCGCGAATACATCGTCGCGGTCGCCCGCAAGTGGGTGCGTGACTGCACCTACGACGAGGTGTGGGCGAACAAGAAGTTCGGCAAGCTCGGCATCACCGAGCGGTTCGACATCAGCCAGCAGTACGTTCTCCAGGTCGCCATCACCGCCGACCTGACAACGTCGGTCTACGCCGCCAGCCGCACCGAGGCCCTGGAGAAGTTCAACGCCCGGATCGCGCACGCAGGCGGCAACATCACCAACATCGCCGCCGCCGGTGACCCCGTGTTCTCCTCCGGCCCGGAAGACCCCGATCCCTTGGGCGACCCGGACGCACCGCAGACCGTGGGAGCCACTCTCGCCCTGCTGCGCGAGATCATCCTGCTCGGCCACATCGCCGGTCCGCGTATCTGCGAAGCCCAGGCCAACCAGGTGCTCGCCTCGTTCGGCCTGGCCCCGATCCCGGAGCGCAGGACGTTCAAGGTTTCGCGGCCGGTGGACGCTGTGATGACCACGACCGTCGAGGCGTACGACGAGGAGAGCGCTACTCGCATCGCGGGCTGGCGCTGGGAAAGCAACCGCTCCGGCTACAACCTGGCTACCGCCGAGGCCAAGGACGCTCCGAGCGTGGCGGCCGTCTGACCTCCCGGTGTCAACTCCCGGCGCATGCCCCCGCCGGGAGTTATAGCCCCTTGCGCAGCTCGCGCAAGGGGCTGTATGCTGTGAGTAGACAGATCGAAGGAGGACACCATGGCCATCCAGGACTCGCCCGCCGTACAAGCCCTGCTCGACCAGCAGGCGACTGCGCTGATCGACGACATCAACGCCCAGGTCAAATACCTCGCCCCCCGCGACTTCGTCCGCTGGCTCTCGACCCGCATGTACGAGGACGCCCGCAAGGTCGCCAACCTGTCCCGCAAAGAGCAGGAGTCGCAGCGATGATCACCATCCTCGGCGTGGCCTACCTCGTCGGCAAAATCCGAAACCGCTAAAGGAGCTGATCCGATGCTCGACCTGCTGAAGAAGATCCGCAATCCGTTCCGCCGCCCCCTACGCATCGAGCTGCTGATCGGCGACATCACCACCGAGAAGGTGGACGTGATCGTTAACGCCGCGAAGTCGTCCCTCCTCGGAGGGGGCGGCGTAGACGGTGCGATTCACCGCGCAGGCGGCCCGACCATCCTGGCCGAATGCGCGGCCATCCGCGAAGACCAGTACCGGGGCGGTCTGCCCGAGGGTCAGGCAGTCGCCACCACCGCGGGCCGCCTCGCCGCCGACTGGGTCATTCACACCGTCGGCCCCCGCTACACGAGGATCGGCGACCGGTCGCCGATCCTGCGCGACTGCTACATCAACTGCCTGGCCCTCGCTGACGCTCTCGGGGCGAAGTCCGTCGCCTTCCCGCTGATCTCCGCCGGGGTGTACGGCTGGCCTAAGCACGATGCCTACCTTCAGGCCATGATCGCCCTGAGGTCGGTTCCCACCAAGGTCAAGGAGGTGCGCATCGTGCTCTTCGACGAAGCCACCTATCTGGAGGCGACCGGGGGGCGGACTGTTCGGGAGCGCTGACGCCCCACCCCGAAGAGTCGGGCTGACCACCTACGATGGTGGTCATGCCCGGCTTTTCTTTCGTGTACGCCATCTACCTGCTGGCCTTCGCCCGCCTCATCGTCCTGATCACCATGGACATGATCACTGCCCGCCCCCGCGACGCCGTCGTAACCGCGCTCAAGGAACGCGGGCACGACATGCTCGCGTACCTGCTGCTCTGCCCCTGGTGCGTGTCCGTCTGGCTGGCCATCCCCGCCGCCCCGATCATCTACGCTTACGGCGATTCGCCGTGGCTGTTCGTGCCTGCCCTCGCGCTGGCCCTCTCCGCTGCGGCCGGTGTGCTCGCACGCGTGAAGGGGTGACTTGGTGGGTCTGCTGACCAGGAAGAAGGTCGTACCCGCCGGGGGCGTCGACGGCCCCGGCACACGACCTGTCAACGCCCTCGTCGGCGCCGCCGTCCCGATCAACCTCGGAGACGCTGCCTCGTGGCAGATGTTCAAGCTCGGCGACCACCGCTGGCAGTGGGAGGCGTGGCGCCACTACGACATCTGCGGCGAGATGCGTTTCGTCGTCAACTGGGTCGGCCAGGCCATCTCCCGTTGCCGCCTCTACGCAGCCGAGGTCACCGACGATGGGGTAGTCGGTGACGAGACCGAAGACGTCAAGGTGAAGACCATCGCGGAGACGATGTTCGGTACCGCCGCGAGCAAGGCGCAGGCGCAGCGCCTCATGGGTATCAACATGATGGTGGCCGGAGACGTTTTCATTGTCGCTGAGGGCTACCAGAACGCCGACCAGGACAAATGGTATGTCTGCTCGTCGAGTGAGGTGTACCGGCGCGGCGACGACATCATGGTGCGCCGCTCCATCACCCACGGCGGCGGGCAGTACAAGCTGAACCCGCAGACGGACCTGCTGATCCGCGCCTGGAACCCGCACCCGCGCCGCTACGACGCCGCCGACTCCACCGTCCGCGCGATCCTGCCCGTGCTCCGCGAGCTGGAGCAGTGCACCAAGCGCGTGTTCGCCGAGCTGGATTCGCGTCTGGCCGGGGCAGGCATCCTGCTGCTGCCGGACAACATCGACTTCCCGCGCATGTCGAGCGAGAACCCAGGCGACCCGCAGCCGTCCGGCGTGGACGGCTTCATACAGCTTTTGCAGCGCACGATGGCCACCTCGTTGCAGCAACGGGACTCTGCCGCCGCGCTGGTGCCGATCGTCCTTCAGGTCGCAACCGAGGCCCTCGACAAGATCAAGCACTTGACGTTCGACTCCACCATCTCGGAGCACATCTCGGAGATGCGTAAGGACGCGATCAACCGGATGGCAATGTCTCTGGACATTCCGCCGGAGGTTTTGACCGGCATGGGCGGGTCCAACCATTGGTCGTCGTGGCAGATCGAGGAATCCTCGATCAAGATCCACATTGAGCCGCTGCTCATCCAGCTCGCCGACGCCCTGAACATCGGCTACTTCCAGCCCGCCCTCAAAGCCGGAGGCATCAAAGACCCAGAGAAATACACCCTCTGGTTCGATGTCGGCCCCCTCGCTGTCCGCCCCAACCGCTCCGACCAGGCCATGCAATTCGCCGAGAAGGAATACATCTCCGCGAGAGCCGCCCGCGACGCCGCCGCCTTCACCGACGACGACGCCCCGGACGACAAGGAGTTGCAATACAACCTGGTCAAGGCCCTTGTCCTCGCCCAGCCCAACTACGCGGGCGACCCCGAGGTACAGAAGATTCTCGGCCTGCCGAAGATCGGCCTCCCCGCCCCGCCCGCAGCACCGGCCACCCCTGGCGACCTGATGCCTGGCGATCCTGGATATGACGAGGCCGGGGCGGAACCCGCCGACGTCGGAGCACGCGGCCTGCCCCAGTTCCCGTCGGTCGCCGAAGCCGAGGCCGGAGGGCCGCCCGCACGGAGACGCCAGAAGCTCGGTCAGCTCGCGGCCAGCGTCGCCGACACCGACACCGACACCGACACCGACACCGCCCTGTTCTACGCCGCCGACAGCGCCGTACGTCGCGCCCTGGAGCTGGCCGGTGGCCGCCTCGTCCCCGGCCCCCAGCGGGCCAGGTACGCGGTTCCGAAGCATGAGTTGCACACACAGGTGGTGCCGACCTCCGCCCGCGTGCCGTCGCTGCTGGCCGGTGCATGGGTGCATGTGCGTGAACAGGCGCCCGCACTCGGAGTAGATCCGGATGTGCTGGAGTCGGTGCTGAACGCGTACTGCTCGGAGCTGCTGACCAGGGGCGTCGAGCATGAGCCGAAGTTCCTGGAGTCGATGCTGCGTGAGACCAAGGGGGATCTCACGCCATGATCGAAAACGAATCGGAGATGAGCTTCGAGATCCCGAACACCCGGCGCACACCCACCTGGGACGGTTCACTGTTCGGACCGGACGTCTGCCGGTGCAACGCCCACATCGATCCGCACCGGCATGTGGACGGCGGAGACGTCGAGTCGGTCTTCACCGACACCGCGTACATCTGGGCCGATGAGTAAGCACCGCGCGTATGAGGTTCCGGTCGTCCCCGGCCGGGATATACGCAGCGTCACAAATAAAGGTGCAAAAGGGGTTACTGGCGAGTACGGATGCCAGATTCACCGGGCCGACACCCCCCGAGTGCTACAGCGCGTAACAAAAGCCGCCGGGATCGGGGACGCATGGACCAGGATGAAGGCCAGCGGGCTGGCCCCGATCCTGCTCGCGCTGGCCCTCTGCTTGCTCGCCGACGCCGCCGTATACGCCGCCTACGTATGGCCGGGCTGATGACCCCCGAGCAGATGAAGACGGTGGCCGCCTTCGCTCGCGCCCTCGGCAAGCTCAAAGCGAAGCACGAACTCAGCCAGGGCGCCGAGCTGACACCGGACGAGGTGCACGGCATCATCTGGGGAATCCGGCAACTGAGGGGAGGTGCCCAGCGTGGCGCAACCGACGACGCTGCCCAGCGCTGAAGCGCAGAAGCAGATGGCCGCTGAGGTCTTCGCCCAGTACGAGCCTCCGCTGTACGAGGCGTACCTGGAGATGATGCTGGAGTGGCTGGCCGCCGTGAAAACGGCCATGTTCGCCGGAGGTGTCACCCGCCTCGGCCTCGTCCCGGACCCGTTGACGGTCTTCAGCCAGACCCCGAAGTGGCACATCCTCACCAGCCGGTACGCCGATCAGGTCGCCAGGGATGCCCTCGCCGCGCCGTACAAGGACCTGTTCGCCGACGGCACGCTGTTCGAGTCGCGGCCATTCGTGCGGAACTGGATCGCCGCACGGGAGAACCGGCTGAACGCGGTCCCCGATGAGGTCTTCGGCCTGGTCTCCCAGATCATTGACTCAGCAACAGTCAACGGCGCAAGCATTCCCGACGTCACCGCCCAGGTAGAACAACTGTTCGATGACACAGATGTCACGAAGTGGAAGAACCGCGCCCGCACCGTTGCACGAACCGAGGTCGTCGGCGCTTACAACGGCGGGCTCTACGACGCCTTCGCCATGCTCGTCGCCGCCGACCCCGAGACCACCTACGTGAAACGCTGGCTTGCCACCGAAGACCAGCGCACCCGCCCCGACCACCGTGAAGCCGACGGCCAGACCGCCCCATGGGGGCAGCCGTTCGACGTGGGCGGCTTCGCGATGCAGTACCCGCATGACCCCGGCGGGCCGCCGCAGGAGGTCATCAACTGCCGGTGCACCCTCCTGCTGGAGATCGAAAACGAACCCACGAAGATGACCAACCGCCAGTACCTCAACGCCTCCGGGACCACTCTCATGCAGGCCGCCTGCATCGACGGTGCCTTCTGCATGCAGACCCACAAGCCTGGACTGTGCAAGGGCCAGAAGCGCGGCCAGACCGAACCTGGCGCCGAAGACGCCACCAGGAAGACGCCCACCCGGGTCGCGCAGACCGCCGTGGACGGCCTCACCCAGGCCATCCAGCAGGCGCAGGCAGTTGCCGCGCAGAACGCCACCAACCCGAAACTCGCCGCGATGGCCCGCCACGCCATCGCCGGATACAAGAAGGCTCTCGCTCCGCATCAGCGAACCCTGAAAGATGCTGCGCGCAGCAACGACCAGGCGAAGAAGACCGGCGACCGGGACACCCGCGAACAGGATCGCATGGACACCACGGCCAAGAACAAGGCCGAGCGACACAGGCAGACCCTGGAGAAGGCCGCCAAGCGGATCCTCGACCGCCGCGCCGAGAAGGCGAAGCTCGCGAAGATGTCCCCCAAGCAGCGCACCGCCTATCACAAAGCGAAGGCGGCGAAGGCCAAAGCGCAGCGCGACCGGCAGGAGAACAAGACCCTGAAGGAAGCGGGCAAGGCGTAAGGAAAAGGGGGGTCGTGGCAAGAATGCTCGGCAAGTCGTACGCGGTCTGGGCTCGGATCAAGCTGCCGAACGGCGGCGCTGTCTACGGGTCACCTGTCCGGGCGCGACGAAGTCGCCGAATCAAGCGGGCGCGGGAGGCTGCGGCGTTACGGCGTACCCTCATTCAAGATCAAAAATGATGGGTATGATCGCGTCATGACGACGCTCGGGAGCATGTTCAAGGGCGGCAAGGTCGCGATCATCACCGGGCAGCCCCTCGACCTCCCGTCTCTCGCCGCTCACGTCTCTTACCTGACCGCAGCCGGGACTGCGGCGGGTCCGCTTGGTTCGGGACCGGCGATCCTGGCGAGCATCGCCGCATGGACTGAGCAGGACGACGACGCGCACGAGCCCTGCTCACTGACCGCCTGCCGCCACCCCCTGCACCCCGGCCCCTGCAAGGGCTGGAAAGGCACCCTGCACTCCGTTTCCCCCGGCACGTACAAGCAGATCGAAGAGGCGCGAGTCGAGAAAGCCAACGCTCGCCGCCTCAAGCGCATCGCCGACCTCAAGGCGCAGGGAAAGCCGATCCCCCGCCGCCTCCTCGACGAAATCAAGCCGAAGCCCGCCCCCGCCCATCCGGCGAACAACGCACAGGCCGTTCCGCTCGGGCAGGTCAACCAGAAGGCCGACCTCGCCGGAGGTCAGGCCCACCACGCCGGAGCGGCTGTCACCAAGGCGGCAGGCGTCCAGGTCAACACGCCCCCACCGCTGCCGCTCGGCCCGAAACAGAAGAAGCCGACCGTCGCTGGACGCGGCCCCGCGTTCGTCATCACCCAGCCCAAGGTCACCGACCACTACAAGCTCGACAAGGCCGAGAAGATCACCCCGCAGGAGTGGGCAGCCCTCTCCGACGTCGACAAGGCGACCATCCGCAACGAGCTGACCGCCATCAAGGCGCGCGGATTCGGGCCGCAGCAGACCAGAGCCGACGCCCTGCTGCTTAAGCTCTCCTCCCCCAACGTGCCCGGCACAGCCCCGACCGCGCCCGGCAAGGTCAGCCTCGGTCAGGCCACCAAAGCGCTGCTGCTGTCGCCCAACGCCACGCCGGAGGCGAAATACGCGCACGGCGTGGCCAATCGCACCGCGCCCCGCGCGAACCTGTCGAAGACTCAGGTCAACGCCTACGACAAGTTGACCAAGGCCGACTTCGACAGCCTCCCGCCGGACACCCAGAAGACCATTCGCAACGACCTGGCCGACGCCAAGGGAAAGTTCCTCGACCCGAAGAAGCAGCAGGCTGCGCAGGATCTCCTCGACCGTTTCGGATCAAGACACGCCGCCCCGCCCCCTGCCGCGCCGTCCGGCGCCAAGGGCTACAGCGACCCGATGAGCCAGGCGGTCAAGGCGGCCAGCGACGGCACTGTCCGCACCGATGACCTGCTCAAGCGGGTCGGGGCCCTGTCGCAGCCGTCGATCAAGAGCCTCGACGACGCCGACCGCAAGAAGATCCTCGGGCGGCTGGCGTTCGTCGCCGCCCACCCGCAGGCCACCCCGGACCAGAAGGAGCGGGCCACCGCATACGGCCGGATCATCAACAAGGGTCCGCACACCGATCCCGGCAAGCTCGACCACGAGCCGTCGCTGGGTGAGCTGCACGCCCACGAGCAGAAGAACCCGGCCAGCCACCCGGACGTCGCCGCCGCGCTGAAGGCAGCCGACCTGCCCGGCGCCCCGCGCGCCGACCGCGTCGCGGCCCTCACTGCGCTGTCGAAGGCCCAGTTCGACTCCCTGAAGCCCGACGAGCAGCGCAAGCTCACCGACGCCCTCCAGTCCCTGCACCTCGACAGGTCGGATCCGCACAACACCGTCCGGGACCCGTCCGTCGGCGACGCCCTCACCACCTACACCGGCCAGCACCCGGCCATGCATCGGCTTCAGCAGGCCGAGGCCGACTTCCGGGCCGGGAAGATCAACGGCGACGACGTGCAGAATGCGTTCCGGACCGCTCGCGTCCAGGCCCTCGGCGGCACCGACAACGCAACCGAGGTGGCCGTTGATGCCGAGGCTGCACGGATCGCCCGGGACAACCCGGCACTGCCGACGTACGCCCGCGTCAGCCTGGCCGGTGAGCCGAAGTACGGCACCACCGCGTACAGCGCCATCAGCCTCGCCGGAATGCGACACAACTGGGAACCCGCACCCCGGCTCAGCTTCGGCGACATGCAGGGCCTGTTCCGCCCCACCAAGGCGGACATGGCCGCCGTCGACCCGATCCACGCCGAAGCCGTCCGCGACCTCCAGGCCCGCATCCTCACCACCGGCCTGGCGCCGGGCAGCCCCTGGTCCACCCCCACCAAGGGCGCTGCAGTTGATGCCCTGCTCGGCACAGGCCGCTACGGTGTAATCCCTGCCGACCGGCTCGACCTCTACAGGAGCCTCCCGCTCGGCACCCGGGTTCTGGTCCAGCGCACGTTGATGGCGCGGCGGGACAGCCAGACCAGCAGCCATGCGAAAACCGAGACGTGGATTACCTTGCATGAGCTGGGGGGCACCGCACCTCTCACCGGCGCGAAGCGGGATGCCGCCCTGGCCGCCGCCAACCCGTTCGTCCCGGCCCAGGAGGCGGCGGACGCCTTCCGCAAGCTGACCCCTGACGAGTTCGACGAGTTCCCCTCGTACGCCCAGGACGCCATTCGCACGCACCTGGCCGCCTTCCAGAGGCGTATCGCCCTCGCTGGTCCGGTTCGTACCTGGACGCCTCAGGACAACGCGTTGAAGGTGTTCCCGGACGCCCTCATGGCGCACCTGGCAGGCGCGCGCACCCAGTACGCCAGCCGCCAGTCACGTAACGCCTCAGACATCGCCAACTACGGCACGGGCATCATCAACCCGCTGGACCGCGTCCGGGTTTACGAAGACGTCCCGGCCTCCCAGTTCGCGCTCATGTCCGGCGCCGACCAGAACAAGATCAATGCCGACCTGGATTTGATTTCCCACAACACGGGCCTCACCCTCCAGGTCCGGTACGGGGCGCAGTACACCAAGGATTTCGCGCTCATTCCGAGCCGCACCCCGGCGCACCTCAACCGGGACCAGATCTACGCTGTCGAGTCCGCCGACCCGGCGAACCACATGGCCGACTCCACGGCATTCATCAACTTCAACAACCTGGACAAGGCCGACTTCGACCAGCTTGATGCGACCTACCGGGACGCCATCGATGCCCGGATCGGGGGGCTGTCCGGATCCGACCAGCAGTTCCTCAACGCGAAACTCCACCCCGCCGCACCGCAGGCCGCCACACCCGCCGGAGTGACGCCGACGACCGTGCAGGCGAATGTGCCGCCGCACGTGCAGGAAGCCCTGGACACCATCTACGGCGCGCACCCGAAGTCGCACACCATGGCACACCAGTTGTCCAGCTACGGCGCGCTGCGCGGATCCGACTTCAGCCAGCTCAACTCGCAGGAACAGAACCACCTCCTGTCGGATCTGTCGTTCATCGCAACCACCGCGAAAGGGCCGTCCGCCGACAAGGCGAAGAAGCTGATCGATCGGTTCACCCCGCCCGGTACTCCCGCCGGTCAGATCTCCACCCCGCCGATCGTCCCCCCCGCCAACTCGGTCCCCGGCCAGGTCCGCTACGCCAACCCCCTCAAGGGCACCCTGGTCCAGGCCAAGGACAAGGGCGTCGGCGGCGACGGCTGGCTCACCACGCCCGGCGGGAAGCGCGTCTGGGGCAAGTACGGGGCGGCCGGTCTGCTGCTCATGCACCAGGACCCGCAGACCGGCGAGCGCCGCTATCTGATGGTGCAGCGCGGCCCCGCCATCTCCGACCCCGGCAAGTGGCAGTTCCCCGGCGGCGCCATCGACTCGAAGGAGAGCTTCCACGAGGGCGGCACCCGCGAAGTCATCGAAGAGTTGGGCTTCAAGGCCGACGCCCTCAAGGACGCCGAGGTTCACGGCGAGCACACCAACGCCATCCCCGGATCCACCTGGAAGTACGTGTCCGTCGCCGCGCAGGTTCCGCAGATGCTCAAGCCGGACCTGTCGACACACCACGCCCGCGCTGAGACGTCCGACGCGCAGTGGATGACCGAGGCGGAGATCCGTGCCCTCGACACCAGCGGCAAGCTCCTCGCTCCCCTCGCAGGCGGCAAGCTGGAACAGAACGTCCTCAGCCTGTTCCCGAAGACTCCCGCCCCGGGCACCCTCGGCCAGATCGCCCGGCCCGGCCCGGTCAGCAAGCGCCTCAAGCGGCTGACTCTCCCGTCAGGCGGCCGTCAGGCCCCGGCCCAGTTCAACGCCTGGCCGCACGCCCACAAGCAGTCGACCGGGAAGAACCTGATCGCCGACAAGGCTGCTCTCGACGCCCAGCGGCAGAAGATCAAGCAGGACCGCGGCCTGTACGACGGGAAGACCGCTGACGGCCGCCTTGCCGCGATCGGCGCGCAGCAGGGCTTCGACGACACCCCCACCGTGCTCGACAAGAAGGAAATCGACCGGCTCCTGGCCTCCGGCGACTACATCGAAGCGTGGCGGGGCGTCACCGGCGCCGGTGGCAGTTCATGGCGTTCCCGGGGCACTCACGGCGGCAAGACTGCCGCGCAGATCAACGACGAGATGCGGTCCGGTCCCGCCTATTACGGCAAGGGCATCTTTGGTAACGGCTACTACCTCGCCACCCAGAAGCGGGTCGCCGACCAGTACGCCGACGGCACGAAGGGCAGCATCGTGCGGGTCCTCATCCCGAAGGCCGCCCTCACCGAGAAGTACGACAAGGTCGAGAAGGAAGCCCACTCCCGCTCCACCCGCACGTCGAAGGCCAAGGGCAGCTACGGCGAGACGAGCACCTTCTGGGACCCGGGCCGGTTCGCCGCCGCGAAGGGCCTCGACGGCATCGAGATCGAGTCGCATCACACCTCCGGCGGCGGCGGCGCCCGGCACGTCGCCCAGCCCGGCAAGCCCGCCTTCAACTGGCTGAACCGTTCCGTCCTGATCCTCCAGAAGGAGCCCGGGTGAGTTCCGAAGCGCAGCTCTTTTACCGCCTGAGTGACGCTCTCGGGGGGTTCGACGTGACCCCCGAAGAGCGCGCTCAGGTCCTGTCCGCGTGGACTGCCGCAGGCGGACAGGACGGGGCCACCTGGGAGACCATGTCCCCTGAGGCCCGCGCGCTTGTCGCGGAGATCGAGAAACGCGATCCCCAGTCCTGGGATGACCCCGCCGACCTGCCCAGCCAGCAGGGCATTTGACGGCAGCCGTACGGTGTGAGCAGACGGAAGGAGGGCAATATGTTCCGCGACATCCAGAACGGCATCGACTCGATGGTTGAGTGGCTCGGCACTGCGTTTCCCCTGGCGCTGGTCGCATCCGTACTGGCGCTGCTCATTCTGACCGGCTGCAACGATGATCCCCGGGAGGGCGGCCCGTGCACTCCCGGCAGCGCCGCCACGGTCGTCAAGAACGGCAAGAGCATTGGCCTGACCTGTGACACCGACGGTGTTTGGAGGAAATCATGAAGAAGCTCGCACGGGCCGCTGGACTGGCGGCGGACCTGGCGCCTGGCGCGACCGCGATCCTCGCGGGTGTCGCTGTAATCGTCGGCGCCCTGACCGGCGTGCTCTGGCTGTAGATGTTCGTAAAGATCAAAAACAACGGAGGAGAAGGCATGGAGTTCGGCACCGCAGAACACGCCACCGCTATCACCCGTGGTCGCCACCCGGGCATCCGGGACGGCCTCCAGTGGCTCACCTTCGGACATCTGCCGATCGCTCTTCAGGGCTACTCGGCGCCGTTCTACGAGGCTGCGGTCACGCTGATCGATCTCATCACTACCGACTCCCCCGAGCTGACCACGGCCGTCAACGGCCTGATCGCGGCGAAGGACTCGGCAGTGCGGGCCGGGATCCGCCATGACACTGGACGGGCCGGATCCGTGCCACGCCCGCAGGCCGTCATCCAGCCGCCGGTGCTCACGGGGGAGTCGGCCGTCTGCTCGCACGGCGTGCGCCGCGACATGGCCCCGCAAGGCTTCGCGTCAGCGCATATCAGCGGCTACTGCGGAGATGTGCCGATCCATCACTACGACGGCCCCGAGGCGTAGCCGTATCCTGATCAGCAACGCGACGAAGGGGTAGCGCATGGGGACCGCCTGGCAGATGCCGATTGCCGTCATCGGGAAGCCGACCGGTGATGGCCGTCAATTCGACGCGGGCGCATTGTCGCATCGCGCCCTGCCGCTGCCGCTGCGTTATGTGGCCAGCGACTCCGGCGGGCACGCAAACGCCGTGATCGTCGGCCACATCGCCAAGATCGGAAAAGAGAAGGACGGTCTCCTCCCTGCCAAGGGCGAGTTCTACGACGACGACTCGTGGCCCGAGGACGTGCGCAACGCCGCCCTTGCCGCGAAGAAGTTCACCGAGAACAAGGTCATCGGACCGTCCGTCGACCTCGATCAGCAGGAGATGGAGCACGTCCCCGAACCCAAGGCGTACGCCGCCTGGAAGAAGGAGCAGGCGGGGAAGCTGAGGGCCGCGAAGATGGCCCACGCCGGGAAGACCGGCGGGGACTGCGGCTGCGGCGACCCCGTGATGGCCGAGGAGGCGTACGACGGCCCCCGTCTGAAGATGATCCGCTCCGGCCGTCTCGCCTCGGCGACGCTCGTGCACATCCCCGCGTTCGCCGAGCTGTCCGGGCACGCGAAGCTGGCCCCGGTCGACTCGTCCGATCCGAACGTGGACGGCACCACCTCCAGCGCGATGATCGCAGGCGCCCTGACCCAATGGGACTGGGACGCCGTCGACTGGGGTACCAAGATCGAAAATGATGGCGAGATGTCCATCAGCGAGGACGAGGACGAGGACATCCTCCCGAACCGCACCGCGACGGCTAAGCGCAACAAGCGCAAGCGCGACCCGGAGACCGTCAAGGGCTCGCAGGATACGCAGGAGATGGCTGCCGAGTCCGGTATCTGGATGACGGACGAGGAGTACGAGGAGTTCGCGAAGAAGCGGCTTCCCGTACCGTCGAAGCAGAAGGACGGCGGCGCTGAGACGCCCGGCGGAGACGGCGAACAGGGTCAGGGTGGCGGCGGACTCGGCGGCGGCACCTACGCCATCGAGCGGGCCAAGATCGAATCGCAGGACTTCGTCGACCCCGCCGGGCGCCGGTTCCCGATCACCGACTGCGCCTCCATCAGCGATGCCGTCTCTTCGTACGGCCGCGCCGACCCGAAGATCCCCTACGCCAAGTTCAAGGCGCGCGTCACCGCGATCGCCAAGCGCAAAGGCTGCGAGAGTGGCCTGCCCGACTCGTGGAAGGCCGGAGAGAAGATGGCCGCGCTCATGGCCGGGGCCGCCCCGGCAGCCCCACCGAAGGAGTGGTTCGACGACCCGAAGCTGTCCGGCCCGACGCCGTTGCACATCGGCGACGACGGCCGCGTTTACGGGCACGTCGCCGCGTGGGGCACCTGCCACGTCGGTATCGGCGACTCCTGCACGATCGCCCCCAAGTCGCAGACCAACTACGCGTACTTCCACACCGGTGAGGTGGTCACCGCCGACGGCGGCCGGGTCGCTGTCGGCCGTCTGACGTACGGCGGCGGCCACGCCCAGCCGAACCTCGGCTACCGGGCGGCGGCCGAGCATTACGACCGCACCTCCAACCTGGGCGCTCTCGTACGCGCAGGCGAGGACGAATACGGCATCTGGGTGTCGGGCACCGTGGCCCCGGACGCCGATGAGGCCGCCCTGCGAGCCATGCGGGCGGCGCCGCTGTCCGGCGACTGGCGGCGTATCGGCGGGAACCTGGAGATGGTGGCCGCCCTGCACGTCAACACGGCCGGGTTCCCGATCCCCCGCGTCCTCACGGCCGCCGCAGACGAGCCGCTCTCCCTCGTCGCAGCGGGCGTGCTCCCCCGCGTCATCGACGACAGCGAGCACCCCTTCGCAGCAGAGTTCGCTGAGCTGGACTACGCGGAGATGGGCCGGGCCATCGCCCGGGGCATGCTCGCTGAACAGCAGGCGGCCAGTGAGCTGACCGCGCGGGCGGAGGAGTGGCGGCAGCTCGTTGCGTCGGTCCCCGCCGACGATCGGGGCGCCGATTACGATGAGGCCATGGGTGATCTTCTCGTCGCCCTGGTGGAGGAGTAGGAGGGGGTCCCTGATGGGATGCAACTGCGGCGGCGGCGGATCCGGCCTCGGCAACTACGAGGTGAGAGACGCGCAGGGGAACCTGCTCAAGCGTTTCACTGCCTCGCTGGAGACTGAGGCGAAGGTGTTCGCGGCGAGGACGCCCGGCGCCACCTGGCGCAAGACGTCTTGAGACAGCACGAAGGCCCACCCCCAAGGGAAGAGGGGGTGGGCCTTCGTCGTTTCCTGTCAGGCGAGCCGGGCCACAATCAGCCGGACCGACATGACCGCGTACCTGCGGGCCAGGCGGAACCGGCCCTGCTTGACGGACCTTACGGCCGCCATCATCGGACAGTTGCACTTACTCGGCGTACTGCTCCCGCCGACATCGCTGGCACGCCGTACCCGGGCCCGGTCACGTCCGGGGCGGGGCGTCCATCCAGGTTCCGCCATCTCAGCAGTTGCCCCGCGTGCCGGGGAGGTTCCCCCACGAGTCCCATCCGGTGCCGCCTTCGAAGATCGACCTGACCGAGCCGGTCAGGAACTTCACGTCGTACGGCGGACCGGCCGGGATGTTGAACAGGGTCAGCGTGGTCGTGGCGCCCACCTCAGACACCGTCGACCAGTACGTGGGCATCGTGTTGTAGTTGTACGTGCCCGTGGTGCTGGCGGTGCCCTGGGTTCCGTTGCCCATGTCGGTGCACGGCTGGTTGAGGCTCGATGCCACCTCGCCGAACGCCTGGATCTGCGTGGCGCTACCGAAGTTGGCACCCGAGCCGTACCAGAGGTTGCCTGCGACGCTTGTCGCTGCCGGGTCGGCCGGGAAGTACCCGCACCACTTGCCGCCGTTGCTCGCCCACCAGCCGACCGCTGTGCCGGGCGTGTTGACGAACTCGATGCCCATCGCCAGCGACGTGCCGTTGATGGCGCCCATGTTGTCGCCGGGGTGATAGGTGCAGTTGTTGGCGCCGGTGTAGTTGACGAAGCCCGAGTTGTAGGCCCCGTACGGTGCGCCGTTCACCCACGCGAAGACGAAGAAATGCGGCTCGTCGTTGCCCGTGGGGGACATGGCCCGGTCGGAGACGGTGCCGACCTCGACGATGTCCCGGAGGCCGCTGGCCCGTTTGCGGATGACCGCCAGCTCGCCGACGTTGTGCGCGCCGCTGTCGCGGGCGTAGTAGTCCGTGTACGACCAGTCGATCATCTTGTTGCCGTAGACCCCGGTCGGGGCGGTCGGGGCCGTGAAGTCGTGCTTGCCGCCCGCGTAGAAGTAGCACGGCGGAGCGGCGCACGCGGTCACGGTCTGGGTGGTGACACCGCCCGCGTTCGGGACCTTGTGCGGGATCTTGCCGGTCAGCGTCTTGGCCTTGACGGTGTTGGCCTTGGTGACCGTCGGGGGCTTGGCCGGGGGCTTCAGCGAGGCCGGGTTGACCTCGATCGAGGCGGACGGCGCCGACGCCGGGGCGGCGGTCGCCGCCTGCGGCAGGAGCAGGCCCAGGGCGACGAACAGCGCCCCTCCCGCCCCTGCCAGCGTCTTACGGATGTTGATCATTGTGTTCCCTTACTCTCCCGGGGTTGACGATCCGGGAAGCTTGTCGACGTACTTGCGGCCGATCAGTACCCACTGGCCCTGGTTGTTCCGGCGAGGCGTGCCGACCTCCCAGCCGTCGGCTTGCATTTCGCGCAGGACGGGCGCCACGTGCGGCAGAACTTTCGGGTCCTCAGTCCTGGAGTCGCCGAACTCCTGACGGACGGTGCGCGTGACATGCTGGGAGTATTTGCCCCATTTTCTGATCCCCTGAAATCCGGAGACTTTACCGGCGGGCACATAGGCGCTGCGACCGCCCATCATCTCGGCCAGTTGTTCCGGCCTCAGCTCCAGTTCAAGAGTGAGGCCGGACGTCGCGCAGGTGATCGTAAGGATGGGCCAGATCTGTGTTTCACCCATGCCATGAACGAAGCTGATTTGGGCGTTGAGGTCGCCGGGCTTGTGGTCTTCTCGCATCATTCCTCCTCGGTCTGTCAGTCCTGAGCTTACAGCATTACTGCTGGTCGTAGTAGTCAGAGTCGGCGTGATCGCTCCAGCCCGCCCGCCTCGCGCGCGCCTGGTCGGCCATCCACGCGTCGACCATCTGCCGGGCGGCTACCGTGCTGAGTCCGAAGCTGCGCACGAACGAGTTGACGCGCTCGCGGGTCCAAGGGTCGGCCTGTTCCCGGCCCCGCCCGACCGTCGCGACAGCCTCCCAGTGCCTTCCCATGCCTTTCCCCCAGAGCGGTACGGGCGCGGGCCTGCGTGGCGGCTTGATGACGACCGGCTTGCCTGCCAGCAGATCGAGGGTGAGCTGGTCCGGGCCATCGAAGAACTTGCTGAGAACCGCATTGGGCAGTGCGGGATCGTTGGCCACCTGGGCGAACAGGGTCATCGACGAGCGGAGCTTGTGGTTGTCGGGGTAGGGGAACATCAGCCGACGGTGTCCGAGGACCCCGCTGGCGCATTCGAAGAGCCGCACCCGCAGTGTGGGATCGTCCAGGTATGCGGCAGCCTCGTCCCGGTCGGCGATCCCGTAGTAGCGGGACATTTCGCTGCGGGCAAGCCCGGCGAGCTGCGGGAAGATGAACCACATCCAGTGCGTCTGCTTGCGGCCTTGCGTGATTTCCCGCCGCGCCCGGGTGTAGACGCCGTTACGTCGGTGAGCGGCGTGGAAGCGTGTCAGGGTGCCCGAGTGGTCCAGGGTGCTCATGTCGCCTGCCCTCCTTGTAGTCTGTCGGCCCTAAGCATACACCCCTGCTTGCAGATAAGCGCAAGAGGCGTACCCTGATGGCAGACAGACCGAAAGGAGATCCTGATGAGCAGCTACATGGCCCGGCGACACCCGCTCGCCCTCGGCCTGCTCGTACTGGTCCTCAGCCCATACCTGCTCGCCCTCGCCCTGGTCTTCATCGTCGCCTTCACGTTCGCGGCGGCCCTCGACATGCTGGCGCACAGATGATGGAGCCAGAGCCCGCTCTCTTCTCTGCCGACCTGGACCCTGGCCGCAAACACCAGGCATGCGACCGCTGCCAGGTCAAGGTGTGTGCGTCCGACGATGCCTTGCGGGTACGCGGCTGGCAGGTTTATGACGGAACGTCCTTCACCGGCAAGCCACTCAACGTCAGGATCTGCCGCCCATGCCAAACGGAAGGGGAATGTCCAATGACCTCCGAGACCTTCACCAACTGGGACGACTACCGGGCCTGCTCGCAGGTGTGTCGCGCCCCCATGGGTAAGCCCTGTTTCTCCCTGAGTGGCCGGGTGGTCAACGGGCAGCCGGACGGTGTACGGACAGAGTTGTCCGTGCCGCACGCGGCGCGTAAGCGCCGGACCGGCCGGAAGGCTTAGGCTTAGGTGGCCGTAAGGATGATGAGGGAGCAGGGATGGATGTTGATCTGGGCGATGTCGTCGCGTCGTTCAATATCCGAATCAAGGGCAGGCGGCGTTTTCGGCTGATCTGGGCGATTGGCCTGATAACCGACACTACCCCGGCCGATCGAATCGTCAAGCCTCCACCGTACGCATCGAGCACTGGAAGACGGGACGTGACCATGGATCTGATGGCAGACAAGCAGGTGGCCCTCAGCGTCGGCTTCACCGACGAGGTAGGCAATCCGGTGCCAACCCCGGCCGACGCCGTCACGGCGTTCACTGTGGACGACCCGACCGTGATCAACCTGACCGACAACGGAGACGGCACCGCCTCGGCCGCCGCAGTAGGCGTCCTGGGCACCGCGACCGTGCACGTCACCTCAACGCTGGACGGGGCCGAGGTGAGCGGAGACCTGGCAATCGTGGTCGTCGCGGGCCTGGCCGAGCGCGTGACCATCGTCGCGGGCGACGTCACCGAGGTCACCCCCGACGTCTGAGCCGAAGGGAAACGGCCCGCACCTGAACCAGGTGCGGGCCGTTCCTGTGTTTCCCCTGGGCTCAGACGGTAGCAGTGCGAGTCAGGCTCGCGCTCATCAGAACTTCGCTTGGCACAGTCTTCGGCTTGACGGCCTTGCCCCGCGTGTCCAGGCCAAG
>Ga0307510_10003176_pt1 | contig 19070 bp, 20 predicted proteins | sample 12_EM_MG_FD_207224 | JGI IMG/M metagenome (GOLD analysis project Ga0307510, IMG submission 207224) | Populus trichocarpa ectomycorrhiza microbial communities from riparian zone in the Pacific Northwest, United States - 12_EM | ecosystem: Host-associated > Plants > Roots > Unclassified | place...
GCTGACCATTTGAAGGTGAGGCTGTTGAAACAGAAACTTGTGATCTAATCTGATCATTAGCTCTGGAACCACGACCTCTACCAGAATTAGACTGACCCCTGCCACGACCTTGTTTTTTCCTGTTTGTTTCAGAACCGCCCTTGGTCTCTTCAGTTTCCCCGGTCTTTTGCCTTCCATCATTCACTGCCTGTGTCTTTTTATTGTTTTAATCAGAGATTAGTATGCAAATATTTTGCCTAAAATGAAAGTCAAAAGGAGGATTTATGGTAAAGAAACAGCCATAAGCAATATCTAACTAAACCTAGAAAAATTTATATAAGGATATGGGCTAAAGCACTTGACATGGAAACAATTTTACATTTCAGACCAAAGTAGATTGTCTAACATCAATCTACCTCAAGATGTTCGATGACAGCTGAATTATTATTTTCTTGTAATCTCTGGCGCTTCTGAGTGTTTGCTTGTATAAGAAATTCCCCTCCATTCTGCATAGAAGAATAAAAAAGACAAAATCATGGATCAGGAAAAATGAACAACTGACAAGTTACTGTAAAGACACAATTTTTATGCAAACAAGATGGCCTCAAAGAGATAACAATGCACAAAAACTTATTGCCAATTTCCAATCCAGTAGAAATTGCAAATATTTATTTCGCAAAAAGGTTTGATCAACTTCCTTGATCAAAATGAAAAGCTTTTCTGCACATGTAGCATTGCTACCCAAGTGCAGCGCGCATACTCAAAAAATTCCATGTGCACCATCCCAATCTAATTGTAACAGATCAACAGATTTTTCATGTGTATAAAGAGCAAAAAGAAGTTAAATCACAAAGCCAGAAACTGACATGAACCTTGCTAAAATGTTTTTTACAGAAGAAATATTCCAACTTGAATATCTATTCATTGTCAGTTTTATCTAACCCGACACAAAGCAGAATGCTCACAGAATCCATCCTCTTAAACTCCCACACATAGAAACCAGAAAAACGAAAATATAATAAACCATGTTTCAGAAATAAAGAAAACTACTTTCTCAAGTAAAATCATCGTCCACTTTATCCCATCAGGAACATATATTATCAATGCGTAAAAATTCCACTTACATCTACAGGCTCCTTACAAAGTCCAAACGAAAGAAGACCAAGCAATCAATTCAACTTTCAACCAAAGTATGGTAAAGTACAAGCACATATGGAATGAATGTGAAGATGCTATGCCCTGGCATATATAAAGTATGATCAAACAAGACATATAATGATTCATAATTCAATAAAAAAAATATCAAACAGGTCAATGTAATTATCCTCCAACGTAACTCCACAATCAAAATTTTCAAAATTTCTATAAAACCCACTTCAAACTCATCAGCAAAAACATAAATAAATACAATGACACATGAAAAACTTACATCATCGTCAGAATCACTAGACTCTGCCAATTCCTCAGGAGGCCCAAATTTCGGACCAGGAGAAACAGAGGACCAAATGGGTTGCTGTTGCTGTTGTTGTTGATGCTGCGGCTGCTGTTGCTGTAGCTGAACAGGGGGGCCAGGAGTGACAGAAGGTACCTTGCCAGCCATACGAGCTTCAAGTTTAGCAATTTTAGTAGGCAAAGACTGGTCTGACTGGTTCGAAGAGTTCGAAGAGAAATGCATTAACATATCATCCGACATTGTGCGTCGAAAAATGGGTTAGGTTTGGAATTGGAAAATAAACCCTAAAATGTTAGCTTTTTGTGGGGAGAATCATGGGTTATGGAAAAGTAGTGATTTTTACAAGGAAATAAAGAGGGCGTGATCAAAGAAGAGACTAAAGAAGGGTCCTTTTTTAGGGTTTTGAAGATTAGTAAAGAAAAGAGGAATCAGAGAGGGAGTGAGGGAATTGGTAAGGACAGGAATAACCTGGGAAGGGCAAGGTCAAGTAAAGAATGATGAGGCTTTGGTTTGGTTTGGTTTTTTTGAAAAGATTTTCGTTTTGAGTGTATTTCTGGGCAAAGGAAAAACTGAGTGTCAACGGGGTATGTGGCTGTGTACTGGTTTTGATTTGGTCATGGGATATGTTGCGTAGATGGGTTTTGTTTAACTATTTTGAATTGGAAAACAATGAAAGAGACTGACTGAATAATGACTGTTGTGGAGTTATGTTTCGTGCTGGAGAGAGTTGTGGGGTAAAGAATTTGAACAGGTTAGGTCAAGAAAGGAAAGGAGAGAAGGGAATGGCAAGGAATGAGGACATGATGGATTGGGATGGTGCTGTGACTTGGGGCATTAGGTGGGGAGGGCTAGGGAGATCTGCCTAATGTCTTTGATAGCAAGGCATGTGATGGGAGCAAGACCACTCGTTTTAAAGCTATTCTATTGATCTTTTTGCGCTACTTGTGTTGTTGAGATTTGAGAAAAGAGAGGAGGAAAGGAAATATCTCAATTAAAACCCTCAAATTTCTCTTGTTTTCAATCAATTTGTAGTAAATTCGTTGTGATTCTTGGTGATAAAACATGACTAGAGTGTAAGCTCGATTGACAAGTACAGCCCTGTTTATAGAGAGGTCATGAATTTAAATAAAGGTTCTCGAGAAGTGAAATAAGCGGGTCAATCAATACGCAGCTAAGGCCTCATGAAATGAGCTATGCTTGATTCACCCCGTACAAAAGAAAATTGTGCAATGGGTTGGACCAAGGTTTCATGACATCTGGGCTGGTACAGCGTAACCTGTGATAGGACTTGTCACTTGTGCCAAAATAACACGTGAACCAGTATGTAGACAGGCTGACAATATCCTAATTTTGAGCATACAGGTTGGCCAGCAAACCTGTGATTTAGAAGATCAAGTTAGGTTTCAATTCTATAAAATCTCGTCCAAGCGGTTTAAAAAAAAAAACAAAAAAAAATTATTTTATTTTAGTTATCGATTCATAAATTGATCTAATGATGATTTTTTATTATGTCAAACCTCGGACCAAGTTTAACAATTATGGTTGATTTTAAAGTAAGGTTGATAAGAATCAGTTTTTTTTTTGTTTTTAACATAATCATAGAAGTTAAAAGAGAAGCTGGGTGAATATGACTGCATATTCTTTGCTGCTTTGGTTGCATGACATGCAAAGTAGACAAAGTCAAGATTCTAGGCCATGCAAGGAAGAACATGAAGGAAGTTGGGGTTCTGCTGGTGAGGAGTGTAAAAGGGGCTAGAGCAATTCTTTACCCTGTTGGTGGAGCAGGATGAGCTTAGCTTTGAGTTTCTCTCCATCTTGTTCTCCACCGCCGACGGTCTTTCTAAGAATAAATGCTTCCATCTGCTTTGCTAAGCTGATCCTGGAGCGATTATGGAGTTACATGGGATGCATGTCAGTCTTCTCCACCAGCTGACAATAACTAGATGGTTCCTGCTAAAATATTTGGCAATTGTCTCTGTTCGGTTTTTCTGTTCTTTTCAGTGGAGATTTTCCTTTCTGCTGTGTTGTTTCTTTTATATGCAATCCGGCAAGAGATGCGGTATTCCTAGCAAGGAAGGAGGGAATTTTATGGTGCTAAAACTGTAACTAACGGATACTGAAATAAACACAGAAAAGAGAGAATCATATTCAGTCCCCTTGCCTCAAACATTGAATATTCCAAAATTTCAACGTCTGAAGTGATCTTTTGGAAGTCTGGGATTCAAGAATTGACAATGATTCTGACATAAATAAATCAACAAAGTTCTTTCAGAAAGAATGGGGTAAAAGTAAGTTCCTCTCAACTTAAACCACTACCTATCCTTCAAAGGTTACAGCAAGGTGTGTGGATACATGCATTGAGGAAAGAATGTATAAATCACTAGAACAAGAGCATCCATGTATGAAAAAATGATCTGTCAATAACTTGCGCGCTAAAGGGATCAAAAAATTACATAACTTAGATGACTCCCGGAAAAATATTTGGGCTCCCCGCTTCAATAGTTGGAATATAATTCGCATTTCTACCACCAACCATTGTCTCTCCTCATCCCAGTATTGCCAGAGCTGCCAAATGTGTAACCAGAGTTGCCATATGCATGGCCATAGGTGTTCTATGCATGCCCTGAGTTGTTGTGCCCATACCCTGAGTTGTCCTGTGCATGCCTGAAGTTGTTATATGCATATCTGGAGTTGTTGTGTGCATGCCCAGAGTTGTTGTATCCAGGGCCAGAGTGACTGTATGCATGCCTGGGGTTGCTGTATGCATGGCCAGAGTTGCTGTATGCATGGCCAGGGTTGCCAAACCTGGATGCTGAATATCTATGCTGATAAGGTGTTGCCGACCCTTGGAATGCTGAAGTTCCTGAATGACTCCAGTTATTTTTCTTAAAAGTTTGAGAACTTGACATATGATGGCCAGAAGTCATAGGAGAACTCTTGCAACCCTTGTAAGAAGGTGTTGAAGGAGAATTGAAATGGTTCATGGAATTAGACCAGGATACATCTCCAGGATCCTCTGTAATCCATCCACCTTTGTGTTTTGATTTTTTTGGTGTTGATTTAGATACATCTCCAGGATCCTCTGTAATCCATCCCCCTCTGTGTTTCGATTGTTTTGGTGTTGATTTAGATACATCTCCAGGATCCTCCATAATCCATCCACCTCTGTGTTTTGACTTCTTTGGTGTTGACTGGGATGAATTTGTTAGATGCTCTGCAATGTGGCGACCTTTATGTTTTGATTTTTGCGGTGTTGTACTGCCTTTCTCTTCGGACTTGGTTTTTCTCTTTTTACGAGCCTTGACAAGATCATGCGGGGCAGATTTAATTCCCAAGCTTTCTTTATTTTCCCTATGAGCTTTTAGAGTCAGGGTTAATAATTCACGATTCCTCCTCCCACCCTGCTTATGGTAAACAAATACTCGCTTTACTTATATTTTTAGGGAACACACACAATATTCTATGAAGGGAAACAGAATCTTTTGATGCTGAAGAAATGAAATATGATTAAGTGGCATATAAATGAACCTTCAGACAGTGATACACATATTTGCTGAAAAACTTACCCTAGCAGAACTGGTGCACTCACGTGCAAAATGCCCTCCTTCCCCACATCTGTAGCATGAACTAGGTGATTCTATCATAGAGGCTTCCTCGTGTAACCTTCCACAGTCCTACATAGATTGATACCAACGCATTGAAAGAAGGCTGGTCACCAGCAAGAAAAATTTGAAAAATAAAGTTCAAACCATCTCAGGAACAGTTGGGTGAAGAGAAACAATGTTGCAATTACATATGCCAATGTCAAGGGATTTGTCAAGATCCCATAACAGAGATTCCAAAGCATGGGCAATGTCAAAGTAGCCACAAGAAGTGTCTTGCACAAACAAAATCATATATTAGCAGTATAAAAACATGTGCACCAAGAATGTTAATGTCATGTAGGTTGTAAAAATAAGGCACAACTCCAGACCATATATTATCAAAGAACAACTTATCTAGAAAGCCACGCTGTATGTACGAAATGTGATATAATGTCCCTCACTTGCAAACTTAACAACAAGAGAGAAAAAAGTAAAGCCAAGACAATTGGAAAGAAAAACATCAGCAAAAGAAAGTTTCGCCAACACTTTAAAATTCTAAACCACCATTGCTTGGACATCTACTGGGATCATGAAAGAATAACTATCAGCAATTGAGACAGTAAAACAATATTGTCAGAGCTGAACCAAATAGCACAGGGATATTAATATAGAAACTATCATATTGACAGACCTAAACCTAAAATCACAAAATACAGTACCACTCTTTTCCACACATCATGTCAGCATGCATTCAGTCCAAGAAAGTATAGTGCACTTATAGATAAAATTTTGTCCTTAACCATAAGCATGAAAGGATATGCAGAAGGCACAAAGAGAGATGCCCATGAAGAGAGACACGTGGATATTGAAAGCAATGAATGGGACTTACCAAACCAGTATGACCTAGTTCACCACATCTGTAGCAAGAAACTTGTCTTGGACCATCATCGCCAGAGGTAAAACAACATAAATGGCCAAAACTCTTGCAGATGTAGCATTGTATTTCCTGAATGATGATAAAAAATTAAAAAAAGAAGAAGATAAGAAACAATAATGATAATGATTCAAATTAGAATAAGACCACAAACTTGTAGGCATGCAGGAAAGGGAAAAAAATTAGGCAACCACTGATGAAAAAGGTAGAACAACCTTGAGATCATCAACAGAATAATCGTTCATGCATGAGAGCATCTCATGCCCGGATCCCCCACATTTCAAACATATTTTTGAACTCTGATGAGTACCCTTATATTTCTCTGGACAATCTCTTGCACGGTGGCCACTTTCCTTGCAAATAAAGCAATCTTGTCCCTAAATAAAAAGTCAAGCATAACAAAACCCAGATTAAGCAGATTCTTCAACTCCCAAACCATTTACACAGAATCTCAACACAAACATAGACATATAGACAAAATATTCCGTCATTCCAGTGTTCTTATGTTCAGGTAAAATATTCTGTTTTTTTATAGTTTGCTCTCATCTATGATATTTACACTTCAAATGAAGGAACTAAGCTATCCATATTTTCATAAAGGGAAGGTAAAGGTCCTAGTGATTCAAAGCAACTGCAGACAAATACATTCAGAGGCTACTTACCACACATGTCTAAATCAAATAACTCAAAGCCCACATGTGTAACATTTAAACAATAAAAGTCATAGATAAATAACAAGTCACCAACTTCTGAATAGTTATATCTTCACAAACCTTAGTGCATTGCTTAGCCCCATGCTCCAAACTCCCACAAACAAAGCATGGCTTAATCTTCTTTGTAAATGTCGGACAGTTCACCGCCATATGACCTTCCTCCCCACAGTTATAGCAATTTGACCAGCCACTATCTAGAGTATCAAAGTACCGTGGCCCCCGCTGACAGAATAAGTAAAACAGAGATACCAATCTAAGCCTTCCCATGAAAAAAGTGTTTCTTTCAAAAGTGCAGATCACAACAAATATTTTTTACTCACAAGAAGCTTTCGGAGCACAATATTAACAGAGTCCTCAACTGCATTTGCACCACCATCTTCAACCAGTTCTGCAGCCTCGTCTACCTCTACCTTCTCACTCTTCTCTGCCTTCTCCATTATCTCCGCGTTGTCAACTGTTTCCGCCTCTTCAATTTTATCCACCTCCTCTTCTTCTTTCGCAATAACAACCTAATTACACATAATTAAGTACACAATCATTAAAAAAAACCAATAAATCCTTAATACCAAAAGTAATCAATTTTCAAGCTCTAATAGTAGTAAATAATCAATTGAATTAAGAAAAAAAAATAATCAAGCTCTAAGAGACTAAACTCACTGAAACTTCCATCTTCTTCTCAACATTCTTTCTCTTTTTCCTCTTCTTCACCCCACGGGAACCCGCACTCGCCGATTCAGCCTCCATTGACGACGGCAACTCTATCTCCACCGCACCACCGTCTCTACCACCACCACCACCACCATCATCATCTAGAACGACAAAACCGTTGCCGTTTTCAGCCAATCTCGCCGCTCGCATTAACAGTGATTTCTCTACAATCTTCAAGCTCAGATCTTCATTCGCCTCTTCATCATCGCTACTAACCTCCGCTACAAATTTCTTCGGCTTCTCTTCTTCTTCTTCGATTACTTTGATTTTCGCTTTTCGCTTCTCTTTCTTTGCCATTTAATTAATTAAATTTAAGAAACCCTAATTTTGAAAATCTAACCCTAATTTGATTTTTATGACGAGCGCAGGAGGAGAGATTTACAGTCAGCTAGGGTTTGGGTCGGTTCTTTTATTCAAATCGGTTCTATCCATGCGATTCTGATTCTGATTTAAGTTTTTAAAAAACCTCAAATCAGTCCCTAGTATATTATCTAGTTATCATGTGAGTTCCAAGAATAATAGTTGTTGATTACGTTGCTTATTGTTTTAGACATTTATTCAATTACATCCTTCTTTCCAAGTCTGTTAATTTTTCTGTCACATTTTCTTCAAAACCATGATGTTTTTTACACGATCATGCACCACGAATCATAGTACTTAAACTTGATCTGATATGGGTGATTAATTTGTGAAGTTCAGGATTTAAAGTGTGGCTTAAGTTAGATTTTAAGTTAAATTAAAAAAATATTGATTAATTGAAACTTAATTACCGAGTTTTTAATAATTTAATTGAGTTGATTAAAATTAAGTGTTGATAACAATTATTTTTTTAATATTAAAAAATACAATTTTAATAAAGTTGATTTGATCTTAATTAATCTATAAATTAACTTGGTGGTCTAGTGACTTAGATCCTTTTAGGGTGCGTTTGTTTTGCACCTGTTTTTGTATTTGCGGTGCAAAAAACGCAATAAGATGTTTGGTAACTGTAAAAATTATGTTTTATATTGTAAGACCCACTAAAAAAATGAGTTTGAAACGCAGTTTTTGTGAAATAGTTTTTACATGCTTTTTTAACTGCGTTTCGTAAAACACTGTTTGTTTTTTTGTTTCAAAAGTGCTTTTGAAAAAAGTTAACAGTTTTTTATTTTTTTCTTTACTTCAAATTAATTTTTTTTTTTTGTGTTTTAGATAATTTTGATGCGCTGATATCAAAAATAATTTTTTAAAAATAAAAATACATTATTTTAATGCATTTCCAAATAAAAAGCACTTTAAAAAACAACCACAGCAACACAACTACCAAACATTTTATACATGTTTTTTTATTGCACATAAATCTCAATCATATTTTTTACCAAACACGTATCTAAATCCAACTAACCATACCTTACCATACTTTTTTTAAACCACAACCACAAACTATCTAAAAAACAAACACACTTTTTTAAAGTATTTTTAGTTATAAAATACATTAAAATGATTCTTTTTGGATTTTTATTTTATTTTTGATATTAACAAAATTATCCAAAAAACTAAAAAAAATCGATTTCATGATTTTTCAAGAAATGCATGTTTTTTTTTAATACACCTAAAAACAAAAACAAATACAGTACAAAACAAACAATAAAAATATTAGCACACATTATTAACTATTTAAATGTATATAATAAAAGGTTTATGGGTATAGAAATGGGTGTTGTTGATTCAATCTTTTGCTCCCTACCTTTTATTTTTATATAGATGTTTTTATATTTTTATATATTCTTATTGTTGCTAATAAATGCTACACGCGCGCGTGCACATATATAAAGAATTAATAGAAAATTGGAAGAAAGCTGAACGAAGGGACCATATTAAACACTTTTTAGAATAGAGAGACCAGTTAAAAAAAAAAGATCATATGGACCATAATAAGAAAATATAAAAACAAAGGGACCAAATATATATCACAAATCCAAAGAAAAACAGAGAAAACTCATTACCACTGGCCTCCAAAAATTCTCCTCCTCTCGTCCATCCATGGCTCCACTCTCTTCTTGCTCTTCTCTCCACCCTCTCTCTTCTCTCTCTCCTCCTTCCTCTTCTTCTTCAAAAACACGTCACTTTCTTCCAAAACTACCCCCCTCAAAGCCTGAAATCCCCTCTCTCCCCCGCTTCTCCTTTATCAACCATAATAGCAACTATAAACTCTATCACCACCAAGCCACACCAAGCCTTCTTTTTCAGCCACAATTTTTGCTCAGTGGCTTGGATACTCCTTTGGATACCCAAACTGCCCTCTCTATTATCAGTGTCTTTGCTGCCATTGCTCTTTCTCTGTTCCTGGGCCTGAAGGTAATCTGCATTCCTTTTCGTTTTCATGTTTTCCTTCATTTCTTGCTTTTAGTTTTACAGGTGCTGAAAAATTTTAGATTTTGATTCATTAATCTTAATGGGTTTTTGCAGGGGGATCCTGTGCCTTGTGAGAGGTGTGCAGGAAATGGTAACTTCTTTTTCTTTTTTAGCTTTTCGGGTTTTGATGATTATGTTTGATGAAAGCTTTAAGCATTACTTTTAATTGCTTGTTATGGAAATGTTAACGATGAGTGCATGAATTATCCCACCAAAGTGAACTAACAAATGTTGAATAGTTTAGCAGTTAGCTCAGGACTCATAAATTTGAAGTTTTAGGACTGCCAATATTTAGAACATTGGAGTTATATTATTGAAACGAAGGCACCAAATTTCGATGCTTATTGTGTCAATTTGGGTTTGTGATGGTGTTTTTGTGACCGTTGTGTCAATTTATTGGTTTATGTTTTGGTATCTTTACTATTTGGTTTAGGTCAGTGAAATGGATGCTTTCAGTTTAATTTTGAGTTAAACAGGTCTGTTTAGTGCCAACGTTTGGGGTTTTTCTTGGCAATTCAGTGTTGTGTTTGAGTTCTGTAATCATGTCATTATTGAAAATACCACCTCTCTCCAAGGAAATCCTTGGTATTCTTTTCTCCTGGTCAATTTGTTGATGGTATTAACTCTTCAAGATTGATCCTTTTCTTGATTTCTATTTCCTTCTCAGGGGAGGAAAGACAGTTAGCCCGTATTTGACATGATGGAATTTGATGAAGTATTTAGAATTTAAAGGAAGTGTGGTTTTGAAAATCAACTTGGTTTGAAGCTGGTATTGTTTTGTAAAAGTCCTGTTTTTTTCTTGGATTCTGGTAATGGGACATGCCTGCCTTTTGATAGAAGATGTTAATAAGTATTGTTATTTGTGAATTCCTCTGGATATGAGTTGCTATTTCCCAGTTCTCTATTTTGAACCACACTTTACCATGAGGTGGTATGAAATACTATAGCCGGGGTGGGGGGGGGGGGGGGTGGGGAAAGTCCTCATCTGGTTTTGTGAATCATAACAGTGGTGAGATTCCACTCTGCGACTGGATTCATTATAGCAGCATAGTTTGACAAACTGTTAATGGAGACCTGCACTGGAAGCTTGGCAGTGAGACCTGAATTTGAGCAGGAGAGAAAGCAACTCAATTCAGCTTATTGTTAGAAGCACTACGTTCAAAACTGACAATTATGTGCAGCCTTCTCTCGCTGTTAGCAGAAGTCCTATTAATTTTGTGTTCTCATTGGATTATTGCATTAATTGGAAAGAGTGTGTCTTAATTGAACTTGTTACGATGTATAGGCGGCACAAAATGTGTGTTTTGCAATGATGGCAAGATGAAGCAAGAAACAGGCTTGATGGATTGCAGGGTGTGCAAGGGTGCAGGTAGAATCTCTCATGTTCAGATAGCTGTCACTAGCACCAATGGTGTTTTTTGATATCCAAGTATTTAGTATATGATTGATAACCTCACTTCTGTTCTTGATTACCATTAGAGTATCATTAGTTAATTCTATATAACCAGCTAGTGCATTCAGATGCAAAAATATAACTTCTCAACTCCATTCATGGAAAATTTTTGCAGGTGGATATTATTTCACTCTTGATTGTTGAACAATGTTAGTTTTAGGCGCTGTCTAATTTGACTCAATTTTAAATTCAAAGTGACAAGGACATATTAAATCGCAAACTATTTGATCTGTTCACTCTCATTTGCTCCTGATTGCCTTTGTAGGATTGATACTCTGCAAGAAGTGTGCAGGTTCTGGCTATTCCAAACGCTTATGAACTTGAGATGTATTCTGCATGAATCACATATTTTTGGCCTGTAACACAAATTTGCTGAAGGTTTAATTCTTTTTTCCAGTTCCTCACTTTTTTTATATTTATTTTTCCATATTCTGTAAAGTATTTTCCGTCTTCTCTCATATCCAACTTTATTATGTAATTGCAATGAGGTGGGGATAACAGAAATGTAAATACTAATGTAGCTATCTTTTAATTTTAAGATCATTTGATTCTTTAAGCCATCTCCAGCTGGCCAGATGAATTTCTCAAAAAAGGGAGTTCATTGTGTTTCTTTCTTTATTTCTTTTGCCCTTTGGTTTTGTTCTTTGAATGTGAGCAATCCTTAAATTATTCGGCACCATGGAGAGAAAAAATATTATTGCATGACTGTGAGCAATCCTTACATTATTCGGCACCATGGAGAGAAAAAACAAATATTATTGCATGACGCAAGCTGGGCCTGTGGATATGAAATTTGTCAGCATTTTCTTGTGAATTTCCCACCTGAAATATCCCTTAGGCCTTAAACACCAGTTGATAGTGTTTGCTTCGTAGATTATAGTTATTTTTAAACTTTCAAGTCAGCCTTCTCTTTTAATCGGGGTAACGTTTTTAAGAATGCATCCCAACCTTGAGAGAACTATATTCTTACTGAAAATAACTATCGTAGGAACTTCGAGCACAGGGCATTGGAAATTATTCTAAAATGATCAGAAATTATTTCTATGTAGAGAATTTCCCAGTTGCAGTGAGTTTCTTGTCTTGTTGCTGGATTTTTTTAGTCTTTCCGATTGGCATGTTATTACTAAAATTGCAGTTTTACTTCCATGTGACCTTGGAGTCTTGTTTGCTATAGATTGTTTTTGAATTAACGAGGCATCTTAGAGATAAGAAACCATATGATAGAAGAATGGATTAGAAATTGAACTGATCCAAAACCACCACAGGCTGTTGCTATTGTAAATGTGTCTGATCTGTTAGTATCCCTGGCATGACCTTTCAGCGTACTGTGAAATCCACCGTGTATTTTCCAGATACAATTTTCTCAGCTTGGAATTCAAAACAAAATCACTAGAACGGCGTGCATCTCCTCGGTTTAACACAGACAAAATTCTGTTTCCTCTTATGGTAGTGGACTGGGAATGCAGGGCTTTGTTGAGCTTGATCTATAGTCAAGCGGTATATGGTTCTGCAATAAATTGCTAGTTTTATGACTGTTTTCTATCTTTTGACAAGTCTAATTTATCTTTTTAGGGTAGATGTTTGCAGCTTTCTGTTAGAGTTCTAATGCTCTCCACGTAATCCACGAAGTAAGAATAGTCTATTGGTATTCTCTGCTGGCAGTATGTGACAAACACAAACACGTGAAATGGAGAAGCATCTAAAGTACTTTGTCCTGCCCAACCAAACCATACAAAAATCCAGAAACATTGTAAGGTGTTTGGTATTGTAGTTGGAACTGTGTTTTGTTCCAACCACAATTTCTAATCGTTTGGTAAGCATTTGAAACACATGGATCCCACTAACAATTAAATTTGTATCGCTGGTTTTATGAAGCAGAAAATTGCTAGTTTTCAATTCACTTTTGCCCGCCTGCTGCCAAGGGAAAGAAAAACTCAAGGGCCCACCCAATTTGTTGTTTGCTTCCTTCCTTCTCAGCTCAAGTTGGAGTATTTCATTGGCAATCATCATCATCTGCACACTGCCAAGCGGATTCACCTGACAATGATAATGTGAATAGTAACAGGTGAATTAATCCATGGGTCACCGTTCTGTTTATATCAATTTATATGTGTTTAACCAAAAAAAATTAATTTTTTAAAATTATATTTTACTTGAAAAATTAGTGTTTAATATTATTTAATAACATTATATAAATTGAAAGAATATCGCATAATGACATAGTATTTGTGGAATTAGATCGCAATTCCAATTTTGTTTTTGATGATATTTTACCTGATTTTGTTGCACGCTCAAAAAATCATGAAAATTGTAGTTCTTATCGGATGAATTTCATACATGATGAAATTGTAGATAAGTTAATTGAACAATTAAAAATATTTGATATAAAATATTATTTATTTAATGATATAATAATAGTAGTTAAATCTACAATATTTAAATTAAAAATCATCAATATTAATATATATATTTTTAATTATTTTATAACCTTAATTTAAAAAGCATGTTTAATCAAACATATTAAAATATTTTTTATTTAATCTTAATTTTAATTATATTTTTAACTAAATATATATAAATATCATACCGATCTTAATTAAAAATATATTTTTATAAAACAACTCATAGTACAACCACAAAGTTACTACCTTACCAAACATTAACTCACCATCAGAAAGCCGGCTCTTTTGACTCTTTCCTTGTTCTAGCTGTGTGCTTCTATCCCTCTCCTTCTTAATCCCCACTTCTTCAAGTCTTCCCTCACCATCAGAGAGAGATGTCCAACGTAACTACCGGTGCCGCCGCTGCTGAGCAGCCATATGAGGTTGATGAATGCCGTGGAGTCCTTCGCGTGTACAGTGACGGCTCAATCTGGCGTTCTTCTGAACCAAGCTTCAAAGTTCCTGTCCATGATGATGGTTCTGTTGTCTGGAAAGATGCTTTCTTTGACTCCACGCATGATCTCCACCTCCGTCTCTACAAACCAGCTTCCCCCTCTTCCACAAAGCTCCCTATCTTCTACTACATCCATGGTGGTGGCTTTTGCATTGGCTCCCGTGCTTGGCCTAACTGCCAGAATTACTGCTTTAAGCTTGCCTTGGACCTCCAAGCTGTGATAATTTCGCCTGACTATCGCCTGGCTCCAGAGAACCGGCTCCCAGCTGCCATTGAGGATGGTTACATGGCCGTGAAATGGCTCCAAGCACAAGCTATGTCTGAAGAGCCGGACACCTGGTTGACCGATGTTGCTGATTTCAGCAAGGTGTTCATTTCTGGTGATTCCGCTGGTGGGAACATTGCTCATAACCTGGCAGTTCGGTTAGGAGCTGGTTCTCCAGAGTTGGCTCCGGTTCTTGTTAGGGGTTATGTTCTTTTGGCACCCTTTTTTGGTGGGACAGTGAAGAGTAAATCAGAGGCCGAGGGACCGAAAGAAGCATTCCTGAATTGGGAGCTTATCAACAGGTTTGTACACACCATTTTTCACGTTACCATTACTAGTTGTCAGACTAGATTCAAAGTTTAACTCGAATCAATCTATATTCTGGGTACTATTTGGTTTCCTGAGAAGTTACTTTTTCATTTAAATGTGGCTAGGTTTTGGAGGCTGTCTATTCCCATAGGAGATACAACTGATCATCCACTGGTGAACCCATTTGGACCACAAAGCCGGAGTCTTGAACCATTGGAACTTGATCCAATCCTGGTAGTAATGGGAGGTAGTGATCTGCTCAAAGATCGAGCCAAGGACTATGCAGAGAGACTCCAAGAATGGGGAAAAGATATCCAGTATGTTGAGTATGAAGGACAGCAACATGGGTTCTTTACCATTAACCCTAACTCCGAACCAGCTACTAAACTGATGCAAATCATCAAAACTTTCATCGTTGAAAAATCCACCTAGTACCTGTTTGCCACCTCCACTATAATAAACTTGTATGAGCTAAAATAAAATGATATAAACTTTTATTATTCTTATATGGGATTTAATGATTAGTTGATTCCTACTTAATTTAACATAAAACTTTATTCTGATTAAATTTTAAATTGGTGACTCAGTCACTAAATTAAACCGGGTTTAATATTAAATTCATAAACTGCCAAAAGTATTAAAGCCTGGTATTCTCCCTAGAAACCAAATCTCTCATCATTCCAAAAGCTAACTATTTAATAATCATATGTCAGTATAATTATTATTATTAGTTTAAAATAAAGGATGGGCACATATAAAACGAGTGATAATTTCTTTTAGAACCGGATTCGGCATAAATTGGCTCTAATCAAATCCACTGAGAAATTTATTATCAATATGGATTGAGTCACTGTATTCAAATACTAGTAAATAGATGAAATGATTAAATAAATATAAAAACAATCGGAATTATTTCTTAAAAATGGAGCCATCCAATTAGGAAATTCATTACTCAAAAATCACCAGAATTCAAAGATAAAGGCAAAATTTGATAGCATTTACAATAGAATGATGAATCCTTGTGCAAATTTACTTGCCAAATGAAGGGATCAGGAAAGTAACTGAACAGCTCTTTCTTGCACTGCTATGAACTGTAACACATTTTTGCTGTAGCCTACAGGAAGGCAAAAATCTGCACCTTGTCTTCTTTCAGGGGCAAGCAATCTTCTAAGATCATTTACTTTGAGCCTCCCTACAATGGAAATAATGTTATCAGAGTTTGTTAATACTTCTTACCTTGGTCTCCGTCTTTTATAAGATTGAGATCCTGATGGACCTCCGCTATCAATATCGCCCCCCGCCTTTCTTTTCTTGTTGTTGGCTTCTTCTAGTTGCAGATTGTACCGAACAAACATCTGATCTCGGAGACGATGTTGTTCATGTTGATTCTGCTCTTTGCATACCAACTTCTCGGCTAGGCTCCTGTCTAGGCTGTATCTGCCAGACCCATCACAAGTCTGGCTCAAGATACGAATGGCTAGTTTCTGCAACTCGGGGCAGCGATTACCATAGACCGACCACCACAGGTCTGCAATTGATGTTACATAGAATACAAGTTTAATGTAGCCTTACTCAATACTGAATGCGAGAAATAATTTTCTAAAGTATCCTGAAAGAAGTTACTTTACCTGGATGAGCATTGTTTATTTCACCTTCAGCGTATCCGTTCTCGAAATCACCATCGGCTCGGCAGTACTGGGCTGCCTGTTTATTAATAAGGTATTGAATACGCTGATCGTTTTCCATCCGAATAACGGAGCATTGAAGTCCACTCGAGACTTCAGTGTCCAGATGGAAATTTCTATTATAAAAAAAGGTGGGATTTAGGTAATAAGCAGCAGCATGGAGAGGGCTATGAAGAAAATCATCCCATATTTCGTCAATCAATTCCCACAGCGGAATGTGTCCGGACTTACTGTCTCTGAACTCATACTGTATTGCCTCCTTTATCTGATCCATTGTTTCATATATGAAGCCAATCGAAGGCTTATTATCGGCACTGATCTTGTCAACAACACGGATGAGTGCGGTTGTTGCCTTTGATGCCATTCCTGCTCTCTTCCAAAAAGAAGAACTCTTCACCAAACCAGCTGCCTTCTTGCCTTCCACTTGCTGTGACCAAAAACAAGATTTCCACTCTAATGAAGTGAACATTTCTTTCAGTTCTTCTTTGTAGGAGAGGATGCTCTCCAGGATCAAAAAGGGAATTGCCGACCTCATCTTTGAAGGCTTGAAAAGGTTCTCCCTTTCAGAGCCTGTGAAGTCTCTAAACATCTTAAGAACTGCTGCATTGTTGTGAACAAACCTGACAAGGCTTGTTGCCTCATCCAACACCCTTCTAATGTCATTTACAGCAGCAATCTTCTCTAGCATGAGACCCATGCAATCTGATGCACTTACGGCCCAGAAAATGTGCATATGACTCTTCCTAATCTGCTTGATAACCGGAAACATCCAGCTTGTTATGGAACAAGTCATGACCTGAACAACATTTTGTTGCCCAACCTCCTCAATAACACCATCTAATAAGTTCTGCAAGGCAACAGTGTTGCCAGTTATATCTGTAATATCAGCTGACCGCAGATAAACAAGACCATCCGGGCAATCTACCAGGAAATTGACCAAGCACCGATCATTTCCATCTACCCATTCATCCATCAGAATGGTACAGCCACTGGAAGCCCATGTTTTTCTAATTTTTTCCACCTTTTCCTGCACGTCCTTTAACTTTTCTTCTAGAACCTCAAATTCTGGTTCATAAGAAATGGTTTCACCGAATATCCCCTGAAACCTTGGCGGATCTGAAAGCTTTACATTGATCCCCGTTTCGAGGAAGTATTCGGCAACTTCGTTTGAAACCGAGGTTTGTGATTCTCCTTCTCTTTCTACCAGCAACCCTCCTGTCCATGCATTAACTGCAGCTGCACTTTGATCATTCCTAGGATGGTCTGACTCTTGAGCGAGACTTTTGCCTTTCGCTTCAAGAATTTGCCACCTGAATTGCTCCCTGACATTAAGGGGAGCAGCATCACAAGGAGCAACATCGCCCCTAACACCTCCTATGTGGAACTTTAGTCGATAAAATCCACTCACCACCTTGTCGCAAAACTTGCATTGAACTTTACTCTTTCTGTCATCCAATGAGACACCATACTCATGGATGCTGACGGAGGTGACGTCATCGTTTAATCGTGCCATTTTCTTATCTCGAGAAGAAACTTGAAAAATAAACAAGAGGAAGTAAAACAGTCAATACAAGAATTGCTAGAAATTATCAATAAATATATTAATAATGCATAATTGTCAATCATATTTAAATTAAAATGCTATATATTTTTCTTTTGAAAAAAAAGAATGTTGATAAAGTTTTTCATGGGGTTTAATTTGCTCTATAATCTTTTTTTTTTTTTGGAGAACAAAACTTGAGGTAGAGGTTATTAATTTGAAATTTTAATTTTCTCTATTAATTAAATTACGTAGATAAATTTATAAGAGTTTTTTTTTTTTTAATTACAACTTGCACGAGAAAGGGATCAAAGTGAGACCAATATATGTTTCCACTGGATAAGATAATTGAATCAAACACTAGAATCCAATGGATCTTTAAAGCATTAAAACCAAATTTAAAAATTGAGTATAATCTAAACTCTGAAATGTTAAGATATCAATTAAAATTTCAATTAGAAAGAAAATAAAAGAGATTTTTGGTGACATTAAATTAAATACATAATCTGGTTATTGGATCCAATTTTTCTTTTGAAAGAAAATATGGAATCCAAATTCTTTCATATATATTTAAATTAATTTTTTTGGGGAGAATTGCTTGTTTTATATTTTTTAAAAACAATCTTAATAACTTAGCAGCCTATGTGTGCAAGTGTGTACGAATGTGTGTGTATGTTTGAAAAAAGAAATTCTTTCAATAAAAGGTTCATAATCGAGTAATAATTATAGTAGAACACCTTGAAATTGAAATGAACCATATTAATGATTAGTTTCAAGTTTAGAGTTGACAAACTTGTTTCAATAAAAATTTCATAAGTCTCTATTAATTTATTTTTGCATTTCAAAAATGTTTTTGAAAAAATTTAAATATTTTTTTATTTTTTTCTTTGCTTCAAATTAATATTCTCTTGGTGTTTTTAGATCATTTTGATGCGCTGATATCAAAAATAATTTTTAAAAAATAAAAAATATATTATTTTGATATTTTTTTGAGTGAAAAACATTTTAAAAAGCAACCGCAACCACAACAGGCCTACATCCACTATATCAAGCTTCATTAATAAGATAAGGTCATTAATACAGTGAAGTACTTGTATTTTAAAAGAAATAATTGATGTTAAATTTAAAAAACAATGAAATTAACAAATTTTTTGAAGA
>Ga0307510_10003177_pt1 | contig 19068 bp, 10 predicted proteins | sample 12_EM_MG_FD_207224 | JGI IMG/M metagenome (GOLD analysis project Ga0307510, IMG submission 207224) | Populus trichocarpa ectomycorrhiza microbial communities from riparian zone in the Pacific Northwest, United States - 12_EM | ecosystem: Host-associated > Plants > Roots > Unclassified | place...
GTCCAAGAGACAGACCAACCTGAAGTATGTTTTTTGACCACTTAGTTTTTGCAAATGTGCTTATGCTACCGTTTGGATCTTAGTAACAATACTGCGTGTAAAAAAATAATTAAAAATTCTATGTGTATGATACCCAGAATTAGTGGTCAGAGTTCTTTTTAGTGCTGTATGTCATATTTTCGATCTTCCAAGTCATTTTACGTGTCCATATTGTTGCCATATGATGCTGTATTGAAAGCATGCAAAAACATATTGCTTTTAGAGGAATATATGATTTCATGAACTATGCAATCATGAGTTTAACAAACTTTGCTACGCATGACCTTTAGATCAACAGAGAATATAGTGTATATTTGGACATTTGACTTGTTAGGCACTGTTTCTAAATATGGGTCTTTACAAAGCTGTAAGACAAGTTGGGGTGCTCTGATTATCTCTTTGTTTGTGTAGGGTGAAAGTGCTCTAATTTGATCTTCTCATAGTAATTTGAAGAATTCCAGCATTATGCTTACCTGCTATACCCATGTTTAAACATTACAGGCTCCTACTATTTAGTATATTACTACTTTTGGTTTCTGTTATGAACTCATCCTTTAACACCATGATAAGACTTTTCTTCTATGGGGGTCAGAAGTAAAATTATTCGCCAAATTTCAAGCTGTTCAGCTATGAAAAGTACATGCACTCTGCATCCAAACACTAGGCAAAAGTTCTTTGAGCCTTTAGTTGAAATTCAAATATCTCTCACTAACAGGTTCAAATGGGCATGAGCTTTTTCGTCTTTTTGTTAACTTGACTTTTCAAATGGGCACGAGGCATGTCTTTTTAGAATGGTCATGACCACATGCTTCATGTTAGTTGACCTCATGATTGCATCCTTTCATTGGATGGTTTTCTACACCTTGTCTCTGGATTTTGAATGAAATTATTCGACTCATCAAAACCCTAATTTTGGATGCTAGGGTTCTAAGATTTTACATAATATTGTTTCTTGCAGATTTTAGCAATTCTATCTATTTTAACCAGGGTTTCTCTATGCTGAGAAATTCAGAAGCTCTGTTTATCTCCAATATGGAACTTGTTTCAAAATTCAGAATAACTGTGACTTTGCATACTTCTTTTTATTTTTGAACATTTCGAACAAGCCTGGGCAGATGGTGCTCCATGAATTGTCACACTAGAATAACTTTATCATCTATTGACCATCCTTCTTCTTCCTTCCCCCTTCTGGATTGCAGACAAAAAAAATATAGTTTTGGCTGTTTCAAAAACTTATGCGGCCAGCCACCAGGATCTTTTAAGGCTTATGTGAAATACCTTTTATTTTCTTTTGAAATGCTTGTTTTAAGATTTGCTTTTTTGCCATTTTCTCTGTTGAATTTCAGTATAGAAGTATTTTGTCCTCGCCTTCTCTGTCTCATTATTACCTTGTCTTTCTGCAGCAATTTGTTAAAGACATGCTTAAAGACCTTTGTGTCTATAACAACAAGGGAAGTAATCAAGGATCATATGAGCTGAAGCCGGAATACAAGAAATCAAACGAGGAACCAGCGCCTGAATAGATTTTAGTATTGCTGATGAATGACTGCAGAAAGGAGCTCTATTAATAGTAATTTGTACTGTTCTCCTTTTCCCTAAACTACTTTCCTGATGCCCTCTTTCTAATGAAATTGACTTGTATGCAAGAGGGCAGGCCGTGAAGGAAACAGTAGGCGTCTTTGCTTTTTAACCTCTAGTTTTCAGATCAGCACACGATGGCAATTTTGTCAACTTTCTGTAAATACAAACTTGGCCACATATTTCATTCAGGGTATTGTCATTTACGAGAATGTTTAATGTCTGACCCTTTCAACTATGACTGTTCTTTCATTTTCTTGCCAAACAAAGGCTGTCCTTGGCTACTGATCAGTGATTTCTGAAACTGGCGCATGTTGTGAATTTGTTGGTATGGGACCAGTCATGATAATGTTTGTTTATGTCCCACGGATTGCAAAGGTAAATGGTAAAAAATACAAGGATTTTGTTCAGTAAACAATAAAATTTGCCCAGTTAACTTATAGCAGAGAGCTAATTTGGTCATTTGCAACGAGCTCGTGAACTGATTTTTGCCTACCCAAAAGAAAATGTTAGCGGAGATAATGGCTGGTTAAAGGATTTGAGTTGGCTCACACAGCACCTCAGAATGAGTGGACTTTTCCTTCAAAAAAAACTTCACCACATGCTTCATGCATGGACACCTTGTCAATGTTTAAAATGCTTCAGGTCTTTAAACAGTGCTGCAAAAAAGATATTTCCATGGCGAAATAAAATAGTAATAGTGCCAAGAATCATTTATTAAAATTGCATTATCAAGAGTCAAGACTGTTTTAAAATTAATCAAAGGTGCTTGAAGTCATCAACCACCTTATCGCTAACTTCCAACAAGACCAAAAGCAGAGATCTTGAAAGCCATCTGTATCCATTCACGAGGATGATTAGATTTTGCTCGAACATCACTTTTACTATTCCCAGACTTACTGTTAGTGGGAAAGATATATACCAAGCACATGACTTTATTTACCTGGTCAAGTAATTCCAGCACTTGTTCCTCTCGACCAGTATCTCAGCTTCTTAAGCACTAGATTGTAAGATGACAGGACTCTGAAAAGGATGGCATAACATTGCTATAACGAAGAGTTAGTAAAAACCCATTAAACTTGGTGTATAATTAATTTTAGAATAAGTTTTTGGCTCTTGATTGGGAAGATTGAGAGTTAAAATACTTATTGAAAAATAAATAAAAACTCAGGAAAAAAAAAGTTGAAATACTTTGATACACATGTTTCTCCATTATTTTTTATTTATAGGTAAAATTTCATGTTCTTTCCCTTGATATTAGGCATTTTTTTTTTGGATCTTAGCTAATTAGATGATTATTATCTGATAATATGCCTAGAAACTACGAATCAATTGAGTTAATTGTCAATAAGATATTTGTGATACAATGGAAAACCCAAATTTAGTATTCACGGATGGAAAAGCCTGTGCCTTTTTTTTTATATAAAGAAGTAATATATTATCTGTAAGGAATATTTTTTCTCTCGTTTTTTTAAAGAGAAAATTAGGTTAACAAATCCATAATTCCGAATCCTAATCTGAAAAGGAAATAACGAAGAATCCCAACCCTTATTTAAATTAAGAATAAAGCCTCCATCCAGCTCTGACCAAACCAAACAACACAAACACATGTTACTCGAACGTTGACATTTACAAACACTAAACATCCAAGGCGTGTGCTTAGCACGTCGTCGTTTACACCCTCTCTTTCTTCTCTTGAACAATTTTCTCTCTCTCTCTCCTTTGTTACCTAACTTTGATTCCTTTCTTTGTCTCTTCAATCCCTCAAAAAAACCCTTTTTTACTCACTTTTTTCTATTTTGATTTCTGGGTTTTAATTATAACATCAGCGCAAGAGGTATGGCATCTTAAAGTTTCTTGCTTTCTTTCGGTTTTTTAGATCCTTGTTTTTGACGTTTTTTCTGGCATTGTTTGGTGTTTTGCTTTATTTCATTATAATTGAGATTTGTTGATTCCAGAGGGTTAATGGTTTGCTAAAGTTCGATAATTTAGAGGTTTAAAGAAAAAAAACTTTAATGGGGTTTTCTGGAAGTCAAATGGGTTTCATTTTTTTCCGGGTAAAGACAATTCGATAAATCTTAAACTCTGTAGCTCTTGTAATAAAAAGCTTTGTGTAGTGATCTGTTGAGATATTAGATGATGTCCGGTTTTATTTAGTTGTATTCTTTTTTTAAGAGTTATGTTCAGTTTTTATAATTGTTGGTATATAATTGAAACTGTACCTGTGTGTTAATGATGCTTGTCTCTTTGTTAAAGTTTAGATTTTGATAGCTAGAACTTCTGATTTGATGAATTGTTTGTGTTTACTGGGCATATGATCTCACGCTTTGCAATCAAAATCTTGTGTGTGTTTCTTCAGTTTCTGAGATTGGTTTTACAATCTTGATCGGTGGTTGGTATGATTCAGAGTTGTGGTCAATTTTTATTCTTAACGTTGTTTTGAGAGTTTGATTTCATGTTTGGAAGTTTATCATTTCATGTTCATAAGATGATGAAGGCATTTATCTTTATGCTCTTTCCTCTTTTTGTGCAGGTAATCTTGATTTCTGATAAAGATGGACTTTTTCTTCAGAGGTCTAAGTGAGGATCCCGCACCTTCTCAGCTAGACATCCATAGGTGTCCCTTTCTGAGAAACATTAATGAGCCCACTAGTTTTTCCCTTTCCTCATCCATGCCTTTCCCAATGCCTGTAAGTTTTCTATTTTTGCTCAGTTTTGCTTAAATATAAGCTTCTTCATCTCAATTAGGTATTGGTTCAGGTGTTGCCTCATTTATTATACCTTGTGCATTTCCTGAGACCCGGAAAACTGTATTGTTGCTCGGAGCTTGCCTGGCCTAGTATGAAACCAATAGATTCTGAACCTGGGCTTGCATCTCACCTGTTACTTAATCCGATGTTTTGTCCATTGCACCTTTGAAATTGGTTAATTGGAATGGAACATGCGACTAAAATTTTGATCAATCTTTTCGCTAGGTGCGCATGGGTAAGGGTCCAATTTTTGAAGATGGTCCCAATTTTGACATGGCTTTTAGGCTATTCCATGGACATGATGGAGTAGTCCCACTTTCTGAAAGATCTTTATCAAATGCTGAGAAAGTAGAACCTCAACTCGCTGTACCCAAATTCAATCCTTTAGCTGCAAAGGCAGCCACCATCAGTCTTTCATCCTTTGGAGCTGGGGGACCCTTCAGTTTTGATGCGTTTTCTAAGAAGTGGAATAATCAGAAGAAAAACTCCAATTCATCCAAGAAAGGGTCGTCTTCACAGGTAAATAAATGTTGATTTCTAGACTGTTGCATATATGATGAAAAACAAATTTGGAACTTTAAATTGTGTCTCAGCTCTCCCCTTTTGACAAATTTTTATGATGATGTTTCAGGGAGGACAATCTAATCATGAGGCATTGAGCAATGAGTGGCTGCAAACTGGAAACTGCCCTATTGCGAAATCTTATCGGGCAGTTAGCAGTGTCTTGCCACTTGTAGCTAAGGTTCTGAAACCCCCTCCAGGCATGAACATCAAGTGCCCACCTGCAGTGATTGCAGCCAGAGCAGCTATATCACGAACTTCCTTTGCAAAGAATCTCCGGCCACAACCCTTGCCCGCAAAAATACTTGTGATTGGGATGTTGGGTATGGCAGCAAATGTTCCTTTAGGAATATGGAGGGAACACACCAAAAAATTTTCGCCATCTTGGTTTGCTGCTGTCCATGCTGCAGTTCCATTCATAGCCATGCTTAGGAAATCCATATTGATGCCAAAGTCAGCCATGGCACTTACCATTGGAGCATCTATATTAGGACAGGTTATTGGATCTAGGGCAGAGCGATACCGGCTGAAGGCAGTAGCTGCCAAGAGAATGCCTCTTGCCGAAACACCTGCCAGTAGCTCCAGTCAGTTGCAAGTTGTTGCTGTTAAGAGTGGACATTGCGGCGCTCTAGTGGAATATCCAGTTTCCCTTCAGATGGCAGGGAATTCCTCTTCAGCAGCAGATGTGTTCTGTTAATTCTTCTGTCTTGGCACTTAATTGTTTACCCCATCTTTGTGCTTTTACATTATTGTAATTTGTGTCCAACAAGGGGTGGTTGCCTGCTCCTTGTTTTTCCATGATTGTCGCTGTTTTCCTTTCCTGTAAAGACCTGATTCCGGCAATTGAAGAAATAAAAGATAATAAATCATGAGTGATTTATTTATTTATTATTCAGGCAATTCTCTGTCCTGACAAATATCTTGGAATGCTTGATACTTGAGATCTTGTCATCTTTCCAACAAATAGGAATTTTTCTGTGCGTATTAAAACTTAAAAAAGTGACCGAATAAGATAGCAATGCATTATTATGAATAAATCATTCAAAATTGCGATAACTAATTTTTCCATGCTCAACCTATCATTCAACATCTGTGAGATCCACGTTTCATTGCTTGTCACTTTTTCCCTATCTCCATAAGCCATCTAGGGAATTTTCAACAAAATCCTGCTGAGATATCCAAATGGCCCTCTCTTTTCTTAGTGGCAATCGTCCATGGGAGCAGGTCAACTAATTTGCTTGAACCCAGAACACTAGTTTATATTGGATTTTAGTACTTTGAGCTGCAGTTTGTTCTTGACGAACGAATGACCTGGTCCCTGTTTGTGTTCAACATTCCATTGTGTAGGGTTTGTGGGGTGCCTGTTTTGACACTAATGCTTTTGTCGAGTCTTCAAATCCTGATCAATTGCAAGATAATTACTTTTTTCCTCAAAAAATCAAACCACTCAAGTCTAAACTCCACTGATAAAAAAAAAAATATATATATATATATATATATATTCAAAACTCACTTGACACTACTTACATGTCCACCTGTTAAAAAGAATTACGAGGAAGTTGGTCAATAGGCTATTAAGAATTTTGAAATTCATGGATGTTAAAACACTTTTGACAGTGGTAAAACTAAAACTACTCCAAAACAAATAACCACCACATTAACTAAAGGGGTGAGAGCCATAGTGACGTACAGAAAAAATGGGAAGCATATCACCACTTTACTCATAGTCTTGAGAAAATGGTGAGTTTTTCACTTTATTTTTGGTGATGTACTGTACTGTTGAGTAATTCTTTGAAATGGGTTTTTGTTTTTGGTTACAGATAAGAATTGATGGTGAAGTTGTTAAAGAGCCCTATACAATCCTTGGGTAGATTTCTGTTAAAAACCAAATAAAAGAATTTCATGTGTATTTTTTGTGTAGAAAGGGATCATGATTTTTTAGGGATGGTTCGGAATTGGCCTATCATAGGCTCCGTGGAGAGAGCCCGATGCGCCTTGCTTCAAGTTTCATGTGAAGGTGATGATCAGATTGCTTTGAACGAGCTGTCCGGTCTTCAAGGTTTAATGCAACTCTAGTGGAGGGAAAGCAAGGACATCTCTTCCCTAGCAAGCCAAGGATCACATCCTGTTCATCACCTTCATCAGGTTAGCTACTGGTGCTGAATAAATGAATGACTAAATTTTGGAAATGTGCACGTGATAATTGCACTCTTTTTCCAATTTCATTAGTCAGTCAGGAGGAAGCTTTGCTTATGAGGACTACTTTACACTACTACATTGCATTGATATGAAAATAAGAAATGCTGACAAGCGAAGACCTGGCATAATTTTCTTCTGTTCTGCTTTAACTGAAGAAACGGTTCTTGACATAATAGTGTGACAGCCAATGTCATGGTTGTAAACCAGAATATATTTTGCTGATAAAACGTATTCGATTCCCTCATGTATAGCAATACCAACATGGAGCAGAGAATAAAATGGAAGATTTCAAAGATATACCTAGCACTAGTGAATGGGATACTGAATCAGGATAGGTAACACCTTGGCTCAACCACTGTCTTTTGCTTCCTTTTCTGTTTGTGGCATTTGTAATCTTCTGGTTATGCTGTGATTTCTTCTTTGGTTGGCAATGATTATTTTGTGTTTATAATGCTGACAACTTGAAGAACCATCTGTATCCAGTGGTTGTTTGTTTTTCTCAATCACGCCATTCCTTGCAAATAACTTTTCATGATAAGAATCAGGATAGGTAACAATGCGTTTCCCTGGAGTGGCCAAAGGGCTGTGTGTTGCTTCACCCTCAGGTTCATTAAATCTTTCCCTTCTCTAAATAAAATTTATGTTTTTTTTCTCCTCTCAATAACTCCTAGTTACTGCATAAATTCAATACTATATAGAAATTTTTTAGTTGTGTTTTCTAGTCTCCTGAAGTGTCCTCGCCTTTGAATGTTTGTTATTCCACTATTTGCTGTCAAGATCCTCCTTTTCTATTTTGAATGTATTTCTGATCATGTTTATGTTTCGCTAATGGTCAAGCCAGGATAATCATCTTTGAGCAAAGTTGAAGTCCATGAGAGAGATGCACAAGGAAACCACACATTGGTCCAGGTATTCTGCACGCTTCACTTTGTACATTTTGAATGTCTTAGCGCACATATGCAGTAGCTTTCTCTGATTCAACATCTGAAGAAATGGAGGGAAAGTAGTGGAACATCATTTAACTTTTTTTCTGAACTTTCAAGTACTTGTTAATATGTTTTAACAGGCTGAGATTGAATCAGGACGCCCACGCCAGATTTGCCTTCACTCTTTCATAGGGCATCCTTTGCTGGGTAGACCTTAGTGTGGATAGGTTTTTACTGTGTATTTGAATGAAGTCTACACCCTTGTCAACATTCAGAAGGCAATTGATATGGGAATGAAAGCTGTTTATCGCTACAGAGTGTTTATTATGGTTCATTAATTGCTAATTCGATATGTGCTGAGGTTAAAAGAACTTATGAATTAAATGAATTCCTTGATCAAGGATAAAAAAATGTAGGAGCCAAGCCCTACTACAAAGCTATATATAATAGTTACTAGATCAAACCAGACCCCAGTTGTGTAACATATATCAAACAGAGTTAAAAGGGCTGCATAGAAAAAATAAATAAAAAATAAAAAAACAGAAAGAGAGCTTTTTGCTGAATCATTAACAATTCATTGCATCCCAGAGTAAAAGTTTTCATACTCTTTTCCCCTCTTAGGATTAATAAAAGACACCAATGCAAGATTTCCAGGAGATGTTAAGCTAAGATGGACAAGAGATCACTGCGAGATTGTTTTTATGAGATACACTAAAAAACAAGAAAAGGAGCTGTTTTTTTTAAAAAAAAAAACTTTTGGTGATTTTGTGCTACACAAAGCTTCATGATCGGCTATAAAATTTGCTCAACTATTCTTTAAGCAATTCTAGGTGATACTCTGCTGCAATTTTTAAGATGCAAGAGGCTTGATGTTCTCTTTCTTCAGTTATTTCTTCCTTGGTTAACTGCAAGAAATATAAATTACAGCACCTATCCCATCCATTTTACGCGCACAGGCTGAAGCCAAAGAAGTGATGAATGTCGCTACCTCTTTCCTGCCGCGGTTTGAGCAGGGGTTGAACGCGGGTGTTCTTAAGCAATAAGATTTTACCGTGTTCAAGTTTTTTTCTCTTTCTTTTACACAAGGTAAACGTTTACACGATACTTAACCTTTCAAGTCTCAAAACCCATTAGTTGAGCGTTCCTGATTCTAAAAGGAAACAGGATAAATTTGCAGAGTTCTGTTGATGTGCATGAAGGGGTCAATTGTCTCCAAGATTAGGTTTTTGAAAGCAGGGGGGTGGCTTCCGATGTCGCCCTACCCAACAACAAATTATTTTTGCATTTTCCATCAAATACAACAAATAGCTGCAATAATACAGACACCTAAAATAACTTTACCAAAAAGATGGGACTGAGAAACCGTCTAATGCCCTAACATTCCATTGAAAATACAGGAACTATGATACAAAGCGCGGCAAAGGAAGAATTTGCCACTGAGGACGTCCTAAAGATGCCCTCTTAACACTCCTACTACCTGCCTATGTCCCCCTTACCTCTCCAAGATTCTTCTTCTCTGAAGACAATTCCACTTTGCCCACCATACTGATCAGCTTTGGCATAGTGCCGTTTAATGGCTGCCACAGGATCTGAAACACCTGTGCAAGCTCCCCCAACAAGAATCCCCCCTCTTCCAACAACATTCACCCCTGCCATCCCCCTTGTTTGCTGCCCATTCAGTCTTTGCATCTCAGCTAATATAACCTCCCGCTGCTTCATATCTACAGTAAATGACGGCACTCCAGTGCTGTCATGGCTTCTGTACATTTGATAGTCCACCACTCCATTGCTCCCAGTTATTTCCCTTGAAGGAAAAACAGAAATGCCATTCAGATTACACTCGTTACTCTTGACAGCAGCTTGCAATGTCTGCTGGGGCATTTTGGATGATGACACATGGTAATTGCTAAATGCAGCAGGATACTTGACCAGTAAAGTAGCAGAATCAGGCATAGATGGAAACCCAGTCTGTATTCTGTTCCCATCCCAGAAACCATAGCTTCTCATGGGAACATTCTCCAGGCCAGGCTGATTATTAGGATCACACTTCGAGAGAGTCATGTTACCCTCTGTAGGGTGATGGCCAGTAAATTTAAAAGTTGAGGACTTGCTTGTTGGTTTAAGATGCTGGGCCTCTTTTTCACCATTCTCACGAGCACTAGAATTCTGCTTTTGCAAGGGGTTACTGAGTATTTTACCAAACAGTTTAACATCACCATTCCTACATGGCTTTTCCACATCTGATGACCTCCGTGAATGATCTCTCAGATGATCACTTCCACGTCCACGCCGTTGGGATATGAATGGAAGCTCAGGCACTGAATGCTGAGCTTTCAAACTGCTACACTTTTGAAGATAGCACTCCTGAGCTTCAGACTGACTGGTGACATTCTTTTCTGAGTTTGGAAGGCTTTGAGCTCCAGAAAGAAGCCTACCAGAAATAACCCCATTCATCTCTTTCTTTGTAGGAATTTGCAGTGAATAACCCCGGGGGATCTGGGAGGATTCATTATGGTTCAACAAAGGATGATCCGACAGATGCTGGAAGTAATCATCTCCACTAACAGATATTTTACCCTGCTTATCCCTACTGCTCTCCTGAAGTGTATCCTGTTTGTGCCTTTTCTCAAATTGGATGACAGCAGAATCTTGTAAGATGGAATTTGTTAAAGCAAGATTATTTTCCTGTGGCAATGAGATGACAGGAGGCTTTTCCACAGATTCTAACTGGACAGAGACTTGATGCATATTTTCTAAACTACAGCTGAATTCTGAACAGGAATCCATATGTACAGGATGGTGTGAAGCATTGCTGGTTGAATCTTGCATCAAGCCACTTGGACTACCCAAACTATTTTCAGGTAAAAAAAGTTCTTGCTCTGTAAAACCATTTTGCAATCCATTACCAGAGACCTCAGCTACACCTTTCAACTCAACTGCAGTACTTGCATTGGATGTGCTGACATCAACTGCACCTACAACAGACAGTGATTCGACAACAGAAACACCCTTGTCAGCTACTTGATCTCTTTCAGATTCTGCATTAGCTGATGCAATCAACATTTTCTGGGCCTGTACAGGCTCTGACTGATGAACAGTATTCACGAATTTGCTGTCAACATTGAAAGCTAGATCAGCACTCTGCCCTGCCTCAGATGGATCAGAAACCATTTCATCTACAACCCTGGAATCATTCTTATCTAATATCCCACATGCATTATTGCCTTCAATTCCATTCAGGTCCTCATGCAATCCTATCATCTCCTCTGCATCAGATTCATCATGCTCTGTATTCATGATGGACGATGGCAAGTCCTCATCAATCTTAGAGTCCAACTTATCACTACAGATAGCTGATCCAGTCTCCATGGCACAAGCATCTTCAGTGTCACTCCCACCTCCATTTGCATTATCGCTAACTGGTGTCCTGGACTTTCTGGGTCCAGGATGCATCAAATCCAGTCCAAGACACTTCCGGGCCTTGCTAAAAAACACCTTGCACTGGTCTCTAGTTCTTGTCCTGACAACTTGGGAGATCATTGCAAAATCCTTGCCATAAGATGACACAGCTTGTATAAAGATGGACTTTTCCTCATCTGTCCAATCAGTAGGATCCATCTCCCCACAACTCTCATCTGAGCAGGTTTCTTCATCAAAATTCTCCATAACATCAGATATCAAAGGTGCTTTTGCAACAGAATCCACCTTTTGGCACTTCTGTTCTCGATAGCCCTCCATGAGATCAACAGAAGTAGTAATACAAGAACCCATGGCCTCTGAGGACAGTGAACCCAAGACATCAGCAGCAACAGTCTCTCTTTCATTCCCAAGAACATCAAAACTGCTTGATCTTTCTAAAATACCATCATCACCTTCTGTTATTTTAGAATTACGATAGCCTCTGGAAAAGATTCTCCCAGAGCACAACTGCTGACTGTTCATAGCATGGTCAGCATCAGCTGCAATCCGTGAAGCCACACCCAAAATATCAAGCGAAGCAGCGTTCAATTCACGATTCCATTTCGTACTTGATGCCATCAAGTAGTTAGTAGAAGATTTAGTTTGCTTACTCTTCTTGGTTTTTTCAAAACAATCAGATTTGTGATTTTTGTAGTAGAATTCAACACAGTCTGCAGTTGACTTGTGATCAAGAAAGGAAGCAATTTTTCGGAAATCCTTCCCAAACGTTGCTAGCTTATGCATGAAAATTTCTTTCTCATCAGAAGTCCAGGGATTGATCATAGCTCTTTCCTTCTCAACAGCATAAGGATCTTCAACCAATCCATTACTAGAGATAAACCGTGATCCCATCTTCTCTTTCTTGTCCAAAATTAGAGCTGGCATTTTCAAAGCATTCCTGTATGGCTTGACCTGAGAATCTGAAAGCAGCTTGCTTGTGAAGTTGAGGATCTCTGTTGTAGGGACCAGGCTCAAATTTCCAGCTGCAATATTCAAACAAAAATTATAATTCAAGAGAATTCAACAACATAAATCTTAAAATTTAAGAGTACCATTAAGAATCATTTTTATCATATTTTGAACTCACAATACACTAAGCACGCAAGTAAAATCCTCAAAGTTCCAAAATTAACTTTGGTTTGGTTTAGACCGATAAAGGACATTGGGGTGGAGGATTTTTCTCCAAAATACAGAGTTGGTCAACTCTGGAAAATTACATTTTCAAAACATATATAACAAAAGTGGAGGAAGGGAGACAGGAATCAAATGATACTACTTGCCCACATCTGCACCATAATAATTACAGTAACCATATCCTAAAAACAGAACAGATGTAATGTCACAAATTTGGCTTAGATCACTGTAACCAAACTTTTTATAGCAAGAGAAGAATGACTATTATCTCCCCTGACCAAAAATAACCTAAACTCACACTTGATAATTTATATGCTACCAGGGCGAAGAAAAATTTAGTTGAACCCCCTTTCTGATAAGAAGAACAATGGAGCCGTATCCATTTTGACATAAAATGTAAAGGTCATTTACATGTATGCCATAAAAACCTGAATTACACCATAGTCCAATGACATAAAAACCTGAGTTACAACACAGTTTAACAATTAGACATCAAAATCTATAAAATCCTATCCAGTCTATAAGATTGGAGCTACATAGTGCCCCATGGATGAAGTTACCCAAATATACAAATACTTGCATGTGATTCTCGCAGTGTCCAGACAATTGCTATTTGTTTGATCATCAGGTGCCAAGGTCATAAGAGATCCAATTTCACCTATGCACTATCCATACAGTTCAAGAGAACTCTAGACCACCACCAATGAAATGTTCACAGAGCATTTGTGATCCAAATCTTCTCAAGCAGACATTTGGTCACTCAGTACATGCAAAAGCTCTCCGCAACAACAATTACCAGTCAAGAATGAGTCACAAATCCTCCACAGTAGAACTGGTGCCAGGAAGGATGTCATGCAAAAATATTCGTTCTAAAACTTAATTTCATTAATAAATAACTCCTGTTTTATGCATAAGGCAAGTACTCAAGTTTTATTTTCATTCATAATCCAATGACGACAATACTCCAGTTCCATGTGTTCTAACATGTAACTAATTTATACAAAAAATCAGGGAGTCCAATATCCAGATCCACTTGAGATGGAGTATCGCAAATAAACTCACAATTAAACACATCGTTTCTAGCCAACAAACCTCTTAGAGGGCATCTGACTTTGTGGCACAAAACAGGAAAGTCATTGGCACAAATACAAGGACAGTTCTCAAATGATGGATTTCCAACCCCCTAACAACGGACACAAGGAACAATAGCATGTTTGTAAAGATTCATTGTGTGGTACAGAAACAGAACAATATTATAAGCTGGTAGCAATGTGCTTTATTATCACTTCATCATATGGAAAATTAAAGGTCCCCTTGCAGATCTGTTAGCTTAACATTTTCTAGCCAGAATGGTGCCAGACCTGCACAGCAACCTATGGTGGTTCCAAGTAATCAAAGAATAAGGCACCTTTTTTTTCCAATTTACTAACATGATAACAAGTTTAATCAGTAAAACTACAGCAACTTATAAAGAAAGAGTCAAACAAAATTAGTAGCCTTACCAGGAGAAGAGAATCGAGCACGAATAGAAGAACGATGTTTTTGATACCCAATATGAGTTGTCCGCAAGCTTGGTTCCCATTTCTTCTGAGACTTCGCAGGATACTTCCTTAAAGAAGGCAGTCGCATTTCTTCCTTCCACAGATGCTGAAAAGCTTTAAACTTAAGGGTTACAGCTGTCTCCTTAAATCTTAATAGCCGTTTCTTTTTAGCAATTTTTTCCACAACTAAGTCACCACTCTGCCAAGAGGATCCATTGGTAACACACGAAAAATCAAACTTACACTGATCACTAGGAAATAACTTATTGAATACTTCAGATGCTCCACTAGCAGATTCTTTATTAGAAGCCAGTATTAAACTACATAAATTATCTTCTCCATTTGTTTCTGAAATCACATCACCAGAAGAAATTACATCATCTTTGCATGCAAATACACCAGTCTCTTCATCATCAGCACGGGGAACTGGGCCTTTCAAGTCCATCCTTGCAGACTGAATACCATCAAAATCATTTTCCAAGGCAACGGTCGATGAATCTATCCTCACCAAGCAAACTGGTTCAACAAGCTTAGATGTAGCAGTTCCAGGACTATCAATATCATCATCCTTAACATCACCATGAACTTCCAGCCCACCATTGCAAAGAGAAACCTTCTCCACAATTCCATCCCCACGTGATGCAACTTGCAAGGGAGAAGGTCGAGGGACACTGTTAGAGGCCACCCCCTGTACACTACAAGGTTTTACATCACTCACAAACAGAGGACTGGATGCTGCAGGCCAGGGACACCTGCTTCCATATTCAAATTTCATGGACTTAAGTTCATTTTCAAGAGAATCAATTTCAGATTCCGTCAATTCCAATGCCTTTGAAATGTCACTTTTCCATACAAGTACCTTATTCATTGCAGTAGACCTCACAAAACCAGAGTCCATAGAACTTGGATCATCAGACTGAAGCAATTCAGCAAGGGAAGATCCCAGATTAGCTATAGAACTAACATCCATCTTCTCTAAATTAAAAGATAATCCCTCAATATGGCTTTGAGAACCAACACTAGGTGAACCACATAAGTTACTAGCAATGTTATCAGCATTTGTTGACTTCAGAAAAGTTTTCTCCTCTAAACCTGTAATATAGGCAAAAATTAAAATCCTTAACGGCAAAAAAAAGAGAAAATAAGATATAATAACTTCATGAAAATAGACAGTGCCTAGCATGGCAGTCTGAAACATTGTTCTTAAAGAGAAGAATAGTATTTTGGAGTAAAATCAAACTTTGTATTGATGGAAGAAGATCTAGAAAGGTCATCTAAAATTCCTCTGGAAGAAATTGGCAATGCAATTTTCTTACACCAAAATATGATTATGAGAGTAGTTTAGGTCATCAGGCAGGAAGAACTAGAAGAGGATGCCACAAATTTTCCTCAATATGAGTAATGAGTCCTTGCGACATAGCAATTCACTATTCTAATTGCATACATTATTGGTGATACTCCCAGTACTAGGCGTCAACTAATCAACCAAATAATAGCAGCAATAACAGAGACAATTAAATGAAAAATACCAGCATATCACTTAAGTTTAAGAGCCATGTGAATGTGCCAGACTTCCATGTCATATCGACAACTTAGAAGAAATAACTAAATACAATAGCTTAACAGAAAAATTACAAAGAAACGAACAAGTACCTGGTGAGGAACTACAAGCAACGGAGGAAGGCGTTGCAGGAGATGCACAATCTGAAAAGCCCATAACTCTGGGGCTCTTGTCAGCCAAGTTTGAAGTTTGAAAATGAATGGACTCCATGTTACTAGCGGAAACGGCAGCTCCATCTTTGTTCTCACTTGCATCTGGGCCTTCAACTTTCTTCTTCTCATACTTTGCCAGCCCCTCACCCCATCCAAGGCGCGCCTTTTTCCTAGAAGAAATCTCTTCAGATAGTGCTACAGAAGTAACGCGGGCTGCAACATCCACTGATGGAGATTGAACTGGAGTGGCATTCTTTGGCTGCAACTCAGTCTTTCCTTCATTTGAATCTACACCCCCAAGGCTCTTCGAGCTACTTGAATGACTGAAACCAGACCCTCGGGAAGACAAGCTTCCAGAGCGTGTCCATTTAAGAGGCCTCCAATCAAGTGGGATCTCTCTATCACCTCTTTGGCCTGTGCCCGAACCAACGACACCACCCATCTTATTATTATCGTCTTGGTCTTTCAATTGATGCTGATCCCATGAGTTAACAAAGTCAGAATGAGCAGGATGAGAGGGAGGATACATTAGCATTTCATCAACTGACCTCTGATCATTATTCACATCATGCTGCCTCCCAGGCATATTCGGAGACCCATTGATCATTTCCCATGAATGACCACCTCTCCAATCTCTCTGGCTGACATACCCCCTATTTTCCCTATTGTTCCGGCCATATCTTCCATCTCCACGCGAAAACGGCCGGCAATTCTCATCTTCCAGCATCTTGTCACTCAACCTATAAGGTGACAACACATGACCAGATTCTTCAGCAAGCATGTGCCAACCACCCTGCTTACCATGACCTTCACATGACATTTGAAGGGAAAAAACACATAATTAACACAAGCAAAGTATATATTTTCACCACGAAAAAAAAAGAAAAAATGAACTTTGAAAAGAAAACAAGTACCCCGAAGCAAAAAAGTTCTGATCTAGCAAACCAATAATCAAAAGACGAACATAACAAATTCTAATAACCAAAAAACCCACCAAGTCAGATTTTGTTCAGTAAAAACTAAAATAAGAAACAACAAAATACAAAAAGAAAAATTAGAACACTGCAAAGGCAATCACCTCAACACCTACGAATTTATTCACTAGAAAAGGAAAAGTACCTAAAATCAAAGCAATAGCCTACTGCCTCTAATTCCAAAGAAAACCTAAGTTAAATCTCTTCTAAAAAGTAAACTGCAGACAGCAGCATACAATTAAAAAGAACAACATTTGAGAAATTAACACCTGTCAGGAACCAATTCCACGATGAAATTGAATTCATTTCTGATAGTAAAACTGAGAAAAATGATTTTGAATTCAAATGCTCTGAATGGAATGATACTGATGCAATTGAATTCTATAGATCTTTTTTCATTGTTTAAATTAAACAATAAATAAATAAGATTGGAATTTAACCATATTACCCTTAGAGTCTAAGATAAACAAACGTTGGTTTCTTGGACTAGAGATTTCAGTTCTAAACTGGCCTCTTAGTTCCTTCTTCTACATGTGGGTAGATAAGAACAAAAGTTTCTTATTGTCAAAAAGAGGGGGGACAAGAACAATGGTTTCTCTTTATTCATGAACTCTGCCCATCCTTTCTCTCCGTGTTTTCTTCTTCTCAGTTTCCTTTACCCTGTCTCATCTTATCTCTTAAATCGCTTCCTTTTCTATCTTTTTTTGCTCCCTTCAATTGTGGGTGCCTTTTGATGCATACAAGGAGGTCGATCAGTGTAATTGAGTTTTGCTATTACCATGATGAGAGGCTGTTCCACTTTATGGTTGAAATGTGGTTTCTTCTCATGCTTTATTTTGACCAATGGGTCAGTGCTTAGCTGGTGATATTCATTGGGAAAACAAGTCTTGGTTGGTGGTTGAAAAAATTGCAGGACAAGGGCTTCGAAACAGCTAGGTTTTGGTGAGCTTTGCAACGGTGATAATGAATTATCATTGAATAGCACCTATAGGTGCGATTTCAAACCGCACGATGGAAATCAATTCTGAAATCAATTATTTGATTCCAAAAATATTTAATTTTAAAATAGATGAAATGAAATCAATTCTTGTCAAACCCTAATGTTCCAAATAGCTTGTAAAAGAAACAAAGAAAACTCACCAGGAGGCCTGCGAAAGTCGTGGGGACCCCAACGATTGAAATCGCGAGGGGATCCATAATTATTCGCGGAAGAAAAAGGAAATTCCCTCCATCGCGGCGTAGACCCGCCACCAAAAGAAGAAGACGTCGACTCTGACCTCTCGTGCTTCCTCTCCTTAAAGAAGTCCTTCCGATCCCACGGCAATGGCTCTGGCGGCATCGAAACTAACAAAACAAAAACCCTAACCCTAGTCTAATCCACCTATATCACATGCGCCGCCTATTCTTTTCCACCTGCGCCGCACCAAACGCAATTCCTTTGAAAAAAGATCGAAAAATCTGCTGCACTAGCAGCTTCACGAAACAGCCGAGTAGAATCCACGGCACCTAGATTAGCCTAAGAAAATAGATATTTTTTACTATTGTGACTATTATTATGTTATTATTAGAATTATGTGCAAGTCCAAAAAAAGCACCAAATCCATTGTGTTACCAACTAATAATTCGATTAAAGATGGAGAAATTTACAAAAAAATATATTTAAAAAAGATTAAACGCACCTGAGAGGAGAGGGTTGAAATTTGATTGGCAGTTGGTGAGAGTTAGGGTTTTGGATCGAAAGAGATAGTAGAGTGCAATGATTCCATGGAGATTTTGGATTAGAACCTTCCTGCTGCTATTTGGTTGCAGAAATAAAATCTGTGGTAGAAAAGAAGAGAGGAGAAGAGAAAAATTTTTTCCTTTTTTGTGTGTAACGATAAGGGACAAAGAGAGCCTTGAGAGAGAGAAAGAGAGAGAGGAGGGAGAGTGGCACCCGTATCTCAACGGCGCTATTAAACCCTAATTCATTCTTCTCTCGCGTCCGCTATTAAAATAAATATTTCGGGAGTAATTTTTGTTTATCAATATTTTTTTTTCTTGTATGGTATTTTTTTAGCCAGTTGTTTTTTTAATCATAAACAGCAGTAAATAAATTCTCTCCCATAGATTTTGAGCAAGCCCTCGATTTCTTGCGTTCAAAGAAATAAGTGCTTTTAGATTTTAACTCTAATAATGAAAGAGTTAAAAAAAAAAA
>Ga0307510_10003178_pt1 | contig 19067 bp, 22 predicted proteins | sample 12_EM_MG_FD_207224 | JGI IMG/M metagenome (GOLD analysis project Ga0307510, IMG submission 207224) | Populus trichocarpa ectomycorrhiza microbial communities from riparian zone in the Pacific Northwest, United States - 12_EM | ecosystem: Host-associated > Plants > Roots > Unclassified | place...
GTACTCGAGCGGGGATGAGGGGCGGGATACGTCAGGACGCAGAGAAGAAGCGAAGCGGAGCGAGCACGATCAGGAGGAAGAGGCGACGAGAGGGAGAATCTGGGGTAGTCTGGACGTCGGGAGAACACGACGTTGCGTCAGGACGTAAGGAACGTTGCGACGCAAGTCAGGACGCACAGGACGCACGGGACGCAGAATATCCGGCGCTTGCGTCAGGACGCAACGCCGGCGGATCAGACGCAAGATCCGTTTTTGCTGATGCACTTTAGAATGCTGTTAAATTTAAATATAATTAGTTACTACAAAGACTGACTTTTATTGTATTTTACAAAATTGCCAATTATTCAAAGTATATAAAAGCTATTTTTACTTCATAGTTTATTCTGTCAAGTATAGTTCCGGAAGACTATACTCTGTACTAACTTTCTAACAAAATATGTGACAATTTTGCCTGTAATGCCATGTGTAACACTGTGAACAATTTATAAAATTTGTAGATTCTGAAAACTATTACTCAAATTCAGATTATATAAGCTAGTATCATATTATATAAACTGAGAGCCTCACAGACTGATATTAATTGTGTATTTTATTCAGAAAAGAAATAATTCTATAATAATAATATTATATGATATGATAGATGTAATTCAAATCTAAATATCTACTGATATGAATAGTATGGGGTAAATACATACTTTGGAATCACATCAGATTCATAAACAAAAAATTTCCAATATGCTTCCATTATTCAATATACATGTCCATACTGTCTTAAAGAGTAAGGAAGTACGGAAAGAAGGCAATAGATTGCTAATTTTTTCATAAGGCAAAGATTGCTAAAATTATAAAATATTTAAATTATAAATTCCCACTCACTTTTCACTTTTTCATCAGCTGACAATCTTTTAAGGACCAGGGTATAACATTTTGAAAGTGTTACACTTGGCATTACAGGCAAAATTGTCACATTTTTTTGTTAGAAAGTGATTACTAAGTATAGTCTTCCGGAACTCATAGATTGAAAATACAAGTTGAAACAAGTTAGCTTCAATTAAATGATATGATAATTATTAATACTAAGAGTAAAGTTCCCTGAAAATAGTTGAAAATGTATTTCATTAAGTTTTCAACAGTAAAGGCCAATTGATATTAAAATTGCAAGTATGATATTATGTTTCTGAAACAATATGAGGCAATTTTTTATTACAATTTTAGCCTATAGAAATATGAATCATATCTTATGATGTGATACCTAGCCCTACAATAAATATATATATAAAAAATTTATAAACAAAATAAAAATATATCATGATATTTTTGTACATGCCGAACACACCCCTATATAAAAACTTTAATAATATTATGCCATAATTTATGCTTTAAAAGTCATTTTTATGCTATAAAAGTGACCTGCCGAACAGGGCCTAAGCCTAATATATTGGATTCGGATCCGCATGTACGGTAGCAGGCCGGGGGACCCAGTCTTGTTCACAAACGTCCGACAGCTCGGAGTACAGGTGCTATGCAAGAGATCCTTGCTTCGTTTTGCTCCGCATGAGAGCAAGCCAGTATCGCTGCAAAGTGGACATCTACTCCCAATTGCCTGACGTTTGTAAAAACGACTGCATTCGCATACCACCAAAAACCTGAGGCTCTGGTCCATTTTTTGCCCATATGCAATAGCAGTTGTTTTTACAAACGTCAGGCAATTAGGAGTAAGAATTGACGTCCAACCGCCCCATGCTCCCTTATCGCGATCCCGCTGCATAGTGGCAATCGTCATTTATTGACTCGTCCTTGGTGGGTTGTGCAGCTCGGGGGGGTTGTAAGCTGGTGCTCATTGTACTAGGGGGCCGGTGAGGGAGGGGAATGTGGGAACTATCAGGTGGAAAAAATATATCAAGTGGCCACTCCAGAAGGAGCGCGATTCTTAATGCGGTTCTCGTTCTTGACTAGCAAACCCCCAGTCTTTTTTCCCCGCTTTTTCTCTATTCAAGACTATTTCTTTGACAAAAAACAAAGAACGTTCTCAGCCAGTGTTTGGGGTCTTGACTGCGCTCAAACCCCGAAAGTTGGTGTTGGGCTTGATTTTGTATGGAATCTGGCGAGGTGGTTGGTGGTTAGTCAGATCCCCGAAAGCCCGCTGCATTTTGCATTGGGGCATCACAGAAAAAATAAAACATCAAACAAGATCGGGGTTGAAGTTGCGACAGCCGGACCGAGAATCCTGATAAGTGGGGTAAAATCGCGCGCTCTTGAGGTTAGATTTGGCCACTTTCCTATGAAGGGAGGGGAGGGTAATTCTGATGCTTGGTTCTTTTCAGTCACGCCTTTTCTTCTTTTTTTCCGAATATTCCTCCTGTGGGGAAGGGTTCGCCCACCGGATGTCTCACCCACTTCTGCTCGGTGTCCTACCTGCAAACACCATGGGGTACCCGAGGACGCACATACGGTGTTGTGCAGCATGGGGAGAAGTAAGTGTTTGACTTTAGTTGTAGCTTTTACGTTATTACACAAGGGCGGATGCCTCGGTTTCATGGGCTGAGTCCGAAGCACCGGGGATATAATACGAGTGCTCAACCGTGTCCAAACCCAGCCTAGTCCAGGCAAGGTGCGAACTGTTGGTACCATACTAGTAGATCAACACCGGTCGGTATTTCATCACCAAGGGGCTAGGTCTGGCGTCTAAGTTGTTATCACGTAAGTAGCTAACGGGTTTGGTGAGAAAAGGACCTGACCCCCATTTGGGGTTCCATACAGGGTGCATAAGTTAGCTGGCATGGCCGCTATGAGGAAATCCCATGGAAATTGCCCAACTTGCAACTGTCTTGGGCCTCTCCTGTATTCGAGTAGAACTCCAGCAGTTTACTTCCTTGGCCTTCAATTATGAGAGACTTCATGTCAAATTATGCTGTCTCAAGAATCACTCGATCTTTCCGAGGTTGGGGTGGTTGCTCGGCGCCTATTGGGGATGGGCATTTTATTTGGAAAACCTTGGGGGGGGGTGTCATCATCACTCTGTCCCCAGGCTCGCGCACTACGACTTGTATGTTGCATAAAGCATCTGAAAATGGGCTAGGTTTTATTTTCCTTAGTTAGATAATTGTGTAACAACTGCTGTATTTTCAGACGCTTGTTGCTGGATACTTGCACAAGTATCGTACTGTGCTAGTACTAACAAGTATTTAGCAAGTGTCCCAGCCCTAAAGGAAGGAGAAAACAACAAAAAGGGCCTCCAATCATGACGCTGAATGTGCTCATTGTTCGCCCGATGTATGCCGCTCGCTGTGATTAGCCAAGGCAGTGCAGCCCTCGCCTGCGTGGGGTAGTTGATGCTGATGCCTCTCATTACGGTACTCGAGTATAATCTCTACCCAGATCACGAGAGCTGTCAGCCATAAAAGTATCTCCCCTCCCAACCGCCCCCAAAAATGGGACACAACAGTGGGCGGATAGACATATCTCGACCGGTGTCTACTCCGTTGATAGTGGCCGAACGTTTCACCAATTATGATGTTGAGCAGAGTAGTTTACCGCATGATGGTGATTTGTGAAAAAGCCTCATCTATCTGTGCTCAAATAATGTATGATGGGGGAGGACGGTTTGTCCATGCTGGATACAATCCGCAATTATTGCCACCACTCCATAATACTCAGTGATCCTTTATCAAGCCTTTACAGTGTGGAAACCCAGGTTCAGTAGACGGCAGGCAGCCGCATTGTCCATTGTAAAAACCAGGAAACAGATACAAGTACCGGTATTGCTAGTCATAGTTCGACAGGGTATGGCATGTACTCGAGTATTGGAGAGTGGACTAGAGAGGGAGAGGCAAAGTGCGGGCAATGCAGGAAGAAATAAAAATAACATGGGAGAGGAAGAATGAGGGTTGGCAAGTGGCAGGTGGCAGCGAGTGGTGAGGGGGAATTGGGTACCGATACGGTAATTTAATCTGATAGGAACTGTGTGATGGTACTCCCACCCCAGGAAAGGACGGGCTAGTGGAAGTGGAAAGAGAGAGTGTGTGAGAAGGAAACGGCCCCCTCCGTCCTCCTCAGGGATTGCAGTACCCACCTTCCCTTCACTTATCGATATTCTAGGTAGTGTACTGCACACAAGCATCATACTGGGCTTGGCCTAAGAGTATACCCGTACTCGCTCAGGAACACCAGCCAGCGACAACGTGCCCAGACCGACAAACCCCATTGGTCGAAAGCAACGACAACCCATCAATTCTCATCCACCGCACTTGATTCGATGAGGAGTTTCTTTTTCCAAGTGGGGGATAGAGTCCCGTTGGTACATCGCCCTTGCCGTTATCAGCGCCTAACTTGAGTTACTAGTACCACATCCAGCTAGAAACAGTAAAGGCAATACTCTTAGTTGAATTCTAACGCGGCGGGAGAGAAGAAAAGGAAGAACCCACTTTCCGATCGTCAAAAAACAAAAGGAAGGAAAAGAAAGGAAAAAAAAATAGAGGGAAAAAAAGAAAGGAAAGGAAAATGGCTTAAAAAAATGCTGAAAAATTTTCCACCTGGGCAAAATTGAGAGCCCGTGGGGACAGAAAAGCGTCCCAGTGGTTGAAGGAGGAGGAGGAGGAGTCGGTAGAAGTGAAGTAAGGATAGCCGTAATTTGACGGCCGAGTGCATGAGTATTAAACCTACCTTCCTCCCAAGAAAGTCCCAAGCCTTCCTCCCAAGAAAAGTCCAAGAACCGCTCCCTCACACGGCCTCACGACCACCAACCTAACACTCTTCTCTTGGTACTTGGCGAAGGCTTAATTCTGCCCTTCTGTCCAAACGGCTTTTTCCACAGTGCTGTGGTGGCCCGTTCGTTCTTAGCTTACTTCTATCCTGAGTTGAATGAAATTGTGAGGAACCACTCACGAACGCTGGTTCTGCACTGTGCAATTGGGCTGATATCATCGACATTTAGTAATAAACGGCCGTAGTAATTCGACAATACCAGAGGGGAAAAGAAAAGGCAAAAAAAGGCAAAAAAAGCTATGGAAACGAACAAGACTTCCGGTGGAAACGCGGCTTTCCACAACTTCAATAATCAGTTTGCTCATATTTCGGTTCGTTTCCAATATTCATTCGTCCCCCCTCTCGTTCGAGGAGGAGGCGGGAGGGGGTTTATTAGAGTCATCCTGGTGGCCTGTGATGGCATCTTTACTCCCTGCTACAGTACTGACGAGAGTCGACCACTTAGGACCCGAACGAGCGCCGCCGTCTCGCCCTCGCGGAGATCGACAAGGCGCCATTCGGTTGGTACCATGTGCGCGCCGTGGTGGTTGCAGGTGTTGGTTTCTTCACTGATTCCTACGATGTGAGTATTGCTTTTTCACCATCGCCCCCACACACATCTCCGTGAGTCCCTGCTGACTGGCACCATCCAGATTTTTGCGATCAATCTGGTAACTGGGATGCTTGGCCTCGTCTACTGGAAATCTGGCAAGATTCCTGAACACTCAGATACAGCCATTAAGGTTTCCACTTCTGGCGGGACGGTGATTGGGCAGCTGCTGTTTGGGTGGTTGGCCGACATCGTTGGTCGGAAAAAGATGTACGGGCTTGAACTTTTGATCATCATTGTTGCTACTCTTGCTCAGGCGCTCACCTCCGAATCCTATTCTACGCATATTGTCGGATTATTGATCTTCTGGCGAGTCATTATGGGAATTGGTATCGGAGGAGATTACCCCTTGTCTTCTATCATCACTTCTGAGTAGGTTTTGTTCCGTCCCAGTGATAAACCTGGGCTTTGGGCTGACGAAGTGGGGGCTGTAGGTTCGCAACCACGAAATGGCGTGGCGCCATGATGGGCGCTGTGTTCGCGATGCAGGGGATAGGCCAACTAAGCGCTGCGCTTGTAGCTCTAATCGTCACGGTAGCCTTCAAGTCCCAAACCCACCCCGCGGCTAAGCCCAGCGCCTGCGATCACGCCTGCCGCACTGCTGTGGACAGAATGTGGAGGATCATCATCGGATTCGGCGCCGTTCCCGCATGCATAGCGCTCTACTACCGTCTCACAATCCCCGAAACCCCCAGATATACCTTCGACGTCGCCCGGGACGTCGAGAAGGGTCGCTCAGACGCAGGTGCCTATCTTGCCGGCCAGGCCTCTGGGGAAGTTGACGAGATCAGACGCGTTGAGGAGATGCAGCGGTCAGCGGAGCTTGAAGTGCCCAAGGCTTCATGGAAGGACTTCTGGGGCGTTTTCCTGCAGTGGAGATACGGCAAGATCTTGCTTGGGACCGCCGGGTCATGGTTTTTACTCGATGTGGCCTTCTATGGTTTGGGTCTCAATAACTCCATCATTCTTGCTGAGATCGGATACGCTGCGAAGGACAATGTCTATGACCGGCTCTACAATAACGCCGTCGGAAACCTGATCCTTATTTGCGCCGGTGCAGTCCCTGGATACTGGGTAACAGTAGCCACAGTTGACACTATTGGCCGCAAGCCAATCCAAATGATGGGCTTCATCATTCTGACAATACTCTTCATCGTCATCGGCTTCGGATTCCACAAATTGTCCTCAAACGCCCTGCTAGGGCTATACATCCTCTGCCAATTCTTCTTCAACTTTGGCCCCAACTCCACCACCTTCTTGGTGCCGGGTGAATGCTTCCCAACCAGATACAGATCCACATCCCACGGAATCTCCGCTGCAAGTGGTAAACTCGGCGCAATCCTCGCGCAAGTCCTCATCGGCCCACTCAGGACCAGAGGCGCCACCGCGAAGAACGCCTCACCGTGGCTGAACCACGTAATGCAGATTTTCGCTGGGTTCATGTTTGCCGGGATCTTCACTACCTTATTGATTCCCGAGACTGTGAGTGTTCTTTTGTTCTTTCAGTTATGAATCTTATGTATGAGGGAAAGTACTAATGGTGGTGGGACAGAAACGTAAAACCCTCGAAGAGCTCACCGCCGAGCTGTATGGGGAGGGTGTCGCCGCAGAGGAGAAGGCTCTGCATGCTGCTCCCGTAGGAGAAACTGCTGGGGAGGATTACGGGAAGAAGATTTCGGATGAGCAATAGGGGGCTTCCTTTATTCGCATTGTTAATTTTCTTGTTTGAGGTTGCTGCCCTTGTGCCCAGGCTTGGGTTGGATAGTCTTCCGTAGTTTTGTAATAATTATTTGGCGATTTAACTACCAGAACAGAAAATATCATTACCGCAGATGAACAGCGGGAGTATGGTATCTTCTCATGAGCCATTGAATAAATAAACAACTTATTTTCCCTTGAAGATTCCCTTTAGCACGGGGACATGTGGTCATGCATTTTCCTCTACTCGAGTAGTCCATCCACAGTATCGCCACCACTTTACCGCACCCCCACAAACCTCACATTAGACGGACAGCCTTGGCATCCAACTCAACCACACCCCGCACCAAACCCCACTATCCGATTTACCATAACACGAGTCCCTTTCTCTCCGACCTGAATAAGGATATACCCGCATTTGTATAACAGCACAGGCGGGATACTACACCAGTGCTCTCGGTGACGCGCTAGAATCTCTCGCTAACTCATTCTTATCATAGGCAAGAAATACCCGAAAACAAGGGTTTGAAGGATGGCATGGTAAAAAAAAACCCTGCCCATCTAAGCCGAATACTGAACTGGGTATACCCTCCTTGTTTTCGGGTACCGGTATCTCATACCGGTACCTGGGACAAGTGTGAAGTACAGTAGCGTAAAAAACTCGTTAGATCCCCAATCGGCGATCGGGCCCTTGGCGTTGGTAATCCGAGGCGAAACTCTCTGTAAAGGAATAGCGTTTTCCAGACAAAGTATAGCTTGGAGGGGGGGCAAATTCCGCTGGATCTCATTAACTGGTGGTTGCTATTTTGTTAACCTGCTATGGCTAGGCCTATTGTGGTTTGGTGATGTGGGTACAGTTGAGATCTGAGATAGTGGATTTGACTAATTTTTAGGGCGCGATATTGGGGAGGAGAGAAAGTGCATTAGCGCCAAGCTAGCGGGTGAAACCGTGCTGGTATTTGAGCGTCTCTTTCCCCGCAGTGAGGTCCCAGGGTGGGGAACTCCGGGCGCAGGGAAGGAGCTTTACCGTCTGCCGGGTATTTTAGATGGTGGGATCCGATATGCTAATAACGATACAGCCGCAGTCATATATTTAGTGTGTGCTGTGCACTACTCGTGCTCTCGTTATCTTCGGAACAGCATTAAGGTTGTGTCGGGGTGGTCATGAGGTATCACTCACTACTTTTATTATGACATTGTGATACTTTATATTTTTATTTTTTTTCCCATCTTTCCCATTTCCATTTTTCATGTGGCTGGTCATGCTAGGGATAGGCGCGGGTACTGTGTATAACATCAATCGCCCCCGATAGAAGTAATATTATCTTAAAAACCGGCAATTCTCGAAATGTGCATAGAAAAAGAAAAGAAGAAAAAGGGCAATAACGGCATTATCAGGTATAAGTCAAGTGGAATACCGGTAGGTCATTTGTAAGTTCCGTTGGATTGATAGGTTGCCTTTTGTCTGCACCTTTGATAGCATCTCACCCCTACCCTGTGCAAAGGGCTCAATATGTTTCCCAAATTGGTGATATCCCCGGGCCTCCAATAGGATGCGTGTACCTCCGCTAGAAACGCTCAAACTGAGCTAATGATGGAGAGTGGAGTTTTTCCCTTGTCGCGAAAACGATCAATCTCTATTGTGCGGTACCAAGTCGTGGCTAGCCTAAAACTCGAAACCTATTTTATACATACTGGAGAAAATTCCTTTATGCACTCGACAGGAGTGGCTCAAAGATGGGGGTCAACCTATAAGGAGGCGTAGGCGAGCTAGAGCAGCCTTGGCTTATGAGGGAATATTTGGGGGGTTGTGAGAGAAATTTCACTGATAGTGATGGGTAACATAGGATTTAAAGTATATTATGTGCACTTTACTGCGAGGTATTCTAAATATCGTATCATAGTATCTAGCAGAGAAAGCCAAGAAACATTAACCAACAGTAGGAATGCCGACGGTACTACTGCAGGGTACCGGAACACAACAAGTGTTACCTTACCTCAGCTAGAGCCACCTATCATTTCTCAGCTAAGCCACGGGCCACTTCCATTGTACGACCTCCGGCAAAAAAAAAGACGGCAACTAATCCTTGTGAACCGTTGCACTCAGCATTCTTTTTTCGAGCAGTGAGACCGCAAGGCTTCATCCCGTGCTATTTTAATCCCGGCAAGATACTTAACTCTACCGGCTGCTATCATGCACACCCTTCCCATGCACCTGGACAGTTCATGATCTGCTGCTTCCTTTTCCCACACATTCACCTTCAGAATTCCCTCTGCATTCCGTGTAATTCCTGAGATGGGTCGCATCCTGCATCTGGAGAATACTGAGGACGATGTCCGATCAGATGAGCTGTCCACACGCTTTCCTTCCCTGGAGCGAACCAATCTGCAAACATCCCAGCTACTGGGATCCGGAACAGGTTGGAACTAGATTAACCTATCTCTCGTCCCGGCAACTAGCGAAGGTGGCTTCTCACTCTCGGACTGGCAATACTTGGACACTGGTCCATATTCTGCTCTTCCACAATTTGGGTAGCCATCCCCTTCACTGTTACACCCTAAGTCACGGCCCTCGCCCTGTGTGTCTATGTCATGGGCTAAATATTGAGGAGGACTTACATATGGGTGGTAGCCATGAGAGGAGGACTATTACCAAGACCCCTTCCGATGTGTCAACCCAGAAAGAGGTTATTCTGCTTGAGCGGCAGGAATGTGCCTTTCCAACTTGATTTGTCCACCTTGGCTGTCAAGCCATAATGGAATACGTCAGCACTTCTGAAGTTCACAACTGTTGATTTTGACGCCCCCTTGCACTTCAAGACCATCATTACAGAGGGGGGAGAGATATCAGGATAGGAAGTATTAGATTGCTGGAACCACAAAGTATGAAGTGAACCTGTACAAGGACAGGGGCCCATTAACCGGAACAGCCAGGGATATATTCGGGGGTTTAACCTTGAATGACTATTCCATAACTTACCGGACCCTATCCTAGGAGGCCGGGGTTTGCGGAGTGCGAATTAATTAAAAAGAAACACAATCGTTCTCTCGTACATATAACGAGAACGGAATCTCAATCCAAATATACTCTTAGCTTTATGAACAATGAGAGGAAGCTTTACTAGGGCTTGAGGGCGTAGCTTCCCCTTCAGAGGGGTAATGCGTTTCGCCAGGCAATATTCAACACTGCACATCATAAATTCAAGGCTCGGGGGCACCTTGAATAATTGGATTTATCACTCTCTCTTAAAGTTAGTCCCTAATCGTAGGGAGCGTGATGCTAAAATCATTTCCCCAGGAACTTAGGCAGACCAAATGGTTCAGTCTATGGATCATTGCAATGGGGCATAGAAGGGAAAAATATACGTTCCTCATACAGTTAGTGCTCTGTTTTGTAAAAATTCTTATCGAAAGCAAGAGATGGAAATAAAAGCATCAGTGGGGGTGGTAGCCGTTGCCAATTCCACAACTTATATCGGCAAAACAGAGCCATTCACCGATTTCAATAGAGAGGCCTTTGAGAACGCTCTCATGAGAGGAGTACAAATCCCCAAGAATACAATCTGGGATACTCTGAAATGGGCAACCTTGGGTATTTTCAAGACAAACTTCCCGGTGTCGGTACCAATCAAGAGAGAATTCTAGCTCTGATTGCTCTTAGGAAAGCCAGGAGTGTACCATCTCAACTGCCGCTCTAACAAGTTCCATTGATAGGAGCCAAGGAGCGCCCACCTCTTGGAAACATACAAGAATGCTTTCAGGATTCTTTTCATTCTCGGCATATCAGAGGCACCCGTGGAGTGCAAAGAGAGCGGAAGGAAGAATCCTACCGAACGTGTATCCAACGCAGAGGCACCTGTTGTTGAAAGGGTTTAATGCAGACTCCTGCAGGCTGAGTTTAGGCGCATTATCTCTCTGACCGCGGTTCTCTACTTCAGTGCCCCCAAGCGCCCAATTAATCTAGATGGTGACCCAAGCCCCTTGGGAATCACTATATTGGTTATATCTACCAGCTACGGCTCGCATTCAGACCCCTAGAGTAACCAATTCACAAGCTCGCATCTTTTAGAAGCCTACCGTGGAAAGGTCATCGATACCACTCAAGACTCACCGAAAGCATTGGATCATAGATTGATAGAGTGAAAGTGCCGGTTTCCACTGTGCCGGAGGGATCTACGGCCGTTTTGGCATTGTCCAACTTGAAGGAGGCTATGATGGCTGTCAGACGGGAGCCCGATTGAGAGCCTATTATCACCTTAAATACAACAACCTTGGCGAGCCTCTTGGGATTTTTTGATTGGCCTCATTCACTCCTTTACACACGGCAGAAAGTACACAGGTAAGAACTCTAGAGGAGTCCCCAAGGCTCGATTGCGGACATATAATACAGGTGCCCCTGCATTGGAGATGCGTCCTTTGTGTCTAAGCTGCCCTTTTCATACCTGCCTACCTTGACAGTTGTCACAATAGTGCCATTCTGGGCCCTACTAGGAAAATATACCCATATGGTTATAGCATTTGAGCACCTGACTTGAAAGGGTAGGGTATCTAGGAAATCCGCATCAGCAATCAACTGCAAATGGATCTCCTCACACTTCCATGCCTTCTCCCCCGAAAGCCCCCTATCCAGATCTTGGCCCCGGCTATCCCTTTTGCCGATTTGCACGCAATAGCACTCGGCTCTTTTTTCGAGCCCCTCAGGTGATCAGATCCGTCGCCGACCGGTACTATAACGTCGAATGACCCATCCTACGGCCATAGGACACCCCCGTACTAACACAAGAATGGCTCGGAAAGCCTTTCCCAGGTCTGCAGACTCGCCGGGAACCGGAAGGCTACTATGTCCTTTGGGGGAACTCCGCCCGGACACCATCAATTACCACGGTGGACTTCTGAGAAGCATTCATCCCTCCACAAGTCTAGGTCAGATACAGGGGTGTAGCCAGACATAAAGAGGTTGTGAAGTAGAGAGTCAATACAAGACGCCTCTGCCCCGACCCTAAGTGCGAACTTCCCCAGGATGAAGATTGGGAAGTTAGCACTCAAAGTCTTGCGCAAATCCTGTCAGGTTGAGATGCAAAGCAAATGTGCTGAGAGAGCACCTTTGAACCGCACATCTAATCCTGGTGTATGAGGTGGCTCACCTACTAATGGCAGATACAAGTGGCCACTGGCAGTCTGGAACTCGGCCGACTTCTTTAGGCTACTCGCCAACAAGAGCCCCCCGGGACCCCAAGCGCCGAGGCCGCTTCACCATAGGCTGGGTCCAAGGCAAAAGACTACCATCCGGCGAGCTCACCAAAGCCGAGGCGGTCTGTCTAAAGTGCTCCCGAGAGCACCGGACAGTCGAAGCCAGGATGGACATCTCATCAATGGAGGCCAGACTTGCAATCGAACTCTTACCAAGCATCAAACAATCCCTCCCAGACACCTTTAGCTGCGACACTCTAGCCTCCGCTGAGAGAAGCGAGATCCCTATTCAACCCTTATTAAGGCTCTCCTTCCAATGGGGTCTTACACCCCCCGCTTCGAACTGCACCAACTGAAGTCGATAGACCATATACTGCAGCTCTAACACCCAACAATGAACGACAAGGAAGCCCACCTCCCTCTGAGCAATCTATACCTCTTTCCGCTCCCAGCAGAGATCGCCACACCCGGATTTAAAGAAGGGCCGAAGGCTTTCGCGGGGTTAGAGTATGAGTATCCTTACCGGAGTTTCTAGGTGGGGACGAGAGAGCGCACGCTAGGGTTCTCAAGGAAGCTGAATCGGAAGTTTTATAATACCCTAAAGGCGGAGGTGTCGGAGGGGGATCCAAGCAAGGAGTTTCTAGTTTCAAGCTTTGAATTTTTATTTTCATCCTTTTCAGAACTCCATACTATGAGAAAGGACATACCGGTTCAATCAGCCACCGATATACAGTACACATCCAATATATAGAGATCATATCACCAAGGAAAGAGTGGGAATGGGAGTAGAAGTGGTGCGTAATCGGTGAATATTTTTCTTTTCCCCCCTTCGACCAGAACCAAGAATAGTAACTTACTGGTAGCGCCGGGAGCGGATTCGTTTCATTCTCCATGTGCGCTTAATCTTCTCCCATCATCCTTTAATTCTCTATGTAATATAATAATGCACCTTGGGAGCCGACATCCAAACACCCCTCTCCGCATAGCAAAAAAGGGTAATCCATACCCAATATTAAAAAGAAAATCAGTTGAGGAACGCATAACACAGAACAGACAGCCCACTCAACAACTACTGTGCCTCAAGAGATACCATTTCCAAACTACTTTCTATCTGAAGGAGCCGGATGACCGACTATCCATGCAGCGAAACAAGAACATATACCCAGAGTGGAAAAGAAATCCGAGGTAACAATATGGAAGACGAGAGAAAACAGATAAGAACAGAATTGCATATGAAGTAAATGGAGAATTTTGTAATGCGTTTCAATGAAGAGTTTGAATGTCTTTGGGTGAGAATCGTGAACGGTTGATTGACTTAATCTCCTCCTCCTCCGACCACGAAAGTCAATGATAACTATATACTCCACAAGTGTCAACCTCGCAGATATTCACCACATCTCAGGACTCCATCCCTTCCAATCCGTAACACTCTTGTCTGCATCCAAAACGACTCCCAAACCACTACTCACATCTCCTCGCATAAGTTCAGACTACTCCTCGTTTGAGGTTATGAGGAAGCCCGTGACAACCGGCGCCACATTACAACAGCATATACGATCGATTGATCGAGTGATGGAATGAGAGAAAATACAAACAAGATAGGCTGAACCCTGACAGCACTGAAGCAGAACTGAGGCATACTGACCAGCGTTGCAGTACTCGAAGACGTAGAAGGTGCATATCCGGCAGTATAATTTCAAGACCACCCAACCCCATGATCCCGAGTGACAAATCATGACCACCCCCCTACTCTGCGTACAAAAAATCTTACCAGAACAAACAAACCCTACCACATCCCTTCCAATCCCACACTTTTATTGGCCTCTCCCTCCCCCCCAGCACAACCCCCGCCCACTACATTACTTCGGTCCCCCGGGCCCCTCCTACTACCCCCCCGCCGCCAACTACCCAGCGCCACATGGAACGTCGCCCCATAAGCACGCTTTCAAGTTCTCCTACTATCACAGGTTAAAAATGGCAGCATATATTTCGCGGGCAAGTGTTGATCGATAATACATAATACAATAAGCTTGGGTGTTCGGCGGTGGGGTGGGTCCCGGGGGAAGGGAGGGAGGAAATGAAGGCTGCATTCACGTCTTTGGTCCCGCCTACTTACTCCTCTGCTCTTTAAGTGGGGGAAAGTAGTGGTAAAGGCTTTAATAGAGGTTGGCTCAAAGGTTCACTTCCAGGCTTAAGCCTTACCACCCCCCTTGTTCAAACACTTACACTCCCGTCCAAAAAGTTCTCGCTGATCCAAAAGTACTCTAGTGGGGCTTGGCGGCAACAGAGGTACCAGTGCCTGGGCACGAGTCGGCCTTCATAAATTGAGTAGTTCATATCTGACCTATCCGTAATTTCTCTTAAGGGAGAATGAGGATTGGCAAGGATTGCGCTTTCCACTAGTTGAATGTGATATTTTTTGGTCTTCCTGACCGGGGAGCATCTTTACAGTAACTGACCCTCGATCCTGTATTGATACTTCTGTTGCCGCCAAGCCGCGTTGGAGTACTTAGGGATTAGCGAGAACTTTTTGGACAGGAGTGTATCATGCCACGGAACAAAGAAATTTAAAATACTCTTACGTCCCCTTCCCCAGCCACGCAGGACATCCTGACTACCAGGCTTCCGCTCAAGTATTCTCACTACGAAAAATCGTCCTCTCTTGAGGGCGGGTACAGGGAGGGTGTAAATAAGGAGGCGAGTGAGCGAGTGAGTAGAAAACAAGACTTCTCACGAGCGTGGAGAAGTGCAGCAACCGAAGGAGAAGCTGGCAATGACCTGCTGGGTGCTGGCAATGCTGCTCGGGATGCTCTAGTTATAGTTTCTCTTGTTCCATGGGAGTTCAGAGGTTCGGAAAGAAGTTTTTCCACTGATGGACGGATAGGAGTATAGATCGTCAAAGGAAAGCATTAGGGCAGAACAAGAGTCTGGCATTGGGATCAAAGACGGAAGGAAGTGGAAGCCTTTGTGATGTATTTCTTTTGTTTAAGGACAGCGCAGAGTGTTTCTTCCCTTTTATTACCATGGGGGGCAGACCAAGTGATAGGGAGGCTGCGTGGAAGAAAGAGGACAGGAGTTGGTGGTCGATGGAAAGATGAGGACGGTGCTGTGTTTTTCATATATATTCCTGTCTCTGGTGTTAGTTTAGCAAGCAAGAAGGATAGACCTAAGTTGCTCGCTATCCACCCCCGTTGCCATTCGGTGACGTATTTTCATTCTCTTAATTCCTGAGGGGAGGTTAAATCATGGCATGCAAAACCCTTTGTTCGAAGGGACCCATGATACCAATCAGTGAATGCCTCCGAACCCAGTAACCCCCCCCCCCCCCCCAGCTCAACTGAAGGCACCAAATCCTTTCAAAAAACCACCGTTCTAGTACCATAAAGTATACGTTGCCCAAGCGGGGGACACCAGTTCTATCTCTCCAAAACAATGTGACCAAGTGTGAGAACCGCTCTCCCACAGGGGATTGGAATAGCGATCAACCAAGTGCTTGCTATTCAATCAGCCGCATAACATCGAACACGGAAAGCCTACTCACCCCACTTAGCTGCCACAACTGCAGACTTGAAGTTCCGATGCCTGCTAAAACCATATTTCCTACTCAACACTCATTCACCCAACCAAAACCCTCGCGGGGGAATGGAAACCCGACACCTCCTATAGGGATTCCACTCCAGGTTTCTCACTTCGCCCCGACCTGGGGGAGAAAAACAATAACCTCCATTGAAACGAAGGAGAGGGTACTTCTATAAGAAAGTTTCCCCAATATTATCCATTCACCTGTGAAAGATATATTCATGCCTGGCCAGCTCATTGAGATGCCTGATTTCACACAAGTTACCCTCCACCCTCCATCCCTCAAGTATGGCATAACCACTCCCGATCTCGGTGCAAGAGCGGATAACGCAAGCTACTAGTAATACGGCACAGCACAGTGCAGTGCAGCGCGCGGACAACCGCGCACCGCCGGTCTCGACTCGAGTGAAAACCCTGCGCTTCTTGTATTCGCCCGGCAGGCACCCGGGCAGGCAGGCCGGAGGTGAAAAAAACAGCTAGTGTAGGTCGGACTAAGCCCGAGTGATCATTTATGATAAGTAATCCCGGAGTTTACTGCCGGGATGGTGGGACCCTTTTAATTCCTGGGTTGGCGCGCTTTTAAATTGGTGGGTACGGGTACCGGCGTGGTGGTCGATGGGCTGGAGTGATCGGAAGCTGGACTACCGGTACAAGTACTATACTGCGCTGGTGCTTGATGAAGAGGCTGCTGATAGATAAAGAGATAGAGCAAGTGGGTGTTGTTTATCATGTGGTTGCGGCGCAGGCCCCGTGCCGGTGCCGTCTGCGTTATATATGTTTTGATAGACAAGTGCTTGTCGAATGCCTATGGGTTCAGTAGTAACCTATTTCCAGAATAACCCCGCATCATCGTGTAGCAGAAAGCATGTAATTTACAATCAATACTATCATTATCATCAAACATGTACTGTAGTATCAAAAACCCCAGAAGAAAACCCCTCCCCAATACCGTAGGGAAAGGGCTAAGAAACCGAGCAAACCTCTTACCCGGCCCAAACCTCTGCACCAATACGGTACCTTTGTAACCACTTCGCCCCAGGAAAGAAAAAAAAGCAACACAATGTCATTTACAAATTACCACGCTCAGCCTGCTCCCTCTCAATGGCCTCGAAAAGGCTCTTAAAGTTCCCAGCGCCAAAGCCATCGAAATTACATCTCTGAATAATCTCGATAAACACCGTAGGTCGGTCCATCAGCGGCTTAGTGAAAAGCTGCAAAAGGTATCCGCCCTCGTCAAAGTCGATCAGAATGCCCAGCTCCTTCAGCTTCTCAAAGTCCTCCTTGACGCGTACGCTGCTCTTGCTGAGCCGCAGCTTCATCTGCTTATAATACGAGTCGGGAACCGAAATGAATTCGATGCCGCGCGCCTTCAGATTCGATACGGCGGCGATGATGTTTGGGGTTCGCAGCGCAATGTGTTGGACGCCCGAGCCCGAGTAGAAGTCGATATATTCCTCAATCTGACTCTTACGTTTTCCGTGGGCGGGCTCGTTGATGGGCATTTTTACTAGCTCGTTGGGGGAGGCCATGACGACGGATTTTAGTGCTGAGTACTCGGTGCAGATGTCCTTGTCGTCAACGGACCAGAAACGGTGGAAGCCGAGGGCTTTCTCGTAGCTACTTACACTGTTAGGTTGTGCTACGCAGGAATTAGATAGAAGAGCGGGGGGGGGGCATACTATTCGCAGACAGTGTCCATCTCGTCCCAGTCCTGGTTACCAACACAATGATCGATAGCCTCCAAGTGGACCGTGGGCAAGACATTGTCCAGAGGGTCCTTGCCAGCAACAGCCCGTCGAAACCCAGGCATGAAGGCGCCAGAATATCCTCCCCGTTGAACAAGTGTGTGCGTGGTATCACCGTATGTCGCCACAGTAGCAACAATCACCTCCCCATCCTCATCACTCAAAACTTCAGGGCCCTTCACTCCTCGAGCGCCGTTCTCTATGGCTTTCTCGTAGACCTTTCTAACATCATCCACTTCGAAAGAAACGTCCTTGACTGCGTCTCCATGGGTGGAGAGATGCTCGTGGATCTCCTTCAGCAGAGCCACGTCTGCCGCCGCAAGCCCAGGTGTCGAAGGCGAGCGAAGGGGCGATGTGAGGACGAAGGTGATACCCCCGTTTGAAATTGCGTGCGAAGCCGTGATCCTGTAACCAGTTTCCAGGCCTCTGTATGCGAGAGGTCGGAAGCCCATTCGGGCGATGTAGTATGATGCTGCTTGTTTTGCGTTGCCGACATACCTATATTTTGTTGTTTTCCCCGGTTCAGTACTTGAAATTACGTAGAAGGGGAGGATATGAGGGGGTGGGAGCTTTACCAGTGCACGTGGTCGTAACCTCTATACCCTGTCGTCACCAAGGCGGCGGAGGGTGATTGTACACCGCCCAGAGGTAGTGTCTGACCGTTGGAAGTCAGGATAGTAGGACCTGGTGGTGAAGAAGAGAGGGCAGCGGGAGGCATGTTGTACTGTCTATCTGATTCTTCTCTTTGGTTTCTTATATTTATTTATTCAATTCAAGGTGGATACTCGAGAAAAGGGAGCAAGAGTCTCCTCGACTTTTGGTACACACGGGAAGGATGAGCGACGTGATAGATGATGATGGGGCTTTATCTTTGGCACAAAAGAAGAGAGGAAGCACGGTGGGCTCAATGGATTTATAATATGTCCAACCGCCACCTGTTTTTTACAAATAGAAAACCCATACCAAGGCGGACTGGACGCTTTCCGCGGCAACTCCTTCTCCGTCCTCTCACACTGTGCTTCTTTTCTATCTTGAAAGCTCCTACAAACGGATGGCGGTTAGATGGCCGTAGGGCTAGCCAACTCTAGCAACGGTCCGGGTGTGCTCGCCTACACGCGGGTAAAGACGGGCCATGCACACAGTATAGAGATAAGTAGTTGACGGCTACCGAAGGAGAGGTCTAGAAGGGATCCTGTCATCGGTTGGGCCTGCCGGTAGCTTCTTTGACGGATTGGCAGCTGCGCGAGCCTTGGAATTCGCCGGACACTTCTGCCATGTGCCAGTCCTTATCCCAGCAATGTGGCCCCTCCCCGGAGGATGGTAGCCCTGAAGTAACGTGAGCATATATGAAGACAAAGAGGGGCATTCTCTCATTCTGCTAAAAGCCTTTGATTATTAGATCACCGTACTTTATAACCTCACCTGGCCCCTTTCTACGAAATCCCTCATCGTACAGCACACAGCACATCAGCGTCCCCCCCATCCTCCATACCTTTTTCCAC
>Ga0307510_10003179_pt1 | contig 19061 bp, 13 predicted proteins | sample 12_EM_MG_FD_207224 | JGI IMG/M metagenome (GOLD analysis project Ga0307510, IMG submission 207224) | Populus trichocarpa ectomycorrhiza microbial communities from riparian zone in the Pacific Northwest, United States - 12_EM | ecosystem: Host-associated > Plants > Roots > Unclassified | place...
TTTAAAAAAAATCATTTTTTTTCAAATATATAATATATTATTCATACATGTAATCACTTACACACACACACATGTGTATGTGTGTGTGTGAAACGATTCCAAAATTCTAGTTGTAAAATAGATCTATCTAGTTATTTTCTTTATAAGTATTACAAGAGATACATAGCATGAGTGTAACAAAAATTTAAAATTTGAGATTTGAATTTAAATACACTATGTAACTCCCTAGAATCAAATTTGCACCTCTTTCATCATATCCTCGTTAACTTTGTATCTAAAAGTTGTCTTGGACTTGGTCTTCAATATACCCCTGCAATCTTAAGAGAAAATGATGTACCTTAAGATTGGTTTCTAAAAGATTAAACCTTCATGTACTCAACAATCTGGTAACAAATCTACAAGTTGGTTTTTACTAGAAATAAATTTAACTTGAAGAAAACTATTCATGACTTGATCTAGGACAAAGTCGAAGTCAACTTCGATATGCTTTGTGCGTTTATCAAACATTAGGTTAGAGGACAAATAAGTGGCATCTATATTGTCACACCATAACACTGATGTGGAAGATATAGTAATGTGTAACTCAGTTAACAATGTTTGCAACTATTGAATCAATGTTGCAGTATTAGCCAATGATTTGTACTCAGTTTCGGTGCTACTTATAACAACTGTTTATTGCTGCCTACAACTTCAAGAGACTAAATTGTAACCTAAAAGCACATAATACGAGCATACAAATCATATGTCATCACGATCTCCCCCTAATCAGTATCTGAAAACCATGAAGTGAAAGTGTTGCACTTTTGCTAACATATAATCCATTCGAAATAGAAAATTTAAGATAACATGGCTTATGTACAAATTTGCTCACTTAGTGTACAAGAAATATGAGATCAGGTCTAGTGAAGGAAATATATTGTAACCCCTCCAACAATATTGTGATAAAAAGTCTTCAAAAAGTTCCTTATCTTTTGCTGCGAGAGAGGTTATAGTAGCCATTGGAGTTGAGCAAAGCTTGACTTTATTCATAAATAAAAAATATCTCAAGCTCTTTGCCATCACGTTACGATCTTTAACTAAATTCATGAAGAATTATTAGGTTCTGATATCAACTGATACATCTAGAAGCAAAGAATAAAATATTTGTTATAAGTTAAACTCTTAAAAGACTAGAAAATATAATAATAAATAATAAATAAATAAAAATAAAAATATATAAAATTGATTTATTTTGATGGCTCAGTGTACAATGTCCCTTCACAACAATAACAAATTAATTGTTACACGTTGAGAACAAAAGAGCTTTAGAAAAGAATGAACCTCTTAATCATATTTTTTAATTTAGGTTTAATAAGGTATTTGATATTGAGATTAAACTTGTTTTTTAATTAAAATTTGATTTTTTTATTTTAAATTAATTTTTTAAATATTTTTGAATTGTTTTGATGTGATGATATCAAAAATAAAATTTTAAAAATATAAAATATATAATTTTTTAAATATATTTACAAATAAAAAATATTTTAAAAATAACATCTACTATAATATAAAAGAAAAAACCAATAAATTTCATAGGAACCCACTGCTCTTCCAATTATTAATCACCTCTTTTTATGCAAGTAGATATGATGACAGTTATCATGTTGGGTGCAGCTCCATATTAATGAAAACCACCTGATGAGCCCACGTCCCACAAGACGTCATCTCGGGTGCCCCATCCCACTTTTGATCCCTCAGAAACTTCCAGGCAAATACACATACATATACGTTCGCTATCAGAGACCGACAAGTTCCCGGATTCCTTATACGTGTATGGTCAAAGACACGACACAGTTCATTATATGCAAATTACAAACTCCAGAAGGTCAACCTTGCAAAGGTAGAACTGTCATTCCACAACCTTTTTCAAGGGTACTTAAGTAAAAACAAACGGTTTCCATTTTCAAAATATTTAAACTGCCTGTAGTGGAGGAATTTTAAAAGCAAAGATCCCAAAATTCCAAAACCACCCACCATCCCTTTGATTCTTCAAAAGGAGGGAGAGAGACAGACAGACATAGCATGTAGTCCTAAAAATCAAGACTGGATTAAGAAGAAGAAGAGTCTTGATCACAATTGTGGAATGTCTGACTGGCTCACTCTTCTCCTATTCCTTTCTTTATTTGGTGTTTCCTCAGAGAACAAAGAATTTTTCTTTGTAGCCTTTGCTTAAGAATTTTTCTCCGTAGCCTTTGCTTTGTCTCCAAGCCAACTTTCTTGTCTTTAACTTAGCATTCAAAGGTTCCAATTCTGCTTCTCCTCTTTATTCCTCAGTTTTTACTTGCATTATAAGTTTGGAAGATTTTGTTTTCTTTTGCTGTCCAAATGGATGTTTTGATCCACGGGTAAGATTTACAGTGTACGTTTGATAATGATGATGTTTCTTTTTCTTTTTTTATTCTTTGTTTTAAGTTTTTTTGATTTTACGAGTCTTTCTGTTTATTTTGGTTTGTTGGGGGTACTGTAACTAGTTAACTACTACTCTTCTTTCGGTGGGTGTATGACAAGACCAGTTATTAGAGGGATTTTAGTTTTGGGTGGTTGGGTTTGGTGTGCTGGAATTATGAACCTCCTGCTGCATATTTGAGTTGTCATGCTTATTGATTGTTCTTTTACCCCTCCTCTGGCATGAGTTTTTTTTAGTGATTAGAGCAAAAAAAAATAAAAAAAGTATTCAAAGTGATTTTGGTTTGTTATACCTATGCTTTTAAATTTAATGAAGTTGCATGCTTTATTCGTGTTTGCGGCAATATTCTGTTTATCTGTAGTTAGAAATAGTGAAATTCGTGTTTTTTTCCCCCTAAACTGGTTATTGGATTTGACTATGTAATCAACTGTGTTGTAGGATTTTGAGGGAAGTTAGATTAAGATTTTTGTTTGGAGTAAATTAAAGTCTTGGAGTTGAAATTGAATTCGATGGAGGAAAAACCATTCCCTGCATGGTCATGGTCTGTGGAGCAGTGTTTGAAAGAGTTCAATGTGAAGTTAGACAAGGGTCTGAGTTCTTATGAGGTTGAGAAGCGGCGAGAGAGGTATGGTTGGAACGAGCTTGCTAAAGAGAAGGGTAAGCCCTTGTGGTGGTTAGTATTAGAACAATTTGATGATATGCTTGTAAAGATACTTCTGGTTGCAGCTTTTATATCATTTATTCTAGCTTATTTACATGCGGGTGAGTCTGGGGAGGCTGGATTTGAAGCTTATGTGGAGCCACTTGTTATAGTTTTGATTTTAGCCCTTAATGCTATTGTGGGGGTGTGGCAAGAGACTAATGCCGAAAAGGCTCTTGAAGCCCTTAAGGAGATGCAATGTGAATCTGGAAAGGTTTTAAGGGATGGGTACATGATGCCGGAGTTGCCAGCTCGAGAGCTTGTCCCTGGTGACATAGTGGAACTGCGGGTTGGAGATAAAGTGCCGGCTGACATGAGAGTGGCAGTTTTGAAGACATCGACTTTGAGAGTTGAGCAGAGCTCATTGACTGGAGAGGCGATGCCTGTTCTGAAAGGCACTGCTCCCATATTCATGGATGACTGTGAGTTGCAGGCTAAGGAAAATATGGTTTTTGCTGGCACAACTGTTGTTAATGGGAGCTGTATTTGCATTGTTATAAGCACTGGGATGAAAACTGAGATTGGAAAAATTCAGAAGCAAATACACGAGGCTTCTCTGGAAGAGAGTGATACTCCACTGAAGAAGAAGTTGGATGAATTTGGTGGCAGGCTTACAACTGCTATTGGGTTTGCTTGCCTCGTTGTATGGATCATTAATTACAAAAATTTCCTCTCATGGGATGTTGTGGATGGATGGCCTACAAATATCAGATTTTCTTTTGAGAAATGCACCTATTATTTCAAGATAGCTGTTGCCTTAGCTGTAGCAGCAATTCCAGAAGGCCTCCCTGCTGTAATCACGACTTCTTTGGCTCTGGGTACCAGGAAAATGGCACAAAAGAATGCAATTGTGAGAAAGCTTCCAAGCGTGGAAACTTTAGGATGCACAACTGTAATTTGTTCAGATAAAACTGGGACTTTGACCACTAACCAGATGTCTGTAACAGAGTTCTTCACTCTGGGTGGAAAAACTACTTCTTCTCGAATTTTTCGTGTTGAAGGAACAACTTATGATCCTAAGGATGGTGGAATTGTTGACTGGACTTGCTACAATATGGATGCTAATTTGCAAGCCATGGCAGAGATATGTGCTGTCTGTAATGACGCTGGGATCTTTTGTGACGGTCGTCTTTTCAGGGCTACAGGTTTGCCTACTGAGGCTGCTCTAAAGGTTTTGGTTGAGAAGATGGGTGTCCCAGATGCTAAGGCAAGGGAAAAAATTCGGGATATGCAGCTTGCTGCAAACTATTTGATTGATCGTAGCACAGTGAAATTAGGTAAGCAGAAACCTGAACATATTTATATGATGCAAGTCGTGCAACAGTTACGCAGTTTTCTGTCTTATTAACATTTGGTCACTGTAGGGAGTTGCGAGTGGTGGACAAAAAGATTGAAAAGGCTTGCCACATTGGAATTTGATCGCATTCGTAAGTCAATGAGCATTATTGTACGGGAGCCCAATGGACAAAATCGACTTCTTGTTAAGGTTTATTAATCTTCTTAGCTGATTTTGATGAAATTAAAATCACTTCTCGGAGTTGGTGATTAACTTGTTGTCTCCTTCATGTTATCTAAATAGTGATAGGAAATTGAAGTACTTATTTTAGTGCCTTTCGTTTCTTCTGTATTATTTGGAAACTCAATTCACTTGAAACAGGAGTTAATCTACTAAAAACAGGTTCCTGATTGGTTAAGCTTGAAAACCTATTGGGCTTGAGAATTAATTATTTGACAGCATGAAAAATGCAAATACAAATCCTGATCAAAACTAGAAACTAAGGTTGCAATGCTTGTTGGTCGTGTTTCATTATTAAAGCTAGTGGAGTGTGCAAGGCATCCCTATTTTTTAATTCCATCTAAATTGGATTAATTTCTGGCTAACTGATGCATGGTTGAGTGGTTGCCCAGTCAAGTTGAAGTTTCATTGAATTGACTAATCTTGAAGTAATTCTTCAGTTATATTGTTTCTCAATATATTATTTTAGCGCTTGATTTTAAACATGATAACACTTTGTTTTACTAATGATGAAATGCTTCTGATTAACAAAAAAAAAAAAAAGAACAAGAAGAAACAAAATTGCATCTTAGCTATTGATTGGAGAGATTTGCTGAATTTGACAGTGCCAATTTACAAAACAAGTTTTTATCAACGTTTTTCCTGCCAGTGGTGTTTTTGGTCAATAGCTTGCTTCAATTATTGATTTCATCTACTGGTATTTGGAGATGAAACTAATTTTTGGGATCTGCAGGGAGCGGTCGAGAGTTTACTGGAGCGCAGTTCACATGTGCAGCTTGCAGATGGATCTGTTGTTCCTATAGATGAACCTTGTAGGCAACTATTATCTCTGAGACTTTTGGAGATGAGCTCTAAGGGGTTGCGGTGCTTGGGACTGGCATATAAGGATGACCTGGGGGAATTTTCAGACTACCATGCTGAAAATCATCCTGCGCACAAGAAATTGCTCGATCCAGCTTACTACATGTCCATTGAAAGTGATTTGGTTTTTGTAGGAGTTGTTGGTCTAAGGGTGAGTATATGTTGCAATCGTTCTGTTTCACATCCATTACTGTAAGACCAGTGAGGTAAAAATAATTTCAATATTGAACAGGACCCCCCACGTGAGGAAGTGCACAAAGCAATTGAGGATTGTAGAGATGCTGGGATTAGAGTTATGGTTATAACTGGAGATAACAAGTCTACTGCTGAGGCTATTTGTAAGGAAATCAAGTTATTTGATGAAGGTGAAGGTCTCAGGGGAAGAAGTTTTACTGGCAAAGAGTTTACTGCTCTTTCCCCTTCAGAACAAATGGAAATTTTGTCCAAGCCTGGAGGGAAGGTCTTCTCACGTGCTGAGCCAAGACACAAGCAAGAAATTGTAAGGATGCTGAAGGATATGGGTGAAATTGTGGCAATGACTGGAGATGGTGTCAATGATGCACCTGCACTTAAACTCGCAGACATTGGAATTGCCATGGGAATAACAGGAACTGAGGTAAGTTGGTCAATCATTTATTGGGGGATATGGGGATGCATTTCTCACTTGTTGCCTTCATACTGCCCACCCCACTCTGGCGAATGTATGATGCAACATCAATGCTCCACTGCTGTCCGATTTCCATTCATTAAGCAAAGTTGTACTTTTTAATCACAGTTAACAAGTTAACTTTTTTTTTAACTGCGTAGGGAAAGATCTTTAGGCTAAAAGTAACACCTGCCATTTTTACCAATACAGGTGGCAAAGGAAGCTTCTGATATGGTTTTGGCCGATGATAACTTTAGTTCCATTGTTTCAGCAGTTGCGGAGGGTCGCTCAATTTATAACAACATGAAAGCTTTTATCAGGTACATCTCTTTGTTGATCTTTTCCTTCCAAGCTCTGTTATATGGAAGCTGTATATATTCTTCAATCTGCAGGTACATGATATCATCTAATGTTGGAGAGGTGATATCCATTTTCTTAACTGCTGCATTGGGTATACCAGAGTGTATGATACCAGTACAGCTTTTGTGGGTGAATTTGGTTACTGATGGCCCGCCTGCTACAGCTCTTGGTTTTAATCCTGCTGATGTTGATATAATGCGGAAACCACCCCGCAAATGCAATGATGCCCTTATAAATTCCTGGGTTCTATTCCGCTACCTGGTAAATCATTTTCAGCACTCTAGTTCATTATGGTCTCATGAAAAGACTTTGACACTTGCTGCTCTTTTATATTCGTCTTTGTTTGAGAAAACAACATCAACTTCTTTCTTTACTCCACTTAGTGAAGAAAGTCTCACGTTTGTTTTCATTGAATAACACCATTTTAACATCTTTGCGATTCAGGTCATCGGTTCTTATGTAGGAATTGCAACTGTTGGAATCTTTGTTTTGTGGTATACCCAGGCTTCTTTTCTGGGTATCAATCTCGTGAGCGACGGGCACACACTGGTTCAACTCTCCCAGCTTCGCAACTGGGGAGAGTGCCCCACATGGTCAAATTTCACCGTGACTCCATACCAGGTTGGTGGGGGACGCATGATCACCTTTTCAAACCCTTGTGACTATTTCTCTGCTGGCAAAGTGAAGGCGATGACTCTGTCACTTTCTGTGTTGGTGGCGATTGAAATGTTCAATTCCCTAAATGCGCTTTCTGAAGACAATAGCTTGGTTACGATGCCACCTTGGAGGAACCCTTGGCTTTTAGTGGCCATGTCAGTCTCATTCGGATTGCATTGCGTTATACTGTATGTTCCGTTCCTGGCTGATGTGTTTGGTATCGTTCCATTGAGTCTGAAAGAATGGTTTCTAGTAATCTTGGTTTCAGCACCTGTAATTCTAATTGACGAGGCTCTTAAATTTGTTGGAAGGAGCGGAAGATGTAGAGCTAAGAAAGAGAAGATAGCGTGAGGGAGCACAATCAGTTCTCGAGGGGTGTCCTTGACAGTGGGGGGCTCTGTTTATTTTATATTCTTTAAATACCTTTTTCTCTTTTTTTGTTCTCTAAAATTATGAATCTTTCTTCCAGTTTAATGGAAGGCATCATAACCACTCTTATTTTTCTTCATAACTAAAAGGAACAGTGATTGTGCTTGCGCGTGCTCTGTGCAAGAGGAGCTGAGAAACCAAAGGAAATAAGTTTCTTCTTTCCGAGACATTTGCCGGTTTTTATCGAGTACGAATAAATCCAGGATGTTGTATAGTGTCCCTATCATTGTCCAATGTCCATGAACATCTGGGCACGTTCACAGATAGGAAATGTCCTATTTTGCCCCTATAAAAACCATCAAATGAACTGCCCACTGAGAGGTAAAATAATCTTCTTATAGGCATATTGGTTATTGTCAAATTCAATAAAGTCAGACTGGTCGAACTGATATTAGGGGCTTTTATAGACATTTTATTATTTTTGCGCACAATGAAGTTACTTAACTTCCCTCAGGGATAATTTTTTTTTTGAGAAATTCACTGTAAAGCCTTTTTGATCTTTTACATTTTTTTTAATTGATTAAGAGGTGATTTGATTTTTTTTATATATAAATATAAAATATTAATAAAAAAAATTGACTAACACATCTAAAATACAAATTGAGCAATTAAGCATGCTTGTTTCCTCTAAAATATGTTGATCTGGAGTATATGACTGCTCATCTGGTGGTAATGCCACCTTGTGAAAAAATATCATGACATGTGCAAAATTCAATGTTTTCGATTTATAAGTGGATCCAAAACTTGGAAATTCATATCTTGATGTCACCAAAATCTTGTAATCTTCTATTCAAGACTTGAGTTTGTGAAGAAGAGATTCTGATCTAAGGTTAGACATCATTACGGACCAATAATATAAGATCCGGTCCCATCTGTTCGAACAATCGTTCCAAATGGTCGGCTGTATCTGTATCTTTCTCACTTTAAGACTCAGGTAATGTGCACTTGTTATGTTGTAGTGGTCTGTTCACAATGACCAACCTGGGACGCTGATGAAGAAGATATTGCTCTGAATTTCTCTGAAAAGTCACATAAAAGAAGGTAAGACATAATTAATATGTTTTAGATGCTCTGTACCATATGTGGGAATCGCTTCGTTACTCTGTTAAAGACTTTCAAGTAATGAATTGTGCATGAAAATCTCGAACCAATACATTAATTTATTTCAATCAGTAACAATGGAACAATTTTTGCTGAAACAAGTACGCATATGTATTTGCAATTCAACATGACATAGAGGAGAGAAAGACGAAAAAAAGAACACAAACATAGAAGGCAGACAGACAGGAAAACTACACAAGAAGAACAGAGACACACACAACATAGGGGGGAAGAAAAACAGAGGAAAAGAACCTGAAAAAAAGGAAGGAGAGAGAGAAAACCAAAGAACGGAAGGACCTTCTGGGCTTCCTTTCAGAACACTAACAAAGGAATGCCTATTGTCCCTTAAACAGAAAATCACCGAACCAAACCAGCAGAGGAGAGACAAAAAAAAAAAAAAACACAGCAAAAGAGGAGAGAAAACCAGAGAAAAAAACAGAAGAGACGAAGAGAGAATTGACTGGAGAAACAGAAACAGAGAACGAAAGAAGAAAAGACAGAAAGCAGAAAAGAAGTCAAAAACAAAAGCTTCGCCCAACAACAAGCACCTGTGGATTCTCGTCGAAAACGCCTGCAAACCATGTAAGCCGTTTTCGTTCCCTCCTTGCATTTTTAATTACCTTCTTCCTGTAGCAAGCGTGCCTCCTGCAAGTAAAAAAAGAGAGAAAGAGGAGCCGGGTTACTGGCGTAGAACATTAACCGGGCTGGGCCGCTGGGTATAGCACAGCCCGCACGGCTGGGCTAGATGCAGCTATCCTCCTAAAAAAACACAGACCCAGTTGTGGCCGGGATGGGTCTGGGTCTCAGGCCCCAGCTGACCAAACAAGCTTACTTTTTATATCAAAAAATTCTAGAAAAAATTATGGACCCTTTTGAATTTATTTGTGGGTCCTTCGTGTTTTTTTCCGATGATTTCATTATATATTTGATTTGTGGATTTTATTGTGAAATGCAAATATGATATGCGATACATGCCTTTTTTTTTCAAAAAAATAAAAAATATGTATGTTTTGCGTTCAATTCATTTTACCGGTTTATTCACTAGCGTTGGAGTTAGGAATACCATATTTTTTTGTGTCACGTAATATTTACCAACGTCAAAGTTAGAAGTATTTGTAGTTGAATATTCACTAGCACTGGAGTCAAGAATATTACAAGTAGACCATCATAGCATAATCCAACAAATTCTTAGTAATTTAAGGTAAAACCAGCAATGCAACATGTCTCGGATAGGACACTTAACGAGTGATAATATCTTTTCTTTTGCGTAACTAGTCCCGAACCATAAAATATTTGTTGACTAGTTAGGGTTCTTAGTGACTATAATAATAGGTGACAACTCCTTAAACAAAACCTTTTTCTATCAAAGAACAAGACACCATATCCATATTCATTCCTTTTCAATTTATTTTTTAAAGATCACCGCGATATCAAGTGCGACACTCTTTACAATTTTTTTTTTGATAGGAAACATAATGACTCCAACACCAGACTATTTGTTTGGAATCAATTAAATGTGACAAAATGCTCTTCTACAACCACTCTATCTAGCATTGGAAACAAGAAGTCTTACACCTAATGATACAAAGGCTTCTTGCAACTGTTTAATCACCATGGCGCTGCTAAAGAATCAAGATAAGATTCATTTCTAGTAATTACTTGTCAAACCTAGAGTAGTTTTGTGTGATTTCAAGGGAATAAACATTGAATTTCTTTAGAAGTAAGAGGACTGGTCATGAAGTACATTCAAATGAGCAAGTATTCTAGCGTAATTGTGCCTACTGTTAAGTTTTATGACAATAATTATAATTCTTAATCTGAACATTGGATGGGGTTGAAAATTTACCCAGAGTTTCCCAACATAATGTTCTATGTTGGGGTACACTTTCATATCAATCGGGATTTAAGAAGGTCTTGCGATATAGGTCAGAATAGGCTATATGAATTTTGTTATTTACTTTCTTTTGATTTGTGGACTTCCTATTTGCCAAAAATCCTTTTCATACAAGAATGTGGCAACTTATTATGAGAATTTCCTAGTTTTACAAGGATCTTTAATGGGCTGAAATATTATTTTCAGGTGTAGTAAGGATTCATTAATGTTCCAAAATTCTTTTCCTACACATGGAAAAAAGGGTTGATACCATATTTAATGTCTGATTGATTAGTTTATTTTGAGAAGTTTTCTATCCTATAAGGAAAGTTAAAGAAAGACAACAAATGTTTCCATGTTTTGAGAGTATTCTTTAAAGTTACAATTAATTATTTATTGATGCAAATCTTTTGATCACGTGGTCAAACAACTCTCGATGAAGATGATACAACTCTCGAAAAGCCAAGAAATTAGGTTTGATAGAAGTGTGATATAATAAAAACATGTTTCAAGGCACCAACACTATTGAAATAAGAAACCCCTACCCAACGAATATCAATTCGCGAATGACAAGTATAAGAAAGACACCACAAAGTCAATTATACTTTAATAAGTCAATTCATTCTTTGTCCCAACAAAGAACACGCGTTGCTTAACGCAAAACATAAGTTTATTTCATAAATTCATGACTCCTGAAAATTTCAGCTTACAAAACCTTATGTAATAGCTCAACTAGTAACCCTAATAGACCTAAAACTTATGAGCTAATATTTACCCACTTACAATAAACCCAAAGTATGTTAACTAAGCCCAAACAATGAAGAAAATAATAAAAATAACTAATTTGTTATTAAATACCATTAACTATTCTTTCCTTGTGTAGTTAGGATGAATAAAGAATTCTTATAAGAAAATGATTTTAGAACATTAATGAATCATTACTACACCTGGAAATTATGTTGCAGCCTATTAAAGATCCTTGTAGAACTAGAAAATTCCTATAACAAGCTGCCACATCCTTGTAGAAAAAGAATCCTTGCCAAATAGAAAGTCCACAAGTAAAAAAAAAAGTAAATAACAAAATTTGTATAACCTATTTTGATCTATATCGCAAGGCCTTCCTGAAGCCCGATCCAACAGTCAGATTAAAAATTATAATTGTTGCTATAAAACTGAATAATAGACACAATTAGGCTAGAATCTGAATTTTCTTATTCAACCCCTTTCTTGGATGAATCACACTCTATCCAGCATTGGAAATGAGAAGTCTTACACCTGGCGATCCTGGGGCTTCTTGCAACTGTTGCAAAAGAATCATGATGGGATGCATTCCTAGTAATTACTTGTCAAACCTGGAGCAGTTCTGTATGATTTCAAGGGAATAAACATTGAATTTCTTTAGAAGTAAGAGGACTGATCATGAAGTACATTCAAATGAGCAAGTATTCTGGCTGAAAGAGACTTCATGCTGCTGTTACCCCGCAGTGTCAGGTCAACCAAAGGCATTTGAGCAGAGGGCCCATACTTCTGTTTTAACTCGGGCAGCCGAAAGATCCTTTCTAAAGTGTTTAGGGCCTTTTCCTGCAGTATGGGGGAGGAAGAACTAAGAAATCCAACAATTGGTTGTATGGCATTTGCCTGTGCGAGCACCTTACCACCATTTTGAAGTTTAACACCTTCAATCAGAGTCAATAGGGCGTCTAGAGAAGCCTCACAGGTTGCAGGATCTGGATCTCGAAGAACCCTCACAAGGGGTTCGACTGCATCAGCTTCCACAAGGCAAAAGGATGATTCAACAGCACAGATTCCCCCATGAATCACGCAGCCAGTTTCTGGTGGAACAGAGAAGCACCAGAATCCCTTGCGCTTGGGTATTGACCGGCTAAGCTCAAGCGAGCTCTCAGAGAAACGAGCCAGAGAAATTGCAGCACATTTCTTTGTCATGGTGGTTCCGAAGTCTAGCAGCTGCACTAGCACAGGAATTATCCCAGCTTCTGCAACTTTCTTTTGCCATTCTGGATTTGTTGGAACAGTAAAACGACGCATGGCTCCAGCAGCATTTTCGACTAAGACATTTTTATGGGGATCATTCTGCTTGCTATCAGGGAGAATTCTGGAGATTACAGGAAGTGCCCCGGCATCCAGAAGCCACTGAGTGATCTGGGGCTTTTCTGGGAGGTTTGAGATAATGCCCATTGACGAAGCAATCTCTTCTTCAAGATTAGAAGATTGGATAATCCGGAGCAAGGTCTCGAGGCATTTCTGACCCACATGCTCTAATATGGTGCCTTCATCACCATCTTCTACCAAACAATATAACAGCTTCACAGCATTTACTCTTACATTAGGGTTGTCGTCGCGCTCACATAACTGGACCAATACTTGCATGGCTGAACACTGTTATCAAGACCAATTAGTGAAAATACGATGAAACCCTATTGAATAAAATGTTATAGAGGAAACTTAAATGGAGGAGCAGAGTGGTGGGACAAGACAATTACAATAAAAAAAAAAAAAGAGGAATAAACATCTCAAAATCAACAAAACTAAGAAGCAATAAGAAACCCAGCATTCCACATTTCCCCAACGAATTAGCCCTCAGGGATGAGAAATAACTTCTCAGGTATTTGCAATTGGCAATTTGCCTGGTTTTTATACAGGTTTCATAAACAGTATATAATAATCATATGTTTGATCTGATCTGGTACTTTATTCTCTACAATTATAGTGAGTTTCTAGATCCCTTTCATCTTGTAAGAGCATTATTAGAAGATCGGAATCTTGATGACATTCTGAACTCTGGCACCAAATAGCCAAATTTGTTAGTCTAGCCTGGTCATATCATTGCATCTACATATCTAATCACATTTAGGCACCAACATTTCTTGTTTTCTTTGTAGGAGAAAATATCTCTACTTTTATCTCAACCATTTTGGTATTAAATTTCTTGGGCATCATACTGCATGTCGTAGGGTGGCTTGTGCAAAAATAATCATGATATTACCAGAAAATGTAAGTAGCTAGTGTGCACAATAGCCACGGTCTACTTTTCTTTCCCGTTAATAGGCAGTAATTTTCTTACTAGAACTGGACATACACACAGACACAACCTCTTGTTACCTCTGTCAACTTGGTCTTGATATTTAATGCTGATGGGGACTGGCACAAGGCATGGAAAGCTCGAAGAATGTTTTGTTGCACATTAGACCCCGTCAAGTTGATCAAAGAAAAGAGCCTGAAAGTATCATTATCAGATTCCAACAATGAAATCGGTGTTGGGCTGGATTCTTGAGACACTGTTGATAGAGCGAGGTGCACAATTGTGGCAGCCGCCAGCTCACATAAACTTGAGGATGAAGAGATGTGCTGAAAGAGAAGGCCAAGTAATGGCTGCACTGCACCTTCTTTAATCATCTGCAGGCCATTTGCAGGTAAGCTTGATAGGTTCTGAAGAGCTTTGACTGCCACTTTTTTCATCCGAACATCACCGCATGATACCAAGTGAAGAAGTGGACCCAGAGCACCTCCTTCAAACAAAGATGCTTTGTTGTGGTCAGTCAACTCCAATTCTGCCAAAGTTGATGCCATCATCGTTTTCACTTCTTCTGATCCTGCATAAACATATAAACAAGTACTTCTGAAGTATGAATATGTCTCTCTTCAATCACTGCAAGGCTAGGACATAAACTATTATAATATAAATAATACAGTTAGCAGTCACTGGCAGAAACAATTTAAACTCCAGGCTAAATTGCTGAACTCACAACAAAACAATTTAGAGATGTATAGCAAGTTGGAGACCAGCATCCAGTATGCTGTGAATACGGCATGCCGCATGTTATTAGGATACCTGGAATTGTACAATTTGACACAAAACACGTAAGGATTTTAGGGTTCTATGCAAGCGACAACATAATTAGGCACAGTTTGACTCCATACTGTGACAGATTCTGCTCATTTGACAAGGGGCAGCAACAATTTCAGAAAGATTTTGCACCAAAAAAAATACAAAAAGCAGAAAATGTGAAGGGGAAAAATTGATGACAGCCAGAATCAAAATTCCATTAAGAAGCTTAAAATAGGTTGTCCTATGCAAGAAAATCACCTGTGGATATACGCTGCAGAAAATGTCTGAAATAATTTGCTTTAGTCATTTGTATGATGTTTTGATCAGAGAATGAAAGATTCTCCAATAGCTCTTGGGCATCTGTGGCAGCTTGACTGTCATCACTGCTTGCCATAGTCACTAAGAGGAGAATACAACCCTGAACCTTTCCAATGCCATCCCTTACCAAGTTACACTTTGACAACTCCAACAATAATGCCACGGCTAACTTCCTTTCCCCAATACGGCGTCCAAGTGATCGAACAATGGATTCGATTGCATTATCAACATCTGCAACTCTTTCCTGCAGCATGTTTCAGATTTTAGAAAAGAATTACTAATAACAAACACAATCTTGATTTTACTTCATCTACCGAGTTAATATGTCAAATATAATTAAGCCAGTCAATATCATGGATAATTTTATGAGTGTGATTTCAATATAAATCGAAAAGGAACTTCTTTTTGTTTAGTATCAATCAAGCATTGAAATTATCAAGAATAAATCAATTAACTAAATTCAACAGAACAAACAAATCAGCTATCACACGCATATTGTGCATGTGAATCCATGTTCTGTGTTCGCATTTGTTTGTGTCCAGTAGACACATATTTTCAATATTTGTGAGCATAATTTATATTTGTTAGAAGAGAGGAGGTAGAGAAGGTAGACCAAAATTTAACGTGAGCTCAAGAGATGAAGAAAATCTAGCATCACAATGAAACTTTAGCCTCTAAAAAATGGATTGGAAGAGGTGGATCCATGTAGCCAACCCCAGCTACTTTCATATAGAGGTTTGGTTATTTTGAGTTGAGGTGAGCTGAAATGCTTAGTAAAATGCAGTTGCAAATATGATTCCAAGTATGTCAGAAATGGAAATAACAGAGAAAGAGAGAACACGCCATAATAGATCAAATAAATTTTGAAGTACCTTGGCATGATCACTATCCTTTGCCAGAATCAAAAGGACAACAAGAGCACGATTCCTTATATCACGATTTTTTGCTCCAAGAAGCTGGATAAAAAGTGGTATATAATTCTCCAAGATCACCCATTCCCGATGCTGTTCTCTTTGTTCACAGAGATCCTCTAACTGTTCCAGGCAACGAAGCACTTCTTCTTCTTCTTCTTGTTCTTGATACACAAGTTTTGATTTCATGGAAGCAATTGTAATCATGGTGTTTCTATCCTTCCATTCTTCTATTGATTCCCTCAGGGTTTTGTTAGGCCTTAAAATTGATGTGTCTAGGGGGGTCATGGTCAGAGGACACATTTCATGCCCATCTGCTAACCATTTTTCTATTGCACTTCTCTCAAATGTCTGGCCTGAAGAGGTCTCCACAGGGTCCACCATCACATCCCGAGTAATTGGGCAGTAAAAGGACTGAAGAGGTTCCAATGGCTGACTACCCAAAGACTTCCGTTTGGTGGAATACTTTATCTCTTTCTCCTTAGAAGAAGAAGCAGCGTCTGCCCTTTCTAGCAAAGCAATTATCTGATCCATTTGTATAGCTTCAGCCTGGTCCTTCCTAAGCCGCGCATTTTCAATCTCACTCTTGAATTCTTCAAACTCTTTCTTCAAAGCAGACCTCTCTGTTGAGATCCCAACAGCCTCAGCTATGTGAGCCAGTATCTTGTTGGCATAAGAACGATCAACATTCCTCTCCTGTATTCCAGACTCAATTTTAGCCAAAATCTCTTCTTCTGCTATTGCAGCCTTGAACTCAGCTCTCTGCATACTATCGCGAAGCTTTTCAATCTCTTTGATTAGACCGGTTGAAAGATCCAGATTGGCCAAAGGAATAAGACCTAGGGCCCGGCTTATCTCTCTTGTGATGTCCTCTAGGCTCTTAGTTATTGTCCGGCAATTCATTAGGAGATACACTTTGTTTCTCTTGGTGCAATCAGCAGTCAGCTGCTTTGCAGCTTTGATTTCCTGATTGAGGATCCCAATGGCATTGTTTATGCTCCCAGAACAACCAATGTCTTTCTTATTCAGCTCTTTTAGGACAGGTGCAATCCTTTCCAAGTAACCAGAAAGTTCCGTAAAACTGTCCTTCTTAATGAGCACATTGTTGGCAGCAGATACAACCTCCACCATGCCCTCCACGATTTGTGAAAGGCACTCAGCAGCTGGAACAGAAGAGACACTAGTAACCATATCTAATGCCATCATGTATTACTCCTACAAAAGCTAAGAATCAAAACCCTCTATTCCCATGAGGTCAAAAACACGGTCGCAAGCCAACCATCCAGACGTTTCGATCCAGATCAGGTTTCATAAAATGCCTGCATTTAGTTCAGATCAGCCAGAATTTCTTGCTTTAGATTTTTGGAGCCCATGTTGACAAGAACAAAGAGGAAACAAAATATTCAAAGGAATTAAAGTCATAGCCTCCACTTGGTTGCTAAGCATACAAAAGAAAACAAATGCAGAAAAAGATTTAGGTCACATGACTATAATCTACCTGGTTGGATGAAGACAGAATAAATTATAGTTTTCATATCATTTGCAATCTCTTTAAGCCTACACATAAAGTGCTTAAATCCATTATTAAGCTTTGCTTAGACAAGTTCTTTGTTCAAAAATCATCTGAAATGTTGTTTGTTTCTTTTTTTCTCTCCATAGCAGAAAAGTCCAAGTTTCCACCATAATTCCTGTTCTTTTCCCACATTAGTTGATAAACCAAACAGAAATATTCCAGTGAAATAGTATCAAAAACAACAAATTTATGAAGTTCAGGCATATAGCCTTGGAGCATGAACATGAGTTCAATTTCAATCAAAATTCAACAACAGGAGATAAAAGAAAGGTTTAGCTATTCTTTTCTATATCAATTCAAAGCAGAAAATGCAATTGAAATAAAAATAGTCAACGGGAGAAAAAGAAACGTTAAATTAGATTCAAAGTCCAACTACAATTATCTTTGAAGCAGAGAGAGAAGAACCTGTTTAGACAGTAAATGCCCATGAAAGTTCACTGAAGAACAGCTTCTTTGCTCTCTCTTCCTGGAAAATGCACAGAGATTTTGCGATAATGCATGAAATCGACCCGAAAGACCCAGAAAAAAAAAAAAAAAAAAAGCAAAAGCAAAAGCAAAAGAGGAAGCATATATTAATGAAAAAAAGAAAGAGAGTAAAAAAAACAAGGAAGAAGAAGAAGACGGTTTTGGAAAGGCTATAAATACATACAAACGCCTAGGCAATGTCAGACATAGACGGAGACTCTGTCTTTCATTCTTCGCTATGTTTCTTTCTCCCTGCTTGTTTGTTGGTCTTGTGGTTTGACTTCTCAACGTTTTATAGTAGCAAATGGCAACTCCTAAGCTATGTGATCAAAATGTATTATAAAAATTCCTCATTTACAGCATTGTATTTAGAGATATTTACTCGATTAATGATCCTGTCATTTTCTTGAGGCCTGCTCGTGCAGATTAATTTTTTAAAAAAATTATTTATGGCTTGTCTTTTTATTATTAATATGTAAAGAGTTGCTTAGTTGCAGTAGAATTAAGTTGGAGTAAGAAATGTTGTCAATTAAATTTAACATTTCGGTATATAAGCCATAACGATATTGCTGAGTCAAGTCCACATATCATATGGATGAGAAATGCTTGTGGAGCTGATGTTGATTTGGAGAGACTCTCTCTCTCTCTCTCTCTCTCTCTCAAACCAGTTAAAGAGTGTTCCAGTAGAGTACTGCTCGCTAAAGACAGGGAAGTAGCTATTTAACCCGTAATTTAAAAGAAAACTCGGAGTACGTAGGTTGTTTTCTAATAAATATTGAAGTATAAATTAAAAAATTTATGTAAATATTTAATTAAATAAATTGATAATTATCTATGTAAATAAATAAAAAAAATCATTCAGAGAGAGGACAACAATAAACAATAAAAAAGACTGAAATTGACAAATCTAAAGAAAAGAGAATGAATGTGCATTTTCTCTAGAAGAGAAAGAAAATAAAAAAAGAAAAAGAAAGAAATGACTTTCGACAAGAAATCAACCATAATATGTTGATACATGTCACCTCATAAAAAAAACACAGTGGTACATTAAATAACATGGCAAAATAACATGTTTGGTCACCAGATGGGTCCTCACAAGCCACCCAAACATCACAAACGACATCTACTTGTTAGCGCGTGAACATGACGCGTCGACATGTTTTTCGAATAAAATAATGGTTTTATAACATAGAAATACCAGAATGCCCTTCGTGAACCTAAGAATCACAAAAGAAACCACATGTGAAAGTACACAAATGCCCCTAGACGCATGCCTTGATTTTTATCTTTTCTAAGGGTATAATAGTATTTTTATTGTATTTCAAAGTGCAAAAAACCCTCGGTCAACAGCTCAATTT
>Ga0307510_10003180_pt1 | contig 19060 bp, 16 predicted proteins | sample 12_EM_MG_FD_207224 | JGI IMG/M metagenome (GOLD analysis project Ga0307510, IMG submission 207224) | Populus trichocarpa ectomycorrhiza microbial communities from riparian zone in the Pacific Northwest, United States - 12_EM | ecosystem: Host-associated > Plants > Roots > Unclassified | place...
ATTACACAGTGTAGCGCAGTGGAGTGGCTCAAGTGAAGACACAGAGCTTATCTTAAGCAGCGATGAAGATGATGGTTGATCTAGCTAAGGGTGTAAGAAGAATAGCCTTGCCGAAAATTGAGAATAGGGACTACGGAGGTATGGTGGACACCGTCTAGACAAAGCACCAAGTGGGAAACCTCCAGGGAAGCAAACGGGGGACTCCTTGGCGAAATTAAGGCAGGAAAAAAAAACTGTATGTAGGTTTAATTTCAGGGAATATTACTGCCGGACTCAGCATTATCATAAGTGTCTATCACGCTGGGAGGTATATGATTCCGAAAGTTATAAAAACCTTGTATTTGAAAGACATAAAATCTCACCTTCAAGTGAAAACGGAGTAATGTCCGTACCATGTAAGTATGATATATGCCCATTATAATATTTACTTATTAATTTGTATTTAAAGTACTCCTCTCATATATTAAAGGTATATATTGGTAATACGAGTGGATGATGAAGACAAAAATATAATATTGTTCCTCCATACAATTGCTTTATCTTGAGGTATGTGTGTGCTTGTAAGCTGTATGATAATAGCGGATTTATTTAATATGGGAACAACTTGGTGACAAGAGGCATACAGTTACCTGGCGATGTGTCCAGATAGTTTTTAAATCAACTAGTATATTTGTTGTCAAGTGATGGGACCAAGAGGCTGATACATACTAAACAACATCTCTTGAGGCAGTAGGCTTCAAAAAGTCACGAAAAACGGCAACGGCAACGGCTGACCACTAAACTTTCACACTGCAATACAGCACAACAAAACAAGAGTTTATAAAACCAAGAATATATAGTGATACAAGAAGGGCTCTAGTCTTCTACCCAACGGGTAGGGCCACCTCCTCGCTTAAGACAATTAGCTACACGCCTTGGCATACTATCAATGAAACCATAAATTCTCTCCCACGGCAATTCCTCCCCTACCTTCTGTGCTAGTCCAATCAGCTCCTTCTCACTAGGTGGTATTCTCCTCCTCTCTCAGACTTCTTTCCTATAATTGGTTTTGAATAAAAGCCAAACATTCTCAATTAGGTTGATATCAGGTGAGTAGGAAGGCCAATCCATTCTTTCTATACCAAGGCACTTGCGATATTTCTCCGTATAAATAGAAGTATGATAGCTCGCACCATCCTCTATAGTTTGAACACGAGCTTCGGCTCTATCAGCTTTCTTATAGAGTGGTCGAAGATGTGGAATGAGAATTTCATGGACATACTGGTGTGAATTGAAGCCCAGTCGATATCTATTGCTCTTTCGCTCATCTTTGGTCCGTTTTCGCATAGGAACAAGCAGTGTGTGGAAACCATAGGTAAAACCACTGGCAGCCAAGAAGCCAACTGCAATACTCTCTCCAACAAAGGTTGGCTGAAGGTTCTTCAAATCATAGGTGGCATTGGGTCCGGAAAGTTGTCGCACTTTTCGTCTATACCCTGTTTCAGTAGCAATTTGAAGATATTCTTCATCGGTATAGCAATGCTTCCGCCAAACTGAAATCTTTCACTTGCACCGTAATCTACTCGATCTCTTTCTTTGTCTCCTATTGTGAGGTCCTATCCATGGCTTGCGTCGAGCAAGAAAAACCTGCCGTTGCAGGCTGCACAGGTAGTGCCTGAGAGTTGGAACCCCAACATCAAGTCTGGATTCATGTAAAAGCTCTCTAGCTGTCGCACGAGGATCCGCATCAGATAACCGGGCAAGGTATCGTTTATCACAGTCATTGAGCTTTGGGGGCCTTCCAGTGTGAGGGATTTGAGGATTAATGTCGCCATACATTTCCCAGTGCCTGTAGATTCTGTAGGCTTGGGCTTGAGAGACACCTGTTTCTCCCTCAATTTGAGGGAAACTCATGCCCAAAGAATGAAGTTCGATTATTCAGACCCCCTCATGTAAGGTCGTTTCGCGTCGCTTTCTGGCTGCTTTATTCCACGGCATTGTGCTTGGGTGTTGTTGTGCGGGGTTGTGATCGTGTTGCTGCCAAGCGCCAAGCTTTTTGTGACTTTTTGAAGCCTACTGGAGGTGAAAAACGAGTGATATTTTGTGATTTCCCATGTAGTTATATATCTTACCTGAAAAAGCCAGTCATGTGAGATCAACAACCTATGATATATATATATATATAAGGGATCCTGGGGAGCAACACTATGCAGGTTCAATGTTCTGGTTGTTTTCAGATTAGATGAATACTTGATATGTATTTAGGTATAATAGTTTTTGTGTCTTGTCATCATGAGTGTACATATAGGAGTACGTGAGTGGTTTGTCACTAGTTTGAGGTAAATAGGTCTTGTTTATAAGAAAAAAAGGGGTAAACACCTTAGATCTTCCTCAATTTCCCTTCCTCTCCTCAACTCTCCCCCTCGCGTGAACTTTTATTATTATTTTTATTATTTTTTAATAATATTTTTATTCTCGCAACCCACTACACAGACGACCAAAGGTGATGGATTTCAGAGGTTATCATGCTGTCAAGTGAGCCCAGTTTATCTCATTTGAGTTTGAAAAGGAATATGAAACCAATATAACTCGCATAGTGAAGGAAAACTACGAGGACTTGGATGGTAAGCAAAGTATCTGATTTTTGAGTTCTGTTGTAGTATTTACGTACATGCTTTAAGCTGTTTAATAGCTTTTGAAAATACAGCGCTAGATAGGACTACCGATTCCTCTGTATCTTCAACCATAGCTAGCTATGACTCGGAGGCCTTGCTTCCCCGAGATCTCCCTATTGAAACGATAAATACAACCTTTGAATTTATTTATGATGTCCTTACTTGCTACCAACAACCCAAGAGTTATGGCACAATTGTTCAATATAGGCCAAAGCCGAACAAACCACTCCTTTCTACTATACTACTAGGATTTCCAGATCTTACTCGGATACCGACACTTTTGCCCCCAACCCTAATCGCAGACATGCCTGTATTGGTGGTCAATCACAGGGCAGTATCAACATTGTTTGAGTCTCAAGGCCCAACATGGGATCATGAAGTCCACTACGAGGAGAAGATAGGCATCTCAAACATTTCCATCAGAGGAAGAGATTGCCTAAACGAAGCAAGTAGCTTTGGTGATTGGATTTTGGGAAAGGATAGTAGAAAGTTTGGTTAACGTGTGCACATTGTCTTCCCATGTGCAAGATCAGTGAAAGCGTTGTTTGTCCCAGTGCTGCCGAGATTGCGTCCCATATTCATGACATCATTCCATATACCAAGGATTGCCCAGAATCCCGTCCCACTATCAAACAGTCAAAGGCTCGTCAAGAGGAGTTGAAACATCTTCGCTGTACTTTTGAACAAGTGTCAAATGATAATGAGGTGGAACTAAAAAACAGATCCGCAATCAGACTCATTGGGAAAGAGTTGGGAAGATTAGTAGCCATGAAGTTACACAAATCGAATATTCTTACTCAACATAACAAGCAGCTTCGTGGCAAGGGAATGTCTGAATTTGCATTTTCAGACACGCCGGTTAGACTATTATCTCAGTTGGATTGGGCTATATTTGAAGCTAATGAATTCAGGTTATTCAAGTTAGTCCTTTATTTTCCTTAAGCCAGAATAATAGCTTACTAATAAAACAGAGTAAATGGAAATAAACTTAGCTTGACTTCCCCTCATCCAAATCAGAAGATCTTTTCTTCTGGTAGTTCAAAGCCAGGTGCAATGGTATTCAAAGTTGGGAGGACTATAGAACAAACACAAGATAGAGTAAATAGTGTTAGTGTTATGATTTGGGAGTATGAATCTCTGAGACAGGAAGTGGCTGTTAGATCCCAGAATGCGGGATCATATAAAGGGCAATTTGCTGATAAGGGAGATACAGGTTCGTTGGTTGTTACATTGGAAGATTCATTAAAAGGAGTGGGATTAGTTGTCGCTAAGAATGAATCATCGGTTCTGTGGTGGGTTGCAGTAACGCCCTTATAGGCAATACTTGAGGATATTGAAAATGCGATAGAAGTAAAGGTTGAGTTTTGTGGGGAGTTTGCAACTGAGTAGGTTTTATTTTTTATTTTTTATTTTTTCCTTCTATTGTAATCCTGGGAGTTTGAGTTTGTAGTATTAAGTTATTTTTTGTATAATTACCCTCAGGGTACACCTTTCCAGTAACTAAAAAGTGCAAAGAATTCATAGAATTTCTCAATAGCCAATAGTTTTCTTAATAGTTTGAGTTTTCTTAATAGTTTGAAATAGCCAGGACTCTCTATAGAGGAGAACATTAACAGAACAAAGTTAGCATTATCCTAGTACTGACCTTGAAATCCAAGTCACAGAAAAGCCAATATATTCTGGGGTAAGGCACGCTGGCATGGGAGTGATTAGAATTTTGTGACAAGTTTGGTAAAAAGTGACAGGACTGGTCAGGCATAGCCCATACCCAACTGGGCCTGTCACTTTGCGCTATACAGGTCAATAAAATATTAACTACTCTGATCCACCCCTAACTTGAAGTACTAGTACTAGGATTTAAGGGTAAGTAAACTGAACTGGTTGTCATCGGCTCATGGGTCTGGTAGCCAATAAGAGATCATGATTTTATACAGTTTATAGTGTTAGATTTTTTTGTATTTGCTGGACTTTTTTCCTCCACTGAAAAATCACTAAGATTTAAGGAAAACCCTTGAAAGATTTGCCCTTTCCATAGTTACACTTACCAAATTCTGACCAATGAAACCCTATTGGTCTCACTTATGACGACCCCCTGGTACTCGTACTGCTTGTGCTACTAGCATTTTCCTAGAGGATTTAAGTCTATATTATATACTAATCCTATTACTCTTTAATTCCTACAGTAAAGCATACGTATATAAAGACCACCTATTGGTCACAAGCCAATTGCTCATAACTGATGAGTTTCTCACTCCACTCCTAACTAAGGCTTCAAGTGACCAAAACTGTATTTACTATACTGGATAATAAAACTCTCTTGGTTGGAAGTAGTTTTCTCTATCCAGATACTATACGAGTACCAGGCTGGCGACAAAATCACTGTAAGAATGGCATGCATCAACAGGGGACATTATTACGTGACCGAGGGTAGGTAGCCAGAATTGCAACTGATGTACTCCTACTCAAAACTACACAGCTAGTTCATCATTGGCAAAACTCTCACTACATTAATACTCTTAGGCAATTGAGCTCTAAGTTCTTCTGGAGTTTAGCCCAGAGCATGCCTGAGAGGAAAAATACTGGTTAGTGGTGCGTCACTTATTTAATTCTATCAATTTTATTATCATTTTTATCTCTATGTTGTTATTATCATATCATATTGTCTTGGGTAGAGGTACTAATAGATGCTTTGCAATGCTTGGTACTTACTAGCTAGAGATAAAATATACATAATATAAAAAATGGTTATTTGACAGGATGCCCCTGCATAACACTCAATTTAGCAGAATGCCCTTGTGAGGGGAGTGTGATAGAATGCCTCTAAAGGCCAAGTTATCATAATATTATAAGAGAGGAAAAGAGGATGTGGATCTTATAACATATGGTATTATATCATAGCTGTTCCTATGCGTTAGACGAAGCATTTTCTGTCGGACAAAACCAGAGGTACTATAGACCAATTAATCGGATTTTTTAAATTAAGAAAAAATCTATCTCGAATAATTCCGACCAATGGAGGAATCTTAAATAATATTTCTGATGAATGTATAGGAAAATTAATCCATAGATTAGTAACAAATACCTTGGAGCAGGTCATCTCCTTCGATAACGCTCCTCACAACAACAAGATTTCTCCTTCTACTTTCAATTAGGGTGTTTATTTCTCCCCTAACTGATTAATCGTAGTTAGCGGTTCTTTGTCCCGCATACTGGAACAATAGAACTTGAGGCTATAGCCTCACTTACACCTCCTTACCACCAGTTGTTGACTATCCTCAGAGGGCAAGTCCTTTACACTTACTTATGACCACATGAAATGCTATAAGGATAGAAGGCTCTGAACTCTTGTCAGCCATCACTTCACCCTCCAACGGGCTTGTTGTTGCTTTGTCTTCTTAAAGAATTTCGCTGTCTCCTCCACTTGTATCCAGGTTGGTGAACACTAATCAGGAAAGAACATAGCAGAGGGCATTTTGTCAAACTTCTTTTTCACAAGGGCATTATATGAAATTTGATGCTAATCAGGGGAATCCTATAAAATAGCTGTATAAAAATAAATAAATAAAAAACTCGTTGTGCAGCAGGGTAGGTAGCTTAATGAATAGAAAAAAAAAGAGTGACAATTCATGATGGCGGAGTGGCATGACTGGGCATCAAGGTCTCTATTCTCTATGAATGAATTCCAATCCTGAGTTCTCAAAACTTTCCCTGATCCCGAGTATGCATGCTTGAGATATCCTCTCAGGCTCACCAGAGTACCGTTAGAGTTGCCAGACTGGAGTAAAAAATGATCTAATATTAGCTTGATTGTAGATTGTGTTCTAGCCATCCAAGTCGTTATAAAAATGCTCTTAGTAATACTGGTAATGTCCTGAAATTTGTGAATACAACTGATATTGCATACCACCAAAATTCAGCTTTCTTGCCCTGATCTTGGCATTATGCAATAGTGGTCGTATTCACAAAAGACAGGACATTATGAGTAGTAGTGGAAGCTCGGGTGATAGCACTATTTCTAATTGCTAGATAATACGGTATATGAGAGCTGTTGGTCAGATACTCGCTATCGCTCTCTCACTCAACCCTTATGACGAATTTTTATTTATACTGATACAAACCTTTTGCTTTAGATCAATTTCATAAGAATTATGTCGGAAGTGACACCTATTTCCTATTGGGCTATAATATTTTGTTTAAACTTTTTCCCCGAAGTTACCCAAGTATGATATTATACGTTAGTAATTCATTATTAGGTTAATGAAATAAGAACTGTTGATAGGGTAGATAAATGGGCCAAGGTTGTGGCTCCGCCACAACCTTCCATCACTCACTTACTCGCAGTGGGGGGCACTCTCAAGAGAGTGCCTCATAGCTCAACGTAAGTCACAGCTCTACACAAGAACCACAGATACTGCTGGACCCCCACCACACATCCCGCAACCGTGCATCCTTGATAAGTTCTTCCAAGGCAAGAAGATGAAACTATAGCTGCCGAATCATCTATGGACATAGAAGATCGCATCCTGGAGGCGATCGAGAAAATATCTTGTGAAGAAGAGCCCAATATTGCGGCCATTGCCCACAATTTGAAGCTGCCAGAACACCATTTGCGGGCAAGATTGAAAGAACGGTAATCTCTCCATCAGCGTCCGGCATCAAATTGGAAGCTATCACCAGACCAAGAGTTGTCACTATGTCAATACTTGAATCATTTAGATGAAATAGGTCTTCCATCAAGATGTCAACACATCGGATCTTATGCAAATGAAATTCTCGCTCATGCCCACCATGATACTAGCTCTACTTCAGCCCCAACTATTAGTCGAATGTGGACTGGGCGTTTTCTTCAGCGTCATCCTAAGTATCTTATAAGAGAGAAGAAAACACTTGATGTAAAACGCAAACAAGTGCATGATATCAATGATCTTAACATCTGGTTTGACCGCTACAAGAGTATTCGGGACGAGAAAGGTATTTTTTCATAGGATACCTATAATTTTGACGAGACCGGTTTAAGAATTAGTATTAGAAAGGATCTGTGTGTGGTCACTTGCAACTCCAAAAGCCTTTGTCCTTTGCCAACTCTATTAACCAGGAACTGGTTACAGTTATTGAGACAATCAGCGGCGTTGAAGTGGTTCTCCCTCTAATGATTATTGTTTCTGGAAAACTACAAATGGAGGATTGGTTTACAAAAATCAATCTACCTGGAGATGTACTTCAAGTTCTTGGGGTTTCAGAAACCAGATATTCCAATGATGTTCTCGGAATCAAGTGGCTCCATCACTTTGACAAGTACTCCGCAGATCGGCGAACTCAATTTCGTCCATGGCAACTCCTCCTTCTCCACCGCCACAATTCCCATTGTACCCCCGAGTTTATTCAGTTCTGTGATGATAGGAAGATTATTCTATTTTGTCTCCCCCCTCATTCAACAAATCTTCTTCAGCCATTAGAATCTGATGTGGTTGTGTTTCAACCATACAAATACTATTATGCTGAAGCAATTGATAATGCTAGCCGTACTAGATCCTCTGAGTTTGATAAGATAGAGTTTCTTACTTCAATTGACTGGATCAGGTGTTAAACCTTTAAACCTACAACAATCTGTTCCACTTTTAAAGCAACTGGCTTACTATCATTCAACCCGAGCATTGTTATCAACAAACTATCTAATGTTGTTAATACTTCTTTTGAGTTTGGAACGCAACAGTTCGAAACTTCGTCTCCACCTTTTGAAATACACTCTCCCTCTACCCCATCTCAGCTGCCCGAACCGAATCCAACAACAGCCCAAATCATCCGCTCCCTCAAAAACCATGCTCAACTTCTACATTATCAGCTTGATCAACTTCCCCAACATGCCGACCGGAGCCTTCAGAAGTATCTTAAAGGTAGTCTTGCTTTGGCACAAAGTGGAGCCCAAGCCCTATTCAACCTTGAAAATACAAAAGCTGCTGAACTTGCCCGCGCAGCCAGAGGTAACTGCTTCCGGCGATCAATCCAACAAGGTGGTGTTTTCTATGCCCATGAGGCAAGGGCAATGGTACTACAGAAAGAGAAGCAGACTAAAGAGAAGGATCTCCAAAAGGCTCAACAAATAGTAAAGAGCGCGATCCTGGCTGAGCAGAATCGGGTAAGAAAACTTTGGAAAGGGGTCTCGGGGGACATGCAAGAGGCAGTTAAGGAGAGAAAGAAAAAACACAAGTATCAGAAACTTCTCTTTACCGAAATTTCCAGCTTCATTCTCAGTCGTTCTCATTACCTTTCCTAGAAATAAAGCTTGTCAAACATCCGACTTCACAACTGCGGATCAGGAAAACATACATCTCTAGCAAATATACAGTTCACTGCTCATTGGTCGGACCTCAGTAATCCTTGCCTACGAACTGATCAGCAGGGAGTCCATTTGTAGGGTGGTTGCGCATTTGGGTGTTCCACGAGCGTAGTGGATGAACTGAGTATGAGGGTATATAGAACGGTAAATCTTTCTCTCTAATATGGTCTTTGGTTATTGTAGGTGGGGGGCAAGGTTGGAGATTAGAGAAGAAAGGATGGCCAATTGATCTTTCATATACTACACTTTTGTTTTTTTACCCTCAGTTTGCTTGTCAAAAATAAACATTTTCTTCCGCAGATGATTCGGCAGCCATGGTTTCGTCTTCTTGCCTTGGAGAACTTATCAAGGATGCACAGTTGCGGGATGTGTGATGGGGGTCCTGCAGTATCTGTGGTTCTTGTGTTGAGCTGTGACTTGCGTTGAGCTGTGGGGCACTCTTTTGAGAGTGCCCCCGGTTGCGAGCAAGCGAGTGATGGGGGGTTGTAGCGGAGCCACAACCTTGGCACGGTTAGTACAGTGCACTTAAAATTATACCCGTCCCCAGCAACAATTATTTGGAAATACGGGTGGTGGGTTCGTGATAAACACAGATTGATTGATTTTTTTCGAATCCCTGTCTTTCCGGATACTTATCGCCTGGGACAGGTACCACGGATTTAACGAGAGGGAAAAAAGTCTACGGTAGGAAGAATGCAGGGATGGGAAGACCTGGTGGCCAGTGTAGCGATGTCCTCCAATCCACACGTAACTCTAGCCATCCGGGTGTCTCACTGAGCCATAGGGGAATCCTATGGTATCATGGCCCCCAATTTTCATACAAATTCACTTATTCAACCGGAAGGCAGGGGTATTTGGATTGGATGGAATTTGGATGAGCCTTACCCCCGTGCTCTTCTCTTGTCAAATCCAATCCCACTGAAAATGTTTTCCGGTGGTAGGCTTAGGATCACTGTTCCTGAAAAGGGAAGGAGCAAGGAGGGGTGAGGATATAATAATTGGGTAATAAACGAGCACAATGGCATTTCGGGAGGGAGGGAGCAAGTTTTCCAGTCTTTTGGCAAGCAATTTTAGGGTGTATATTGGGAGGAGGAGAGAGGGAGAGAAAGAGATCAAACGAGTTTCAACTGGATTGTGTGGAATAAGGGGCTATTAGCATTGAAACGAGCAATATATTTTGCGCTGTGGGTATCACGATCTCGATAGCTATACTCTGATGGTAGCTCGCTCACAACCCAATGATGACTTGGGTAGCGTGGGTAACAGCTCGAAGTTCAGGAGAAAAGAAGGTTGGTGGTGGTTGTGATATGTGGCGATAATGATGTGTATAACCAATGTCCAGAAATACAGGGAGCTATCACAACGGGAAAACCCCACAAGTGGTAGTCGCGACCCTAAACCTATCGTACCCCAAACTAACTATCATACCCTAGCAACTATAGGATTCCAGCTATCAGAACTTTCCTCATCTGCTGTCACCTATGCCTCGGTATAGCCGGTGGAACTATGGAGTTTTGGCTGCCCGGGGTGGTGTGATTGTTCTTATACCCACCTAAGGAGTATCTTGTGAACAATATCATCTATCTTTCCAATACACACTGGAGAGAAGCTGTCGGAGGGAGAGCACCGCGTTCATTGAGAGAAATAGATGAGTTGTGTGCATTAAGTGCAACGGTTAGTGAGAGTTGTCAATCAACACTAAACCTAACCTCTTCTACACACTCGCTCACATTGGTCCTGGCATGTATGATACTTTCTATATTTCCTCTCAGCTTCCTTGGTGGGTAGCATCAATCCTCCAAGGAGGGATTCGAATTAGGCCTTCAGTCAAGAGTGGTAAAGCTCATGGCTAAATTAGGAAAATCGGTTGCGGGAAATTGCATTTAAGCTCTTTCCCGAGAAATTCTACAATTTGACCATCTTTTCAAAATCCATAATAAGAAAATCACCTTAGATAAATGACTACTTCATCCGACTGCTCCTGCCCTCCCCCCCCCCCTTGCTTCAAAGTGATGGGTGGAACACACGGGTGTCTACTTGTGGTATTTCAAACAAAGACACTATTTTTCATGGTGTTGTACCCGGGTAGGGACGAAAAAATCGGAAAAAAATATCCGCATGATCTGGAGAGTGAAGTAGAGAGGGAGTCACTTTGGAGAAAGAAAGAAAGGGCTTGACAGATATTAGAAAACAGGATGATTTAGCACAGAGGGAAGGAAAATCCTCCACTACTACAGTGCAGACCATTCCGTAAACTTGACCATTTGCTGCATATCGAGCCATATTGTGTGATGAATAGGGATAATATCGATCTTTGGTCACTTAGTGCAACAACCAAGGCTTAAGGTATCTCGCAACCTGATCGCTTTTTACCCGCAGCTACATCGATCATCCCCCTACTCCCTGTTTTGCCACCACAAGCTCGCCGATTTTCTCGTCCCCACCAGAGCACTTGAGTATAAAGGTAGTGAAATAGGAATGGTGGCTACCCAATTCATTCCCTCACACCATGCTACCCAACATCCCAGCTAGTAAAATATATAAAACTTATGGGTTGTACAAAGTGCCAAGGGGGATGTTTTCGTACAAGACAGGGATAATTTTTGCGGTAAACCACTTTTTTTTGTTTGTTTTTTTGTTAAATTTTTTTGTTAAATTTTTGCGGTAAACCACCCGTGTCTTGTACTTGTACGAAAACATTCCCCACGGCACTTTTAACTCCATGTAATCGTTAGACATCTTAAACAAGGTATGTAATAATTGCACTAGGCGGGAGACTAGAGACCAATATAAGGCACACTAAGTAGATTTCAAGCAAGAGAAAAAAAGGAGGACACGCTCTGTTCCAGGATTGAAAGGCTGTCATCAGTATCACTAGGATATATTTATTATATTACATTTGTTTCAATGGATTCTGTCCCCCATACATGCTCTCTTCATTTCAACATGCCATAGGTTCTTGGACAGCCGACCACCAGGGGAGTTTTCCAATTTTCGTTGACTTCTGCTCACCAATCTCGCGTGACAAGGGTATCGACCCCTCCGATTTCCACCGCCACTCCCGAGTATGATACAACGAAACCCACTGGATCGACAGATCGGAAGTCAACCCCTGAACCCTCATCAAGTCCACACTCTCCACAGTCATTCAGGCCATACATTACCACTGCCGACGTGGCGTCCAAATAGCTCACCCTATTTATTTCCGACATATATTCCCGAAGAAGTGGAGAAAAAAAGAAAAGTTGAGCGGGAGGGCTCAAGCCTGTGGTAGGATAAAAAGAAAAGAAAACATAAATGAAAGAGAGGGAAACCGCTAAATACAAGCTCAAATATAGCTCAGCCCGAATGAGCTCTTCCATTCTACTTCTTTGACAACGCCTCACGGTTTCTCAACTCCGCAAGGGAACCTCGAACCCACCCCAAGGGAGTACCTCCGTACTTTTGCTGTGCCGCCTTAAATCTAGCAAGAAAGAGTTCCCGATCAGTAGGGCTTAAAAGGGGCCGTGCTCTCATCAAAGAGTCCATAGCAGTTTGTGACCTGAGATTCTGATATGCGAGATATTCATGAGAAACCTTTCGTGCCATAATCTTTCCCAAAGATTCCTCCCCCACAGGCATCCCCCAGGGCCAGTACCATTTCCCACTCGTGCCCCCTATATAAAATTGTCGGCCGCCCAGTCTGTTGAAGGCTGCTATCCAATTGCGGCACGCACTGCAACTGGGCCTTGAGACCCCAATATAGGTGAAAGGTGGGATATCGTCCCATGGACTGTCCTGCCCAGTCTCAAGATGCTGAATAAGCCCACATTCGGGGTGGAGTGGACACACACACTCCTCTGACTCAAACTTCTTCAGAAGTTCCTCCGCCTTTTCCTGCTGCCAATCACTGCGCCTAGTACATGCAACCTCCAAAATGGACAGCCACTGCTCTCGCGATCTGGGTAATTTTATGGTACGAGTCTGCTCTGGGACCGTAGAAATAGAAATGGCGTATTGCAAGGCGGGGAGAAGGCGGGGAGAATGGGCAAACGAAATGAGGGAGTCGACGTGGCGGGCCAGGAAAATCAGTTTCTCCAGAGCACGTCGAAGCTGAAAGCGGTCTCCGGAACAACAATCTAGTAGAAGGCATAGTTAGATCATGGGCTAGAAAATCAAACCTACTGTATTAACTTGGATAAGAGAAATTTGTCTCAGGACGTCTGAGTTTCCTACTGTAAAAACCGAAATAATTGAGAATCCTGCTGGGACGTTGGAGTTGCCTCTTGTAGTAAGGTCCGTATTTCAAGTGGGGGCTGAAGGAGAATCCTCTCCTTGCGCTTTGTCCCCCTAATCCAAAGCCGGAAATTCTGGACGTCCTAGCGTCATTCTCAATTATTTCGGTTTTTACGGTATCGCAAAAACTCAAATAGAAGAAAATACCAGCAAAACGAAGCAATGCGTTATCTAAAGGGGAAACTTGGACGTCCTAAGACTGATTTCTCTTATTCAAGTCAACACAGTAATGGGGGGAGAGGAAGTATACCTTTTACCTCCTGGGCCAGAGTCTCGCAGCGGTTTCTATTTTTAAGGGCAAGGGTCGCATTCTCTGTAACCCACATGCTTTGCATATATATCTCCTCCCATTCGCGATCAGCAAGCTGGGTTCCGGGATTATCATGAAGCCTCGTGAGCAACTTCAGTACCGCGAACAGCCCAACCACAACGTAGTACAAGTGTAACTCAGTGCCTTTTAGGTCAGCATCCCCACGGCGTTGAACCAGCTGCCGCATAAAAGAGTTAAGGCCCTCTAGCCACTTCTTCATTCGTTTCATCTGCTTTCCCATGCAGAATTGGTATATGTCGCGGAATAATTCTACTCTCAAAGGGTAGGCCACACCGGCGGGTATTTCAGGCGAACTTCTCCCACATAAGTTTGACTTCCCGCCCCTTTGCTCTGCGTACATGTTCGACAGGGCTTGCAATTTTCCCCATACAGCGGTGAGATGACTGACTAGTTTTTCCTTATCTGTTTGGTTCGCGGCGATCGTTAAGTGTATTTCTTGTGTTTGGGAGTTCAATTGCAGAGCCACAGCGACAACTCGAGATTCCACCTCGGAAATAGAAATACCCGCAATTGCATCCAGAACAGAGAAAGTGCGAACACTCGTATCGTGGTCATCTGTAACGCCGTGTTTGACCAGCTGAGACGGGGGGGGGTCCAAGTCGAGATAACCGTCTTTCTGATTTGCGAACGTAAAGGACATCAAAGCAGCCAGGTGGTGTGGGTCAAGTTGCTCCGCCAGGTGGTACCGGTCAGGTTTCTTATCCATGTTTATGGGATTTATCCGTCGGGGGGCAGGGGAGGGTGTGGTGGGCTTTTGCGAGGTAATAGAGATTTTGCAAAAAGACTCTTGATACGGGGCGAATGCGGTTATGGACCAACCAGATTACTAGTATTTGACTCTGAATGCGAAATCGCAAGGTTGGTAATGACAGAGAGAGGGGTGGCGCTAATGTTTGAAGGGAGAGTGGAAGGAACAAGAAGGTGCAGGCGGAGTTGGTGTTCGTTGGAGGAACCTAGGCAAACAAAGTGGGAATTAATGATAGAAAACCGTGCCAAGATATACACTACACAGGTGGTCACATGATGCCAAGCCCTGCAGGCAACCAAAGCGGTAAGGTCTGCCACTCCCTCTCGCTCGCAGGCTCGCAAACCAGGAGCACAGCGAGAATCCTTCCAATCCACCATCGGAGATCACAGCAGAAATCACTGTCTAAATCATAATAGGCTTAGCAGTGTAGGTTAATAAAATAATGAATACTAGTTAACGGGATCCATCCCTGTACGTGGCCTCTGTTGAAATTTTGCTGCTCACCACATGCAGATTCTTCGACGGAAAACTAATACTACGAGGATAACATCTTATCGAATGGTTACTAGAACGAACTAGTTTCCGACTACTATTGTTTGATACCGACTGCACCACTGTTAGCTTCATACAGATAACGCACAACCCTGCATACCTAGTTCATCACGATCAACAACCACGAACCACCTTAAGTGAAAGGTGCGACAACATCGAAACACTAAACAAAACATCCCTCGGCCTATCGTGATACCGACAGCAGCGTGCCATCCCCGACCCTTGGTAAACTAGATTTCGCCTCGGTTATGAGTCGGAGGAGATTCGGCAAAGATGGGTAGTGGAGGAAATGCGAGGAGAGAATCGGCATACGCAGGTCGTACGTCCGAAAGGGAGCTTGCACTTTGAGGAGGATAAAAGGACTTCTGTTTTCCCTTTGTTCGTTGTTTTGACCATCCATCAGACATTCGCTTTTCTCTTCGCTCTATCATCTGTACACAGAGTATCAGTCTCTCGTTTCTTTATTCTTTATTGGATTTGTTTCCTTGCCACCTTACTTGTTTGTATCGATAAAAGTCTTTGGTTCCTCCCACTGTCAGTAATCGAATCCGCTGTGCACCAAACTATTTTGTGCAAAAGCCTTCCTACTGAAGGCTCATGGCTACTGTAAATACGGAGTTCAAGGGAGAGCACAATAATTTGTGCTATTAATGGATTAGTTCTTGATATCAGGATATTACCGTATTATAGAGGGAGCAGTGCTTTCGAAGCATCTTTCAATTATAGTGAACTCGTGCCCCTCTCAAATGAGACTATGGCATTTTCTGACCTTGTAGGGAAATATAGAGTATGCACTCAGTAAGATTCTCAAGGATATTGTCCGGCGTTTTCAAGATCTTTCTGATCGCCGTCTATCTTACATCCCCGGTTAGGATTGTCATGGACTCTCAATAGAGCTTAAAGCATTAAGTTACAACCTCACACAGAATCTCCGCGAGAAAAGGGCAAGACCAGAGGTAGGGCCCATACTGCTGCTGTGTCTGCTGCTACAGAGAAAGGGGAGACGATGGATTCGGGTGAGATTAGGTCTTTGGCACGGAAACTCGCCGAGAAGATTGTTACTCAACAAACGGCGGATTTTTCGATCATGGGGTATGATGAGCGACTATTGGAAAACTATGGATAAAAATTACGAGATACCGCAGCTGCGAGTGTTTGAGGAGATGCTCAACAGAGGCTTAATATATAGGCGGCTCAAACCATGTCTTTTGCACTCGCAGAAGCGGAATTGGAGTATAATGAGTAACATTAGAGTAAAGCCACCTTCTTGGCCTTCCCCATAGGGACCACTTCATTGGTAAGTGCCTAGTGCTATCGGCATTGATAGGCAATCATGAATTGTTCATAAAAGTTAAATCTAACCCTGTTCACAAAACGCAATATCCTGTTCCTTGAATGATAACCTAACTTTTGTTAGAACTTGAACCTATTTGACTAACAGGGCTAAAGAGGGCCTTAATTTGGTAGATAATGCTAGGAAAGGTATGATAAAAAGCTTTTTGACATCTCAAACCCCTGTCCCTCCCACCCTAACGTCCGCCGCGGAGCAAGCCCCTCATGGGTGCTATTGAGCAATCAAGCTCTAAAAGGAAAAAAGGGTTGGTAGACTGTTGGCCCCTTTCAAAACCCCTTGCCATCTTAGCAAAGGCAAATAGACAAGGACAAATGGCATCTACAAGAGCAAGTTGAAAAATTAAAATAAGACGGGTCATGATATACCCAATCTATTATCTACACATTTTACTGGGGAAAAGACTGCAAACCCTACTTGAAAAATCTAGCCACATTGTTAAGAGGTCCCAAATTGTACCCCCTATACTTTTTTGTTTTTTGTGCAACCCATCTAGAAAAGATAGTTTGCCTCTGGTGGGGGGTTAAATGGGGTGGTGTCTTGAGGGTTACAGATCCAGTAGTGTTCTCTGTCTTTTTATTCAGAAATTAATACTCAATGTATGCCTTATGAAGCTGTTTTACCAGGGCCTTCTCCATGGGCACTTCTACCATGGCCATTCCTCAGGGCAAATACCAAGCTTCATGAGAGCCTTTTGTATATAACTGTTGTTCACCCAGCTCATTAAATGCTTTCAACCAAACACGGCAGGTGCTGCAACTAAGCATAGAAATGGTAAGGTAATTGAAAGGAAAGGTTGTATTTGCTTGATTTCTCTGTCCATCCCAGAGGCGTTGGACAGGCTTACACTGACAGGTTATATGCCACATTTTGGTAGTATATTCTGCTAATTTTTTGGCCATCTCACTCCTATAACCAGGGTCATCAGGCTCAAGATTCTCAGCAACAAAATTGACTCCCATTCCTTCTGTGATCCAGACAACATCGAGAGACAAGTCTTATATATAACAAAAGAAATGTTCAAGGCACGGTGTATGGTGGGCCCAAGACTAGGGGAACTAGTGAACTTAAACAGGTTAGCAATATAACCTGATTGAGATATAAGTTTCTAAATAGTATACAAGAGGTAAAAGGGAGAGCCTGTTCAATACTGTAGGAGATATGTGAGATTAGGTTAAAGGCAAGAAATGTGAAACTAGTATAAGGGGAGAGAAATTAAAGATCTGGAGCAATCGACAAATGTATGGTTGGGGTTTATTTTTCCAGAACTTACTGAGAAAGAAAAGCTAAAGTTTTGGAGTAAGAGAGAGTAGAATAGATGTACTTTGGGATAAATTTACCTCTTCTGCTAGCCTCTCATATCCAAGGTGATCCTCAGCCTTAAGCACATTTTCAGCCTAGTCACTCATAGTCATGCTGGTTAGAAATATTAACTCATACTTTTCTGCTGTTGGAGTTTTTTCCTTATCAAGTTCCCAAGGAATATTTTCTTTCCCATTTACCAAAGTGTTGAGATTTTTGTCACACTCCGAAGGCTCTCTATTCTGACAATATTCATATACTTCCCCTATAAATTTGCCAAGAGGATTTGTTAGTACATTAACACACTTCAGCGATCTTGGCAAGATATATAAAGATATAGTCAAATATATTTCTACCTTCCAAGGGACATTCATTCACACTCTACTAGGTGCTTGTAGTAAACTTCCACCCACATCCAATCCCTTTAGAATGTAACTCATATAGAATGTTGACAATTTTCTCAAATACGGTCATACCTGCTAATTAGAGGTATGTAACCCAACTTGATTGTTTTTGTTTTGAGCAATTGGAAAGTAAATCTCTTATTTTATGACTTATGATGATGACATTGATGATGTAATGATGTTCACACATGACTTACTTTATGAGTTATGGGTTTTACAAATGTGATTCAGTTGGAGACATAACATGTTTTATGAGTTTTGATTGGTTAAAAGAGCTTGAAGGTTGGGTAGTTGAGTGAGAAGTTAGTTGATGGATTTCATACTATGAGTCATTATAAGTGATGAGATTGGATGACTAATATGGATGAATCATCAGGGTAAAAGTAAAGTAAAGATCAGGTGTATATAGAAGGCTTTTCAGCCTAGAAAAGAGATCTTCACACAACAATCTAAGTATGGTTCCTGAAGACATAAGATAGATCCACTTTTCACATAAAATTTGTAACAATTTTTGGGGCAATAGTAACTGTAATGCTTGAGATTTGCCTTGGCACAATAGATTAAAGATGACAAATCATTATTCTAGCATGTTAAATATAGAGATTTTGAAACATGGATTAAAATGAATAAAGAGTAAATAAAATAAACTTTGTAGTTTCACTCACAAGAGGGTCCATTTGGAGGAAGATAACAATCAGACACACTATAGAAGAAATAAAGGATTTAAGAAACATGAAGTTGAGACTCATGAATGAGCCACTATGAAGAATAACCTGTAAAAACGTGTTATGCCAAGACAAATTACAAGCATTAGGGTGGCTGTTACCCTGAAAATTGTCTCTGATTTTATATAAAAGGTCATGCTATGTCTAGTCTTTCACAATCATACTTTCCTAGTACTTATAAGTTTTATGAATCAAAAATTACTTTATATTCTTTTACTTGCTATTGCTTTCACTTGGGATTGATTTGGAGATCAATACAAACCTACAAAACACAACTACAACCTGAACAAGGACTGCCAAGTAGTGGTTATGCAGAATTCATTACCATGTGATAGGAGGAGAGTCTCTATCATATCTAATGAAGAGATTATGACAAAGAAG
>Ga0307510_10003181_pt1 | contig 19059 bp, 11 predicted proteins | sample 12_EM_MG_FD_207224 | JGI IMG/M metagenome (GOLD analysis project Ga0307510, IMG submission 207224) | Populus trichocarpa ectomycorrhiza microbial communities from riparian zone in the Pacific Northwest, United States - 12_EM | ecosystem: Host-associated > Plants > Roots > Unclassified | place...
TAGAACTTCTCTTTCAGCCTGTTCCCTTCAGGTAAAATGCTTCTCGCCCATTCGATAATCTTGTCATAACCAACCTCACTCAACCCATGATCTGACTTGATGGTGAACACCTGTGCTACGACCGATAATTTACTATGGTTCGTGCAGCCATCCCATAATGGTTCGTCAGAATCTTTCAACAAATCAAAAAACCTAGTTGCATCTGCATTAGGTTCTTCTTCTACAATTAGACATTGATTGACATTACCTTGATTCATTCTCATTGCATCCATAACCATATTCCCGTAAGGATTAGTGTTGTCATTTGCCGCTTGATCATGCACGTTGCTAGCACTAGAAGTTGACCCAACCACCCTTTCTCTCGTTCTCCTCTTAGTAACAAATACTTCTCCCTGTGCATACCAACACTGGTAATTCTCCATAAACCCTTTGTGTAGAAGATGCATCATTACAACATCTGGATGTAGATACTTTTTATTTTGACACTTCTTGCACGAACGCCTAATACCGCCTCCAGTAAAATTTTTGGGAATAGATGTTGTGAAATTAATAAAACCCTGAACCCCGTTACAATAATCCATCCTCCGCAATCCTTGGAGTGAATCTCGATACATCTATGAACGATCATCCATGACTTCTATCGAACCTCTATAAAATTATGATGACAACATGTATTAATTAACTATGTTAGGTAAATAAATTTGTAAAAATATTGGTTTACCTCGAGATTATCTAACAAACCAATTAAAACTTCTCATAAATATGAAATATTCATTATCAATTATCAATGTCCATACAAATTAATACATATAAATTTATGGAAATTACAACTTTGCAATACCATTGATAAAAATTAAAACGAACCCGTTAAACAAGCTATTAATTATTCAAAATAACACATGTAATTCAGTAATTCAATAAAGTTTCAACAATTTACAAACAAATACAATTTTACAAAATCTAAAACAAACCATAACAAGTAAAAAATTATACATTCATATAATACAAGTTTGTTTGAGAAATAACAATAAAACATGTACATATACTAACAAAATACATATACTAAAAAAACAATAAAATTGACATTTAAATGTTAAAATTTAAAAAGATAGAATTACTTACAAAAACTGATAAAATCCGTCGGTAAATCAGAACACGGATGTTGTGACCACAAAACTTCAAGAAATATGACTTGTTGTGCTGAGAAGAGGGAGATCTTTTTTTTGGGGGACTGGTTGTTTGCAGTAAGGGAGAGTTGGGATGGGAAAGAAGAAGGAGAAATAGGGGAGGAGAGGGTCCGCATAGTTGACATATATTAACTTTTACCGACGGATTCACTGACAGAATTATTCCGTTTGTGATTCCGTCGGCTATTCTGACGATAAACAGGGCACGTCACTGTACGGAGATTCCGGTTTGAATCTCTCGGTGATTTCGTTGACATTTCAATCGGTGAATCGGTCACGTCAACGTACGGAGCTGCCGTTTTGAATCCCTCGGTGATTCCGTCGGTAAAATCACTTGCAAAAACCTCCACGTCAGCAAACCACCTTTTTTTTTTAATTCTGAATATTCTATCTGTCATTCCGTTGGAAAATACCGACCGAATGTGTCCGTCGATATATCCCGTCGGTATTTATTCCGTCGGTAATTCCGTTGGTATTCAGGGAATTTCTGGTAGTGATCATCACCTTATATATGGATAATTCATTTAATTGTTTTAAAAGTAAAATTTCTTAGTCTTGGATACTCAAAACTTAGGATGTAACCCAACCTAGGTTAAAGGGTATGTCAATTTATCCAACCCATAACACTTTCAATTTAGATGTTCATCTATTACCTAACTTATTGCCTTGGGTTCAATTGATTGTTGAACCTAAATATATTGGATCTAACATCTTACTAGACCCATGTTTCCTCGGGTCCAGATAACAATTGGACCCAAGTAGGTTGGGTCTAGCATCTCGTCATGCCCATGTTTTCTTAGGTTCAGCTAACGGTTGAACCTAAGCATGTTGGGTTTGGCATCTCGTCAGACCCATGTTTCTTTAGATTCAGTTGACGGTTGAACCCAAGTTTATTGGATTTGACATATCACCAACCCCAAGATTATCGCCGAACCCAAGTGTTTTGGGCCAGACATAATGTTAGACCCATGTTCTTTTTGGTTCAGTAGATTACTGAACCAAAATGCATTGGGTCTGACAGTTTACTAGGCTCATATTGTCTTAGGTCAAATACATCATTAGATCCAGTTTACATTAGGTTCGACTAATTATCGAACCCAATTATTTTGAAGTCTAGCATATCGCCACACCAACCTTATTATAGACCTTTTCAAGTCTTAAAAAGATATGCCAACAATAATTACCTTATCAGTTGCCCCAACAAGCCTTTAATGTGTATCACACAAAAAGGCTTAAAAGGTGTCCTGGGAGATTACCAGTCAAGATACGTCTTTTTTTTCCTTTGGAAAGAGACGTTTAAGCCTTGGTTATTTGAAAGGATTTCCTAGGGAATAGGAAGCAAATATCTTGGGAAGATCTCCCGACGACATGCAATAAATATTTGTTGGCTTTTAGCCTTTCTAGGGTTATAATGAGATGTCATCTATCCTTCATCTATTGCTAAAAAAAGAGGGTGACTCATATATAAAAACCTTCATTCACTTGAAATTGTGTTTTTTTGCTTCTGCTAAATTGTTTTCTCTATTTCCTTAACTTAGGAGGTTTAAGACACATGAATAAGACAATTTTATCGCAAAATAATTTTTCTTGTTTAGGTAAACCAAATCTCTATCTTCATCTTTTCTTGTATGCGTTTTGTCTTAGTTTTTCTTGCTTTCTTTAAAAGATGCAGAATGACTTTTAGAAAAAGAGAATAAGAAAGTATCATTCGAGGAGGATTTTACCTTTAGGTAAGAAACTAACGACGCTCACTAGAGATTGTTGACCATTAGGTGGCCCATAGTCTAGAACTGATACTTCTCTATCTTCCCTTTCTAGATTGAGGGAAGACAGAAGTCCTCAAGAAGTTTCAAGCCTCAAAGGGAAAGAACATATGCTCAGGACTCCCATTAATAATGTTTAGAGCACGGTAACTCCAAACCAACTAGATTAGGCCAATCTCCAACAACTAAAAGATTATGTGGTATTGTTACCAGAACCTGGTGACCATGTTTAAAAGATCACCAATAAGCACAGTGGGTATAAATTTTTAATTACAACTCCCATTTTCATATACAAGTTTGGATACTTGTTTTCTTTACACGGTTTTATAAAGGAAATATTTAGATATGACAATATGAGTCTAGCTCAATTCCACCCTAATTGGTGGACCATTTTACTTGTATTCGACAAGTTCCTCAGAATGCTAGATAGGGGAACCATAATCAAGGTTTTTAGGCAGTGCTATACCCTAATCAATAACATTGAAAGGGGGCCTTCGTTCCCCTAGTTTAACATTTTTAACAGGTCAAAGTGGCCAATGAGGAAGACTTTAAAAAAAAGTCACCCTGCTCGAAAAGCTGGAGAGGACAATGGGTGGTGGTGAGCTATCATAGGACGACGAAGCTGCAAGACAAGTATAGTGCCACTTGGGGTTGTACCCATTATTAGAGAGCACCCTTAGTGGGTGTGAGTGACAGGTCTTTCCTCAACACTGAGGAGGAAAGGGTGTGTGTTAGGCTGGACTTATTACACACCTGGTTTGAGATCAACTACATGGCCAAATGATTTTATTGCATCGAGGGTAAACTCTTGCTTTGACACCTTATTTTGATTTTATATGTATATTCATTTTATAACTTTTTCTTTGTGTAGGGAATTTTTTAAGGGAAACTGGATCTATGGCTAGTGGATCCTCAACTTCTCTACCAATGCACATCTCTATGTCTCTTCGCAAATGTGCTCCTTTTGTTCATGCTCCGCTCCTGCCTCTCATAAACATAGCCCTTTTAAAGACAATCGGCCTTTGATATGTAGGCGAAGGGTTGGAAGAACATTTTCTATGGACATTGAAGAGTCCCCTGTATATGTCCCTCCTATTGAAGAGGTTCATGAGGATGTCTCTCCTATTAAAGAGACAAATGCATTTATCCCTCTTGTTGAGGAGACGTGCCCTAAGGCAATAAGAGGTGATCATCCCTCCATTTCAGGGGGTGCTCTGGAACTAACCCCAACAACGATGGTTATAGAGATAACTTTATGATGGAAGAGGATGAGGGTTTCTTTGGTTTCAGATTCTGATGTAGAAGTGGTCCCTTCTCCAACCAGGACTCTTACTTTCACAAATCCAGCCCTCATCCTACGGGGGTGGAAGATGGCTTCTCTAATCTAAACTTAGGTTATGCTCCTCTTCGCTTTCCTAACTTAAGTGAGGAAGAGAAAAGTACGATATAATCTTTTTTCCATGAAAGTTCCACCCTACGGTTTAGGGGAGTAAAGGTGATGGAAGCCTTGGACAAGTTACTCACCCTCCTCTGACATTGGTGCTCTTACTGATCCTAACTACTAACATCATCCGGCCATTACTAGGCATATGTTCTTTTAGGTATAAGTGATTTTTTAAGTTATTCTTTTTTTTCTAATACATTGATTAGTTCTTAGAACTATATTATTTATTTACTTTATATTATTGTTGCACCAATCTAGACCTTTATGGTGTGTGCCCACTCCAAGAGTAGGTGAGCTGAGAATAAGAGAGTCATGAAAGAGACCATTGAGCAGTATCACGCTAGCAAGTTTGAGGTACGTTGGCTCAATGAGGAGAAAGTTGCTTAGAACGCTGATATAGCCTTTCTCAAAACTACATATACCCAATTACAGGGAGAGTTGAGAGCTTAGACATACATCCTGGAGTCCAATAAACAAAAGTTAGCTGAAATTTATAGCCACATAGACTTCTTGAAAGAAGAGGTGGCTGAGCTCAAGGGAGCGAGGGAGGCTTTAAGAGGGGAATTGAGGATGTCTAAGGAGGAAATGAGGGCTGCTAAGGAGGAGGTTGAGAGTTCGCATCTGAGGATGACAACCCTGAAAAATTATTCCCAAGTCTTTTAGACAGAGTTTAGAATATTTGTGTCTCTGATAAAGAAAATAAGAGATAAACTTTCCCTGACCATGTCCAACTTGTATATCCATAGGCTATTGGGGCCTAAAATGTTGGATAACGTGGTTGTTGTTGTTGTTGGAACTATTGTTCTTAGAAAAGCCACATACCAATCCCTTGGAGATTTATGCGTATAACACTAAGAAGACCACATACCAATTCCTTAGAAGTTTGTATATGTGGCATTAGGGAGACCACATACCACTATGTTAGAGATTTTTGCGTATAACACTAGGAAAACCATATACCAATCTCTTGGAGGTTTGTGCGTATAACACTAGAGAGACCACATACCAATCCATTAGAGATTTGTAACTTTACTGGCGGGAAGGAGACTTTTCATATAATATAAATATACATCCCTATCTACTATAATACATTTTTAAGTGATTAAAATGCCAGGTGTGAGGAAGAGTCTTCCCTTTCATATTTTGCAAATGGTAGGTGTTTGCCTTGAACATTCTGATGATCTTGAAAGGACCATCACATTTAGAAGCCAACATGCCTCTACTTCTTTGGTTGCTTGTAGCTTTTAATTTTTTTAGGAACAAATCTCAAAATTTAAATTTATGGTATTGAATTACTTTAAGTTGATGAACTTCATTCTTAACTGCTACTGTTAGTCGAGTCTCTTCTAAGAAATCTAGATTGGTCATGAGGCCTTGTTCATTTCTCTTAGTGGTAAAGTGAACCACCCTTGGACTAGGGCATCCAATTTCAGCTGGAATCATTGCTTCAGTTCCATAGGTAAGATGAAAATTGAGTTTCTCTTATGGACGTCTTCTGAGTTGTCCTATAAACCCATACAATCTCATTGAGCAACTCTGTCCATTCTGACTTGGTTTGTTTTATCTTCTTCTTCATCCCATTAAGTAAAACTTGGTTGGTTAGTTCTGCTTGACCATTGGTTTGAGAATGTGATACCGAGGAGAAGCGATGGTCAATATAGAGCCTTTAACACTACTATTTCTTCTTGTGATTATCAAATTGGGTTCCATTATCTATTATCAAGACTCTTGGAAGTTCAAAACGACATGATATTTTTCCATAGGAATGAAAGTACTTTACTAGTAGTGATGTTCGCTAAGGCTTCTGTTTCAATCCATTTGGTGAAATAATCAACAACTACCAAAACAAATTATCTTTTACCAGTGGTCTTCAAGAATGGTCTTAGAATGTCCATCCCCTATTGAGCAAAAGGCCATAACAAAGTTATGAAAATCATTTCAATAGATGGTTGATGGGAGACCGAAGCAAATCTTTGACATTGATCACACTTCTTCACTAAACTTATTGTATTATGGAGCATAGTTGGCCATTAAAAACTCGTTCTCATTGCTTGAGCAGTTAGGGCTCTAGAGCCTATATGAAGTCTGCATATGCCCTCATGCAATTCTCTAAGAATGTAAATGCTCTCTTTAGGATAAACACTTGAGTAACATAAATGAAACAGGTTTTCAATACAGAATGTTATTAAGTACACAATACCTCGCTGATCTATTAGTTAGACGAGTTACTGCACTTCTATCTGAAGGTATCTCTCTATTAAGTAAATAATTATTAACTTGGGTTCTCCAATCCTTTTCTAGGCTGACAGGGACAACGATAAGTTCTTTTGCTTTCACACTTGGTTTATCTAGAATTTCAACCCATACATCCACAGGGAGTTTTGTAAGTCTAGAAATGGCCAACTTAAATGTAACAACCCGGCTTTTTCATACCCGAAATTGGTGGATTTTTTTTTAAAGTCGTTAGGTTCTCGATGCTTTTCATAATATCATTTTGTTAATTTATCAATACATTTCATTCATTAGCAAAGCACAACCCACATAAGGCAAAGTAAATCAACATCTCATAAAAAGTGACAATACACATTCTCACAACGGTGTTTAGGGTTTATCATAACATAATTCATATCTTAGTGTAGTGCAATACTCATGAGATTTCACAATACAACATTCTCATAAAAAGAATATCACATACATCCAATCACTATATAATGTTTACAAGATTGTACTTTCTCATCCGTATTCCATTATAATTTTCGATACCAGTCTTTACAAAAATGCCGAATGGCAAATATTCAACTAGTTTGTTTGTTCTTATCAAACATATAACACCTAAAACATGCTATTACATAGCACCTTTCAAAGTATGTGAGTCTGAGAAACGGCTTTGCTACACACCTTGATTGTGTGATGTCCCTGTTACAAAAACATCATATATACAAGAATTGTAAATAATCTAAACATAATAATAAACATCTAAAAAGACGTTATTGTTACTTTATGTTATCAACTAAAGGTGAGTACATTATGTCATTTACTTCTCATATGCATTGTATAATACTTATTATTTCGCTAGATGTATTATCCTCACTCATATGCCCTAACCTCTCCATAGGAGTGGTAGGGCTGAAGTTTAATCCCCGGTCGAGGTTAATTAGCTCTCTTTACCTCAGTCATCCACCTTGGATGCTTTTAGTTGTAGCTGATCGCAACATTTAAATTCGGTCATCCGTCTCAAATTTCATTAACCCAAACTAATCACAAAATCAAACTCATCATCTCTTCGGATACCATTAGCCGAAGCTAATCATTATAATTAACTTGACCATCCATCTAGGATGCTATTAGCCAAAACTAATCATCAATCACAACTCGATCACCCGTCTTGGATACCATTAGCCAAAGCTAATCTTTAAACACAACCTAGTCATTCATCTCGGATGCCATTAACAGAAGCTAATCATCAAACGCAACACAGCTTTGTAGCTGACGTTGAAATCATCAGTGTACATGGTTCACAGTTAACTAAAAAATCATTGATGAAAATTGAGTCGCTGCCGACTCAGAAATCGTCAACGCAACACAATTTCGCTGCCGACTCAGAAATCGTCAATGCCACAACTTCACAGCTGACGATGAGATTTTCAGTACACACAATCATACCTTATTTCACATGGTACATAAACATGCAATTTCATCAATCACGCAAATAGAATTTGGGCATCAACCTAACATGGTATTTGTTTTTCAGCTCTAGCATGCTCTTCAAGGTTCAAAGACAACGTAATTCTGCACATAACATCATCCTAACATATTACCATACAATTTCATCAAATACAAACAGAAATTTACGTCATTAACACCAACATGCTTCCACTTTTGATTTCACCAGGGTCTAAGGTTCCAACAAGATCACAATCCATGTATTTCGTCACCTTAAATTTGTGTTTTGTCCAGCCCTCACTATGGCCAACCCTCCTCCGAAGCTCACACATTCAAAGTCATTTATGATTTTTTTTGTAAAAGGTCTACACCCGTTTTCTTTCATCTTCTATTCTACTTGAATCTTTTCATTTAGTTATAGATCTTTGAGGTAAGGTGCAAGAACATTTCCCTTTGTCTTAATACCAATAATTCTTGTTTCTTCACTTTGCGATAGTACCTGGAATAAAATTGATTTTCAAACTCTAATTTAAAGTCGCTCCAGGTCAATGTTTCGGTTGCCCGCCGTAGTTGGATGGTTTCCCACCATGTAATGGCCCAGTCGGATAATAATTGAGTAGCATTGTTTACCCGTAAGCCCTCGGGTATATTAATCTGGATTGTAGTCTTCTCCATTTTCCTAATCCATCTCCCGGCTATCTCAGCATCATGTTCCCCAAAATAGGGTTGACAACCCATTTCTTGCATACTTTTGACCAACCATACAAGTAACACCACGTCATCCATGGTTGCAACAATTCCTGGGGTTGATCGTGGAACTTGTGTGACTAGAGTTGTCTGAGTTATAGTGCCATCCATGCCTTCCATTACTACCTTGACTATTTGAACCAGAAGTCCCAAATCATTATAAGGCGGGCACCCTCGTGGGGACGGTCGAGGAGTGTGCCTCCATTCTTTCTTGTTGTTCCACCTTTGTTGGGGGTGCTTCTTTCGTCTGATTTGGTACCTGTTCTTCTTCAATTTCTGCGGTTCTTCCTCGTAAGGACTCAGACACTCTTGCTAGAGCGTGGGAAGCAACATCATCCAATGGATCCTCATCCTGCCAATCTTAGGCATTTTAGCCTCTACTCCTCCTTTCTATGGAAAATATTCAACTAGTTTGTTCGTTCTTATCAAACACATAACACCTAAAACATACTATTACATAACACCTTTCAAAGTATGTGAGCCTGAGGAACATCTTTCCTACGCACCTTGATTGGGTGATGTTCCTATTATAAAAACAACATGGATACAAGAATTGTAAATAATCTAAATATAATAATAAACATCTAAAATGACATTATCGTTACTTTCCGTTATCAACTGAAGGTGAGTACATTCTTTCATTTACTTCTCATACGCTTTGTACAATACTTATTATTTTGCTAGATGTATTATCCTCATTCGTATGCCCCAACCTCTCCATAGGAGTGGTGAGGCCGAAGTTTAATCATCGGTTAGGGTTAATTGTCTCCCTTTACCCTGGTCATCTACCTTAGATGCTTTTAACTGTAGCTGATCATAACATCTAAACTCAGTTATCCGTCTTGGATGCCATTAACTCAAACTAATCACAAAATCAAACCCGTCATCTCTTCAGATACCATTAGTCGAAGCCAATCAACATAATCAACTCGACCATCCATATAGGATGTCATTAGCCAAATTAATCATCAATCACAACCCGGTCATCCGTCTCGGATGCCATTAGCCAAAGCTAATCATCAATCACATCCCGATCATCCATCTCTGATGCGATTAGTCGAAGCTAATCAACAACTCAATCAATCTCTCATAATTGATTTAACATTCATCAACGACTTAACCCACATATCATAATCAGTTTAACATTCATCAACAACTCAATCAACATTTCATAGTCGATTTAACTTTCGTTAACAACCCAATTTCATCAACAACTCAATCAACATTTCATAGTCGGTTTAACATTCGTCATTATCCAATAATATATCATCCTTAAGCAAGTCATTTCAGAACATTAACATTTTCATGAACAACTCAACCTACATTTCATAATTGGTTTAACATTCATCAACATCCTAATCAGCATTTCATAGTCGGTTTAACATTCATCAAAACACAATAATATATAATCCTCATATAAGTTATTTCAAAATATTTACATTCTACAAGAAAAAGGTGGAAACCACCTACCTGTTCCTTTTGTAAGGTGTCCTTGTCCGATCGAAAGCCCGATCCTGGTCGCACCACCTAACACGCCATTAATCACAAATCAGCACATTTGAATTAAGAAATCACATAACTCGTCACCATACATATGTTAAGAATACACATGTTCACATTCGAGTGTTCCACATATTACAATCATATAATGCAATCATTTTAATCATTGAACCAACTCTGATATGTAATTTGCCGCAGAGATTCGTCAGTGAAACTGGTTCGTGGGTGACGCAGATTAGTCAGCAAATTGATTCGCTGGAACACAGAATCATTAGCGAATCTGGTTCGCTGGTTACGCAAACTCGTCAGCGAATTGATTCGCTGAAACACAGAATTCGGCAGGGAAGCTAGTTTGCTAGTACGCTGGTAAAGCAAACTCGTCAGTGAACTGACTCGCTAGAACACAAAATCATCAGCGAAACTGGTTCGCTGGTGGCCCTTATTCGGCAGAAATCACCAGCACGCGCAGGCCACTGCTGATGCAGATTGTTGACGAAAACTAAGTCATTGCTGACTCAAAAATTATCAATGCAACATAATTTTGCAGTTGGCGCTGAAATTGTCAGCATATATGGTTCACAGCTAACTTAGAAATTGTTGACAAAAACTGAGTCAGTGCTAAATCAGAAATCATCAACGCAACATAATTTCACAGTTGACGCTGAAATCATCAACGCATATGGTTCAAAACTGACTTAGAAATTGTTGATGAAAACTAAGTCATCATCGACTCAGAAATCATCAGCGCAACACAGCTTCGCAACTAATGTTGAAATTATCAGCGTACATGGTTCACACCTAACTCAGAAATTGTTGACGAAAATTGAGTCGTTGTCGACTCAAAAATCATCATCGTAACACAATTTCACAACTGACGCTGAGATCGTCAGTATACACAATCATACCTTCATTCATATGGTACATAAACATGCAATTTCATCAATCATGTAAATAGAATTTGGGCATCAACCTAACATGGTCTCTGTTTTTTAGCTCTAGCATGCTTTTCAAGGTTCAAAGACAATATAATTCTGCATATAACATCATCCTAACATATTATCATACAATTTCATCAAACACAAACAGAAATTTACGTCATTAACACCAACATGCTTCCAGTTTTGATTTCAACAGGGTCTAAGGTTCCAACAAGGTCACAATCCATGCATTTCGTCACCTTAAATTTGTGTTTTGTCTAGCCCTCACTATAGCCGACCCTCCTCCTAAACTCACATTCAAAGTCATTCATGATTCTTTTGTAAAAGGTCTGCACCCGTTTTCTTTCGTCTTCTATTCTACTTGAATCTTTTTTATTTAGTTATAGATTTTTGAGTTAAGGTGTAAGAACATTACTTTTTTTTTAAGAGTTTCCCCTTTTCTCCTTAGTCCAACTATTAGGTAATATTCAGCCAAGGAAATGTTATAAATCATATCTTAGGTTTTTAACAATCCTAATGAGGGTTTTGATGGTTTGTTCATCTTTTTCTGTTTTTGGTTTTTCCCTTCTTTCTTCTTCTGCTGCACTAGCCCGCCCCTAGGTTCCCTTTTCTTTTATGGTTTTAGTTGCCACCCTTCTCCTTAACTCTCCTTCACTCAAGTACCCAAAGAAGACAACATGCAACTGGGTTTGGTGGTCGGTTCTTTTAAAAGAGAGGGAGGCTGTTTCAACAAAGCTGTAGTCAATTTTGGGGGAGAGATCTAGGCTCCTTCTTCTTTCCCAACTCTTTTCTCACTCTACACTCATGGGGTTTGGCATGCAGGCTGTCTGGTTCGATTATCTTATTAGGAGGGGTAGCTACTGCAGTTGCAATGACAATTGCTATTTTTAGGGAGAGCAAAGGTCATTCTCTCTCTATTACTGCATTTATACCCCCCTTAAATATGGAGGGGTGTTGGAAGGTTAGTTGCCCTTGTTCTTATCCCTATTTGGTTCATCCTAGGGCTGGTCATATCCTTCATTGTTCCCATTTAGAGTAGGTCAGTTCTGCTTCTTCACACTTCCCCTTAGAGCAGGCCGGTCCATACTCCTCAATTCTTCCTAACATGGGTCGGCCCAAGACTAAATTTTTATCGGGGTTTTACAAAACACATGGATTCCTCAGCGCACCCAGCCACCGATGACTCAGAAATCATCAACAACAACTGCGCCGCTACCGACTCAGAAATCGATATTAAAAACTGTGTCGTTGTCGACTCAGAAATTGACAACGAAAACTGTGTTGCTATCGATTAAGAAATCGGCAACGACGATGGAGTTGTTTCTGGCTTTACTTTTTTTTGTTGGGTGTTTACATTTAATAAGAGATATGCCTACTGAGTGTCATCTCTTGAGATGCAAGTGACTGAAATTTTTCTATTTTCATTTCTTAAGTGAAGTAAAATTTTTTGAAGATATAATTGCATTGTAGTTTCTTTGGCCTCATATATTCCTTGACATTGATCCACCACCAGCTGGGAATCACTGTAAACTTGCATATGATATGCATTTAGGGCTTCTGCCAAACATAATAAGCCAGAATAGCTTTATATTCTGACATATTATTTATAGCTAAGAATTCAAAGTGAACCCCATATTCAAAGACTTGCTCATTCAAACTGGTCAATAGTATTCCAACTCTACTTCCATTGATATTGGAGGATCCATCAACATATAAGTTCCAAGCGGGGGCTTGTAGTGGTTGTTCTATTGGCACATCTGGTGTAGTAAAAGCTACAATTGAAGATTGTAGTTTAGATATATCCCTTAAATTCTCAAAAGTACACTTAATAATAAAGTCTACTAAGGCTTGACTCTTTATGGTTGGTCGATGTTTGTATTGAAATCAAAATTCTCCCAGTTCAATGGTTTATTTCACCAGTCGTCCAAACATTTCTGGCTAGTGGAGGATCTGTCACAAGGGTTGGCCTAAGAGTATGATGATCTAGTGGGCTTGGAAATATGGCTTGAGTTTCCTAGAAGCGCTCACCAAAGCAAGGGCCACATTCTCCACCTTCAAATATCTAATTTCTGCATCATGAAGGGTGCGACTTGAAAAATAGACTAGGCGTTTCACCCCTGTCTTCTTTAACCATAACAATGCTTACAACCAAGTCTAATACTCCCAAATAAAAGGAAGAGATCTTTACAGGTTGGGACAAAAGTTTAGGGGATGAGAGGTGGGCTTTTAGTTCATCAAAAGCAACACTATATTCACCCTGTTTTATTTGGCAGACTCATGTTTTCTTAGGCTGATGGCTGAACTCAGGTTTCTTGGATTTAACATATCACCAACCCAAGATATACTGGGTTCGGCGATGTTTGGGGTTTGGTATAATATCAGACCAATGTTCTCTTGGTTTTAGTAGATTGCTGAACCCAAACGTATTGGGTTTGACAATTTGCCAGACTTGTATTGTCTTGGATCTGACACACCATCAAATTTAATTTATATTAGATTTGACTGATTACTGAACCAATTATTTTAAAATTTAGAATATCACCATATGCCAAAAATAATTACCTTTATAGCTTATCAGCTCTTTCGAGGATTGACATCCAGCCAAAGCAATTCGGTGAAGAATTTCAAAATTTTGATCAATTATCCTGACTGTCATTTTCACTAAGCTCGAGCCTTAATCCAATTATGTAGACATCAAAATCCAGTTGTTTCCAGCGGCAAAGGCCAAAAAAAAAAAGCACCAAACTTTTGACTTTTATAACCAATGGATTGAAGTTCCAATGTGAATCCATTCATAAAATTCTGGCTTGCGGTTGGCCCACTGTTGCTTTTGTCAAATTTTACATCTTCACATGATGCAATAAGGATTATTTAATGCATGCATGATCTAAGCATTCCACTAATCCCATGGCCTTTCTTAAACAATAGATTTTTGCTTGTTCCCGACTGTCCGCCCATAATCGACACCTTACGTAGCCTATGGTTTCAAGTTTTTCAACGAAAGTCACCATAAGAACTGATCACCAATACCATACAAAAATAATATATTCTAATTTTCAACTACGCAAATAAATAATAAGCAACCTCAACTAGCACTTTAAACCCTCCTTTTGATCTCTCTCTCTCTCTCTCTCTCTCTCTCTTCTGTACATTGCTGATCTCTTCTGTTTGGATTCAGTATTTCACCATGCCTTCTCTTCTTCTAATTCTGATCCTCTTGCTGCTTTTTTGCATCTTGAAACTCACTCTCTCAATGATATGGGTTCCTCTAAGAATCCAAACCCATTTCAAGAAACAAGGCATAAGTGGCCCTAAATACAAGATCATTTTCGGCAACTCGGCAGAGATCCGCCGTTTATTTGCTGCGGCAGCAGAGTCTAAGTCAACATGTATCAACCATGATATTCTTCAACGTGTGGCTCCACTGTACTACGAGTGGTCACGCAAGTATGGGAAGACTTTCCTCTACTGGTTTGGATCCAAGCCTAGATTGGCTATGTCCGACCCAGATATGATTAAGGAGATTCTAATCAATACAAGTGGGTCATTTGAGAAGATTCCGTTTAACCCGCAATCAAAAGTTCTGTTTGGAGGAGGGCTTGTTGGGCTTGATGGTGATAAATGGGCTCTACATAGAAGGATCACAAACCAAGCTTTTAACATGGAGCGGGTTAAGGTAAGCTTGTAAGCTCATCAATTCTTGTATTGGGCTCATTATCATTGTAGACATGTTTGCGAGTATTTTTTACACATTGAGCTCAAATACTTTGGGTTCTCTACTGGTCTTGTTAGGTCCACGTGACCGAATGATACATCGAAGAAGTAACTTGGGATGTTGATAAAAACACACTCCTTGTATCAGTCTTTTAAATAAATCTCTCGCAATGCTAATCCTAAGTATTCTACTCAACAAGTTCAGGGTGGAAATATACCTCTTAAGCCAACCCCTTAAGGGTTAGGAATAGAGTTCCTAACCATTAGAGGTTCAGAATCACACTCATCCAAGCATGTAAAACCTTTTGCAGTCCTTATGGTTCCTCGTAATCTTTGCAAATTTGATCCAAATTTCATCAAACTGCTGACACCAAAATCTATTTGACAGGGTTGGGTTCCAGAAATTGTGGGAAGCATTGCCAAGATGCTAGAGAAATGGGAGGGAATAAGAGGAGGGAGAGATGAGTTTGAGATGGATGTGCATAAAGAACTTCATGACCTCTCAGCAGATATTATATCCAGAACTGCTTTTGGAAGCAGTTATGAAGAAGGGAAGCGCATATTTACATTACAGGAACAACAAATGCATTTAGTTTCTCAAGCTCTGAGAAGTGTCTACATTCCAGGGTTCAGGTGATTACTATCCTTTCATTTGACCACAAATTATAATACTACTAAAAGAAACCAGAATGAAAGGTTTGTTTTATTATCTGTGCAGGTTCGTGCCTACTAAGAAGAACATAGAGAGGAGGAGACTAGAGAATGAAACTCGTGAAGCGATAAGAATGCTGATCAAGAATAACAGCAGAGCAAGAGAAAATTCAAGGAATCTACTTAGTTCACTCATGTCTTCATATAAAAATCACGAAGGGTGTTGGGGATTCTGCTCCCCCTAGCGGACTGGTGATATTCTGATAGTTGTCTATTAGAGGCTAAACACATTGACACACAATATTTAACGTGGTTCGGCAAATCGCCTACATCCACGGGAGAGGTACATACTATTAGAGATAGAGAAAAGATACAATACACATACATGGAGGAGGAGGATCACATCCACTCTACTCAACTCTTAGCTCTCATTGCTGCACTTGCAGCTACTGCAATGGCAGCAGCCATTGCAACCACTCTCTTCTTCTCTTCTCTCTTATTCTCCTCACAATCTCTCTCATTTTGCTGCTCTCTCTTGGTGCCTATTTATAGGCTTCAATGGCAGCTCCTCTTGCTTATTTGTCAACAATGGTGGCCACTAACTCTAACTCATCTTCAACAATGGTGGTTGCATCAGCAGCCCTCTTTGACTCTTTGATAATGGCAGCCATCCTCTTCTAGAAGATAGGCTGCAGATGCTGCCACATAAGTGGCAATATCCCAACAATCACCCTCTTTGCTATTTATGTGGGCAATTGTCCTTTTGCTTCTTAAGCACATGCATGCATTCTGCAGCTCTTCTAAGCTTACCATTCCAAGAGCATCTTTGGCCAAGTTTACAGGTACTTGCCAAACCTTTCAATCACCAGAGTCACCAAAGCACCCCTTTTCTCACTCCAAAGGATCACTTCAACCAGATGGTTTGTCACATCTCATCTAAAGAGTGTTAACGCTTGTCTCTGGAACAACATTCCCCTTCAAGCATATCAACCATGCTTGGTCCAGAATGATTTATCAAGCCTCACATCAAGGCTTACAACACCCCCTCAAATGGAAATATCTATTTCCGAGTGCGATAGTCATTATCTGAGTATTTCAATGTGACCACGAGTTCACTACTCTTTTAAGAGTCTACTCATCCCGGAGTTGCGTCTGCCCTCTGTTCCACCCTAGGAACCATGCCTTACTTCTCCATGAGTCTCTCACTCTTAGTCCTAAGAGTCCAGGTAGCTCTCCACCTTTAACCATGGGGGCAACCCATTAAAGGTTGATCCATATCTGTCTTCATACTCTGAGTATTACAATGTCATTACCGAGCTCACCACCTTGACAAGAGTCAACTTGTTCTCGGAACCTGCGCATGTCCTCTGCTCATTCCTAGCAGTCGCGTCTTAATGCTCCACAAGTCATCCACTTATTGTCCAAGGTAAATGTTATCTAGCTCATTGATCTTTAGCCTAGGGGTAATATCCATGAAAGTCAATCCTGCATTTGTCTCCATACTCATCATAGCCATTTCATTGGCTATCCATACACCTGTCCACTCATATCTAGCCATCACATTGGCTTTGAGGCGTTCTGAACTAGGCTCCTTTCATGGCCCTCACACCTTCTCTAAGGTGTCTTCGCCCGTTGTCATGGGGCGGTCTCATCCTTCTTCATCGAAAATGCTTCAATGTGGCTCTAAGATTCTCTACCACCATGTGGACTATGGGAGAGATCACTGCCACTGATCACATAGAAAGAGAGAGTTGCGGTATACTCCTCGTAATCTTCCATCTCATTTTCTATGTTTGGAGCTTCTGCGTCGTTTGTCATCGCGCTTGACAGCTCCACCTACACCAACTCTCTTTGGTGTCTTCGCCTTTCATAATAGGCGGTCGCCTTTTATCACAGGCGTTTGCACCCCCTCAATTAGGTGCCTGTGCAATAACTTATCTTTCCATCCTTGCATGCATTGGAAAGGTCCTCGCCTGTTGTCTTCATCAAGAGCACATGAGACTTCATGTTGTACACAACTTTTACATAGTCTCTACTCTGAGCTTCATCTGGGAAAACTTCTTCTCCTTGCACCTATTGTCTCATTACAGTACCTCGTTGAATCACGAGTACTCCTACACAATCTCCATGTGCCCTCGTGCAATTTCTGTTCTCCAGATTTCTCCCTATTCCTTGCTTATGTTTGATAGCAGCTCAAACTGTCACAACACCTATCCAAGTCAAAATAGGATGCCAATCTTTATTCCCTTGCTGTATTTCTCTTCCATTATCAAGGTCTTAATCAATTCTCCCTTCGAGAAATCATAGTCACCGAATCTAACTTCTTTGGAGAAATCACCACTCCATCAGATCCTTGAACATACAGAACCCAACTGTTCCCTTATGCCGTCGTCTTGCTAGTCTTCAATCGTTTCATTACAAACTGCTATATATACGAAAATAGTACCGTATGGATAATCCTTCCACTAAGCAAGTTCTCAGGAAAGATTGGAGGGGTCACACTGGTCCCGCTTAAAACCCAATCTCCTAGACAAAACTTCTTAGGCCATATCTATCCATCGTACTGTCTTTCCGTATATACAACCATTTGCTAGCTTTGTTGCGGCTTTCCTTTACAAGTGATCTGGGGTATCTTGGTTTTATACCTGATTTCTCAACATCTGGCGAGACTACCAATGCTTAGATTCATCAAGATTGGTCTTCGTTAATTTCCACTCTCTACCTCAAATCATCCACTTGATCGGGTGTCTAGAGTGTCCCAATTTTGCCTTCATTCAACAACTAAAAAATCTCTCCATTCAGTAGTTCAGCACATGTAATTGGGTAAACATGTGCACCTTATTCTTCTTCATCTCCATCGACCACCATGATGACTTTCAGATGCTTCCTAATCGGGCAATCTCTTTTCTTAATTCACCACCACCACTTTTAGTCTCAATCTCAATGATCAGACCGTACCATTGCATCCGGAACGATCAAATTAGCTGGAAACAAGTCTAAAATCGTCCAAATCGCATTTCAGATGGCTAAGATTTGATCAAAACAATTCTGGCCTGATGAACGACCCAAATTTCAATCTCAGATCTAGTTGCACCTAGGATCAGCTACACTGGATCCTATCCCTCGGCTCGCGGCTTGGCTCAAACTCGGCTCGGCTCGCGGCTGATGACGTGGCAGGTGGGTCCCACGGTGCTGACGTGTCAGCTGACTGGGTGCTGCCTTGGCATGCCAACTGTGCATGCTGACGTAAGCCTTCATGTGAGGCTTGATAAATCATTCCGGACCAAGCATGGTTGATATGCTTGAAGGGGAATGTTGTTCCAGAGACAAGCGTTAACACTCTTCAGATGAGATGTGACAAACCATCTGGTTGAAGTGATCCTTTGGAGTGAGCAAAGGGGTGCTTTGGTGACTCTGGTGATTGAAAGGTTTGGCAAGTACCTGTAAACTTG
>Ga0307510_10003182_pt1 | contig 19052 bp, 16 predicted proteins | sample 12_EM_MG_FD_207224 | JGI IMG/M metagenome (GOLD analysis project Ga0307510, IMG submission 207224) | Populus trichocarpa ectomycorrhiza microbial communities from riparian zone in the Pacific Northwest, United States - 12_EM | ecosystem: Host-associated > Plants > Roots > Unclassified | place...
TAATGATAGTTTTGTCATGAGTTACTGAGAATATTTAGATATTTTCCGATTGTTAGTACTTGTTTTTTTTATTATCTAATTAAAATAAAACCATCTAAATATTATTTTTTACAAAAAAAAAAAAAAAAACCCTTGCACCTGCTAAAAGATCATTCGGGGGTGGGGTGGTTTTGCTTCACCCAGTAACATCATCAAGTGCAACAATTAGAATCATCAATTTACTTCCTTTGAATAACACAATTTAAACATCCATGAAAGAAATAACTATATTATTACTAAGATTATAATGACATCCCACGCAATTAGGAAAGACTTCCTGTCAAAGTAGAATTGTGGAAACCTGTTTCTTGTGACAAGGTCAAATTTATGGGACACAAAACCCTGCCATGGTAACCAAAATATGTAGATTCCAGCATCAAACTTCAAATCCTACAACCTTTTTCCAATTACTTGACAACAGCAAGAAAAGCTAAAAGTACCCTTTCTTAGTATGCCATGATGCAAATAGTTATGACGAGGATGGCAAACCGAAATGTAAAATAGCAATGATGAGTTAAATCCACAACTCACATAATGGCCCTGGTTTAGCACACATGCAACAGCAAAAACAAGTTCACAAGAATCAAAACGCAATTTCACGTTGCAAATGGGAAATTGCAAACGTGAAATCTAAAATTTCCATATCTTGAACACAAGTGGAAGCAGGGTGGACAATCATTGATATTTGAAGGGTAAACAAACAATTCAGCCAATTTTATGGTGACCTCTAATGTCTTAAGTATGACGTCTAAAAGTTCTGTATCTACAAAGCAGAATAGGCAACAAAGGTAGATAACCACGGACAAACAGGCAACAATAGAGAAGCCTGACATCAGCAAGTGAAATGCTTAAACCAAATGAAAATAGAGGACTGAGGGCTATGAAACACTCTCAAGGAAATTGACACCAATGATAGCACACATTTCTTTCCTGAAGCAGAAAGACAACCTCATATTCCTCAACTCTTTGCTTTAAGGGTACTTATCTTACCCTTTTGTTTCAGTCCCTCCATTCTTGTCACCTACTAGTTTCATTTGCAGCAGCAACTTTTGCAGGGTAATTGGAGAAGTCCATGTCAATAAGTGACATGTCATATGGTGCAGATACAGAATTAGAAGAATCCACAAGAAGGGAAGATTTCATTGCATCAGAATGTGCAGAATTGAGCACTGAGGTATCATTTTTGGGTGTGCTTGTGGCGGAGGAAGACTGACTGGATAGCTGAATCTCGTCTATCTTGTTTCCAAATACGAGTTTGTTTTTCCTCACAGCATCCATCTCGTGGCCAGTTGGCACAAAGGTTCGCGAGCGATACTTTCTTGTTCCCTCATCACCCTCAGTATGGTTGTAGAGCACATAATCATGATAAGTAGGTGCAAACTGCAAATATTTTAATAATCATTGGCATATAAATAGGCATGGTTTTGAAAGGACCCATGGGAGGAAACAAAAATTTGTCAGGCATACCTGGTGAACAGTGTCATGGTATAAGTCATTCAACTTCAGGGCATGTGCAAGACTGCGTGTCAGATCACAAGACCCAGCAATATTCGCACCAGCATACTCTTTGTATGGAAATGCATAAAGATGACCAACAGCAGCTATAAGCATCTCCACACATATAATAAAATCTTGAAACTGAGCAGCTTCCTCTGCATCCTTTATAAATCCAGACTTTGCAGCAAGAAAAACCAGAACTCCCTAAAGAAGAAAAATAGAAACATAACTAGATCATCACCAAGCTCACACTTCTTTTGCTCCCATCTTTTAATTGTCCACAGATAAATTTAACATGAGACTAGGACACTCAAAGAATAAGGTAGATGCATTCTACATTGAAGAAGTAAGAACAATTGAATTTCCCCCCGCTTTTTAGGCTCAGAAGGGGAGGCAGTCGGCCAGTGTATTAGGAGAATGAGAGTTTCAAAAGGTAATTACTCCCAAATCTAATAACTAATAATGAGGCACAGAGGTAGATGATTCCTTTTAGCAGATGGATGCTAGGACCTAATAATGAAGGGATCCTATCAAAAAGCAACATTGGTGGTGCCATATCAAGAATTTTTACAAACTGAAGCTCCAATCGCAGACTGGTATCACTACACCAATATTGCGAAGAAGAAAAACAACAAAGAGAAGATAATAATAGTCTGCAAGTATATCTCTCACAATTCTAAGAGAAAGTAATAAGTTCTAAACAACATTACGCTTCTCTTACATTGGTAAATGTCTCTTTTTTTTTTCTTTTTTCATATCCTGCGATTTGTAAATAAAATACTAAAGGTAAAGCATGCTGTAGTTAGATGTTACGAATTGATGCAGGAAGAATGTCAGAATAAGAAGAATATGAATTTTTCCTAGGAGATTTATTTTCTTTCTTAGCATAAAAGATCCTTTGGAATTTCCTATCAAGTAGATTAGTTCTACAGACTGTAGAGAACCCCGAGAATTAACTGTGATTGTAAGGGGGCAAGGGGTATCATTGGAGAGCTCTTGAGAATTAAGGTTCGGGAGTCAGTCAAGGTACTACCTGAAATTGCTATTTACTCTACTTGATTTCTTGATGAATTTCAGTTAATGTTTTAATCGTTCTTAACTCTCTGCAACTTGTGCACAGACGGTGAATAGGGAAAGCTAAAAGGCACCAAGAGTTCTAAGAAGTAATAGCAGCACAACTTAGGCAGCTGAAAAGGCTTGTTACATGTGTCCTCATACATGTGGGGCACAAAATATGACTTATCAGACTAAAACTTGCAGCAACGTTACCAGATAGGAAATCATGCAAAGGCTTGCATACAGATCAAGTCATTTTGAATCCAATAGGCATAAACTTGAAAAGTCACTCGAGAATCATGTGCTTTCTCTGCTCTTCAGGGATAGCACAAAGACTTCAACTACGAGCACATTGCATGCAAACAAAACTTTGAACAATCAGTCTGTAAAGCTTCATAATGAGAACAAACTGCGGATAAAGTTTTACCTGCCAGTAAGTCAAGAAAACAACAGATTTGATGATGATAAACTTCGGAACTGGGTTGAAAGGCTGAAGCAGATCTTTGCATGCCACATAAAACAATGCCAAAGCATACAATGCCATTGTATACGAGATTGTGTATATAATGGTGAGATACAGATACGATTGGTTAGGACTGAAATTCCCATCCTTGTATTTTCCTTTTGCATAAAGTATGAGTGTAACAGCAACTAAAAAAGGCTTCAGAATCACAAACTGCAAACAGCCCTGCTTGCACCTCCGGATAAAACGCCTGCATTGAATCAAAACTCAAAACTCAGACAGAAATTAATGATAACGAACTTCAGTGAATATACAACTGCAGGTTATGGAGTACATATTTTCTGAACAAAACAGGTAAATGAGATTTGTGCATGCCCCAAAGCAATAAAAAAAAGAGGAACTCACCCATCCAATGGAACGGGAGGAAAGCAACAAGTCATCAGACACCATGATGGCTTCATAGCCCGCCCACTTAAACTTAGCACAACTGCTCCAGGGCCGCCAACCCAAGCCAGGCATAAGGACAGAAAGTTATAAATGACCCAAGCTTCATAACTGAAACAGTTAATAAATCATTAGCATAAATGGTTCATGCAGTATATACTACACAAAGAAAGCTTCTTAGCCCCTGCAACGGGAATATTATCATTACAAGATCCTAGTTGTCTGCATAAATTTTTTTGGGATATTGTAGGATGCAGGATAAGGTTGGCTTATTCATTCCAAGGTGCATGAAGTAGAATAACATTTAACAGTAATAGTGTCAAATTTATGGAATGATAACACAAAGGAAGGTGAAAAACATTGAGCCAGTTACTGTCACCCCTTGGTTCGACAATGGTAGAAAGGGGAAGGTGGTCAATCTATGCTACTGCAGAACACAGGGAAGACCCCATGTCCCAGAGTGGCATCTCAAGAGCTTATCAAATGACACACCAGCTAAATATGTGGATCTAACCCAGATCAGACCACTAGCGGGCCTCAGAAGAACCCTTGGATTGATACCTGGTGACACAAAGCCATCCAGATTAATAGTAACACTACCATCACAACCACTGTGCCATCACATAATCACCATGACCATTTCAAAACAATACCATCACCAGACAATGTTTGCAATCAACCATTCTTTCATAGGAAATCTTAGTGTTTTGAGCTTAAATGCCCTACTGATTCGATGTACAATTGCATTTATCAACACTAAATGTCTGGATGATACAATCTGTATGCCCACAAGAGTAATTCAACTGTCCATTTGTATTTTGAAGCGAGATACAAGGAAAGGAAAAGGAAGGAAAATTTAAGCTAACAATTAATGCTTGTTGGTAATCAATAACTCCAAGCTCATGTAGGAATGATACATAGATGCTTGCTATTGTAATCCACTTTGTTAGGAAATATTGTGACATTTGGATATCAATACAAATTTAGATACACAGTATATAAATAGATAGAGGCTACTGCAATTTTATAAAACAACGAAATACACTTACACTTCACGAATGGAATTGAAATAGATTGAACTCTCTGGAAAAATTAGGGACAAGAAGGACATCAATGCATAAACCTGTGAGCATTTGACCAAAAGAAAATCTTTCTCAGTTACACCTTCCAGAAACAGCAAAAGCAACAGGACAAACAGATTGTTCCGCATGCTTTGTGAATAGATTAACATGCAATCATGCACAAAGTATAGCTTCTGCGCATTTTAGACCATTCGTTCACAAATATTTGTTTGAACATGCTTAACTGACTGTTAAAGGTGAAGATTTTTTTTTCTTAATGAAAACTAGACAAAAAACTCTTATCATGATTATTAAATAAAACATCTTTCTACTCACTTTCTTTTTCCGATGTTTATTAAAAAAAAAAAAGGTTCTGCTAGATTATAAGCGCACATTTTTTCCTTATTTACTATCTTGGTGATTTGGTAAAATCTCTCTCTTTTCTTCTTCATTTTCCTTCATGTTTCTTGATTGAACTAGTATAGATAAAATAGCAGCAAGTGACAAAGAAGAGAAGCACAAACCGGGACCATAAAGATGATGCGGACAATGTATCTCTGATAAGTAGGTTCAGTGTAATTCAGAAGGTGCCTGTAGATGTGGAAAATAGCCAAAGCCATAGCTCCCAAGGCGCAAAAGAAAGCAATAATGCTAAAGTAAATTGGCAGCAATTCAGCCATCGTGAGCAAGCAAGGAAAATAACTAATCAACCAGAAGGAAAAAATTGTGCCTACAATCATCCAAATAAATGAACAAATAGTTAACGACTGAAAATAAAAAATAAAATTGGCGAAAGCAGATGAATAATGAGCATAAGAAGTAAATAGGAAGGAACCTTGATGAGTGAGTTAATTAATAATAATGTATTGTAATCATTTTCTTCATACAATTGGAGGAGCAGGAGCTTTGGAAATCGCGAACCCTAAACCGAATCATTACTGTCAGAAAGAGGAGAAAGATTGACAAATAAAAAAAACATCCTGTAGCTACAAATAAATAAATGTAAAAGTGGTAGTGTTAATTGATGAATATGGAGATGATAGAAATGAAACCACCAACTTACAGAATATTAAGTAGGGAGAGGTGACGAGATCTGACTGACGGAGTCGGAGTGTTAAGGAAGTAAAAGGGAAAGATAAGGAGGCGTTGCTCCTCCGTTTACTCAAACAACTAGCACGCAATTATGGCGGAGGAGAGGATTGATATCGCTGTTAGACAGACGGAGGGAGGGGATTGCAATTTCAATATATCTGTTCTCCAATTTCTTTCTCTCTTCCTTTATTTCATTATTTTTCTTTGCCAGCTTTTTTTTTTTCTCCCTTGAACAAAAAAAGGTTTAATAATTAATTTAACTGCAGGAAATTACGGGTATGTTTTTAAAATTTTGATTTTTTTGATTTTTTTTTATTTTTAAATCATTTTAATATGTTATATTAAAAATAATTTTTAAAAAATAAAAAATTATTATTTTAATATATTTCTAAATAAAAAATATTTTCTAATTTTAAATATAAAAAAATCAAAATAATAATAATCTTTTAATATACCTTACCTGATGTAAGTATGGCTACTTTTTTTTTAATTAGAAAATTAAATTAAAAAAATAATAAAGCATTAATGCCAACTGGCCAATGAACTGGACAAGATGGAGGTCATAAGAAATAATAATCTCTTAATGCTATTAATTTTGCTAATATCACCCTCTGAAGATAGGTTCATCAAGTGATTTTGTTCGTAGTATCAAAATAAACCAAATTATGATAATATATTGGCATTGAGATTTACTAGTAAATAGGATGAGAATATAGCATGATTCAACAATAAAATTACATTTGGAGTTATCAAACATATTTGTTTTTCGAAAGAAAAAAAACTACGGGGACATTTCTTTTTCTCCTGGTATTTTTTTTTTTTCTAAAGTAAAAATAAAAGAAAAGAAAGAGAGGTGGGTTAATGGGCCAGTGAGCGAGCCCACAAAATGAAGTCCAGAAAATAAAATATCTCCTATGAATCATCAGGTCAGAATGCTCATTGTATTTTGGCCTTTGTTCAGGGCAGCAAGCATTGTTAAATACAGGTATCTATCGTTCTATATTATTTATCGACAAGTAAAGGTTAAAGAGCAAAGGAAGAGGTGGAGGTTTCCAAGGCCATAAGTTTTTGAGAAGGCGCGCCCTTATCTTCCTTCTTCTCCTTCCCACTCTTACTTTGCACTATACACTACAAACTCGCTCGCCGGCTACACCCCTTAAACATCACATTCTCTCTATACTTCCAACTCTCCCTTCCCTTCCCTTTAGCAGAGGGTGAAATTAAGAAGAAGAAGAATAAAAAAAATGGCTTCTACTTGTACTGTAATTGGGGTTTCTTCTCTTTTCCCTTCTTCTACTACTAATAGTTGTAGAAGAGCAACGACGACGACACATTCGTCACCAGCTATACCATATCCTTCTTCGTCGTCTGCTCCTTTTTTGTCTGAAAGGCCTCCTCATTTCAATTCTTTAATAGCCAAAACGCAACTTAGCTTTAAACACAGCCTTATTATTAATAATAGCAGCAGCAGCTTCTCTCCTCCTAGTGCTATCGCTTCCCCAAATTCCATCCTCAGCGAAGAGGCCTTCAAGGGGCTAGATGGGTTTTCTGATTTCGAAGCTGATGTCGATGCCGGCAGTGCTGATGTCGATTACGCTTCTTCTGAAACTGAGCCAAGTAGCAATACTAGTGAGGACGAACTTGACGTTTCTAAATTGGGTTTGCCTCACCGCCTTGTCCAAACCCTCCAGAATCGAGGAATCACTCACCTTTTTCCCATTCAAGTCTGTACTTCCCTCTTTTCCTTTTATCTTGTTCTTGTTTGTTACTGCTATTTCTATCCTCTGGTTTTTATTATCACTATCATTATTTTTGTCACGTTCCATTACATTGCGCTCCACATTTCTTAGTTTACTCTTTTTCTTTGCTTTTTACTGCATTAATAATACATGCTGTTATTTGAGATATCATCAATGTCCCGTCCCTAATTTTCCTAGGACATCACTTGTTTGGGATATTTAGTTAGTTTACTTTCTTGTACAATGTTATTATCCCTTTTCTAACCACTTAACTTATCCTTTTGATTTTCAATGATTTAGAGAGCTGTTTTAATTCCGGCTCTGGAAGGTCGAGATCTCATTGCTCGTGCAAAGACTGGGACTGGCAAGACATTAGCCTTTGGCATTCCGATCATCAAACGCCTTACTGAAGATGCTGAGCTAAGAGGTTCGCAAAGGTGGGTGCTCACTATACCTGCCTCACATGTCTTCTACCCTTTGTTAATGTGGGTTCATGTGCTTCATTAATGTTTTTCTTTTGCTTCTTAACAGGCGAACTGGTAGGCTTCCTAAAGTTTTGGTCCTAGCACCTACTCGGGAGCTAGCAAAGCAAGTAGAGAAAGAAATTAAAGAGTCTGCACCTTATTTGAGCAGTGTTTGTGTCTATGGAGGGGTTTCGTATGTCACACAACAAAGTGCTCTTTCTCGTGGAGTTGACGTTGTGGTTGGAACTCCTGGTCGAATCATTGACCTATTGAAAGGTAACAGCCTCAAATTGGGAGAGGTTGAATATTTGGTCCTTGACGAGGCTGATCAAATGCTTTCATTTGGATTTGAGGAGGATGTGGAAGTTATTTTAGAAAATCTACCATCAAAGCGACAGAGCATGCTTTTCTCTGCAACTATGCCTACCTGGGTTAAAAAATTGGCAAGGAAATATTTGGATAATCCTTTGCAAATTGACTTGGTATAATCCCCTTTCTTTTATCATGTCTGTGTGTTCTTTGATTCTTGTTATGCAAGTTTCTGCTGGTACTGGATAATTAGAGAACTTTACTAGCACAGTATTTTTTGGAGTTGGGTGTGGAAAAGAAAAGAAAAAAATAAACAAAATGAATAAGTTACTGCGTGCACCTTGACAGTAAACAAGAAGATTAATAAATTTATCTTATTTACCTTTGTGATGGATTTAAACCTAAAAATATGTTTGTTATCCTTTCCTCTTTCACAGGTTGGTGATCAAGAGGAAAAGCTGGCAGAAGGAATCAAACTTTATGCGCTATCAGCCACAGCAGCTTCGAAGCGTACCATTCTTAGTGATCTTGTAACGGTATGAGTTGGCAGTCCCGTCATTCAAAATCTATTTATGTCTTTATTATTGGAGTTTCTACAGGTGCCTGAGCCTGCATAAGTTCTGAAGAGAGCTTTGTTCGTGTTCCAGATGGTTTGTGCAAGCATTGCTCATTCAGAACAAAAAATAAAATAAAATAAAATGCTGCATTAGCTTACTTTCAAGAAAATAAAACTAAAAATATATCAATTTTGTCCTTGTAGTATGAGGTGTCAACATCCCATCATATCTTAATTGAAAAAAAAAAAAAATGGCATTGCAGGATCTTAACTTTTTTGCCCCAAAGAATATGTATACACTGTATTTAAAGATTCCAGGACTTCTTAAATAGACACTGTTAGGTTGCTATATTTTAGAGGATTGTCAGAATCTGTGCAAGCAAACTTTGGAAAACTGAACTTGGGGAAGCACTTCCATGATAAGCAACAAAGACCATGCTAGAATTCTGTAGGCACACACTTGAATACTTTTCATTTAGAAAACCCTACAAAGATTTTGTTATACACTTTTATATGTGTCACTTACATCTATCTGAGTGAAAATCGGTACTTACAGTGACAAACTTTTGTCTTTTATGATAAAACATTTACGTTGTTAGTAATTTTTTACTGTTGAATGCATTATTTGTTTCATACATTATCAATTACTGTCATGATAATGGGACTCATTATTGATTGAAGTGATTTCAGAACCAGAGGTAACTGTTGTTTCTAAAGCAGAGAACATTTCCATTATATTTAGGTCTATGCAAAGGGTGGGAAGACTATTATCTTTACTCAGACCAAACGAGATGCTGATGAAGTCTCTATGGCGCTAACAAACACTATAGCTTCGGAGGCATTGCATGGAGATATATCTCAGCATCAGAGGGAGAGAACTTTGAATGGTTTTCGACAGGGAAAGTTCACTGTGCTTGTTGCCACTGACGTTGCATCTCGTGGGCTTGATATCCCAAACGTTGATTTGGTAAAGTCATGGAATTGCTATTGTTATGATTACATAAGAAATTTATATCACTCCTTTTGTAATGATTACATAAGACAGCTCTGTTCTTTTCGTAACTTTCTGATTTATTTTTATGTTAGTCAGTTTTGTGTGTTCTAAAAGCTGCAAGAATTGGGAGGGGGGGGGGCTTTTTTTCTCTAAAAAACAAGCTGAGATAGGCTCTCTTACCACAGTTAATATTGAAGATTAGATTTTGTGTGTTTTGGAACTCAGAGAGTATGGAATTTATCCCAGTAACTCTGAGTGAGACAGGTTAAGTTGTTATTATAATGATGTGAGAAAAGTGCTTCAATCATTATGAAAAGCATGAATGTAGATATATGATATTCAATGCCTAGATGACTTTTCACACAAGATCTTTCAATTGAATTTTTTCCATTCCTTTGTTTTTATCCCAAACACCCAGGTTGTTTTTTCAATAGCTAAGAAACTTGTGCTGGCCCTTTTCTCCAGATTATCCACTATGAACTTCCCAATGATGCAGAAACTTTTGTGCATCGCTCTGGTCGTACTGGACGTGCAGGGAAGGAAGGTACAGCCATTTTGATGTTCACTAGCAGTCAAAGGAGGACTGTCAGATCCCTTGAGCGTGATGCAGGGTGCAAGTTTGAGTTTGTTAGTCCACCAGCAATTGAAGAGGTTTTGGAGTCATCAGCTGAGCAAGTCGTTGCCACTCTAAGTGGAGTTCATCCTGAGTCTGTAGAGTTTTTCACCCCAACTGCCCAGAAATTGATTGAAGAACAAGGAACAAATGCTCTTGCTGCTGCACTAGCACATTTGAGTGGATTTTCTCAGCCTCCTTCATCTCGGTCTCTCATTAGCCATGAACAAGTAAATAACTAGCAATCAGATTTCAAATTTTAACGAAGTGCTTGATTTTTCTTTTAGGCATTGCTCCTCATGAAATTTGCAGATTTGATGTGATCTAATGTGCAATGATTGCTTGTTTCCTTTTTTAATCAGGCTAGTCTCTAGTTGGACAGTAATTTAGTAACTAACTGCTTCTGTTTAAATAATATTAAGAAATCGCTCGCAAAAAGTGCATTATTTGCAATGCAAGTGGTTGGTAGGACTGCTTGCTTTTCTCTCACATTTTCACTCTATCATGCTGAAGACAACTTGCCATAACACCTGTGATCATGTTCCATGGATGCTAGTATTGCTGTCAACTAAATTCCCTGATTTCTCAGAAACCATGTTTACTTAATTGTACATGCAGCCTTGGGACATTCCTGAGTCTGTTATTTTCTGTAGCAAACTTCTAGAAGCATTTCCTTTTCTGATTAACATGTAGATGATATCCTTTTTCTACTCCAGAAATGTAGTAAATATGCAACCCATCAGGTATTATGATTAGGATGTGGTCTGGTATTTTGTTTATTCGTTTTCTGTGCTTGACAACTTATCTATTTGCTATTTTTAATTTTTTCTTTAGATAATTGCTGTATATTTGTTTCCTTTACTATTATAGGTGGACTACAACCTTTATAGCTATTTTAGCATCTTGCTGTTAACTTGAACTGGACCTCTGTATCTGCAGGGATGGGCAACGTTACAGTTGACTCGGGATCCAACATATTCTAGAGGGTTTCTATCTGCTAGATCTGTTACTGGATTTCTTTCTGATGTTTATCCTGCAGCAGCTGATGAAGTTGGAAAAATACATGTTATTGCAGATGAAAGGGTGTGTTTCTGCAAAATGTTTTGAACATGTTCAGTGGATTCTTTTCTTCTTGATGCATTTCATTCTTTAAAACAAGTTAAATATAATAAGTTTATATCAGGTTCAGGGAGCAGTATTTGATCTTCCAGAGGAGATTGCAAAAGAATTGTTGAATAAGCAAATACCACCTGGAAACACTATTGCAAAGATCACCAAGGTTCTTTTTAGATTTTGGCCACTCATTATCATTGTTTCTACATGACCACATAGGCTGCTTGAATTAGCTGCACTGATAGTATACAGCCTAAAATCCGTAGATTATGTCTCTGGCAGAGTAGTAAAATCTTTTTATTAACTTTGTTTGCAGTTGCCTGCATTGCAAGATGATGGTCCTCCAGGTGATTTTTATGGAAGGTTTTCTAGTAGGGATCGTCCTGCTAGAGGGGGTCCTAGGGGCCAGAGAGGTGGCTTTAGATCTTCCCGTGGTCGGGGAAGTGGTAGAGATTCTGATGATGGAGGAACGTACAGGCGTGGTGGTCGAAGTAACAGTAATGAGAATAGTTGGTCCCAGATGTCGAGAAGCAGTGGAGATGATTGGCTGATAGGTGGTAGAAGATCAAGCAGGCCACCATCTCGGGATAGGTATATTCTTTTGTCATAGCAAACTTGGGTTCATTTTTCCAGTCAATATTGCTAGTATGATTAACCTTAAAGCATAAGCCACAATATCAATAGCAATGACAGCTTTAGTGGGCTCATCTCTTGGCCAAGACTTGCTCACGTTCCTCTTGTTTAATTCTTTCCCTGCGATGTTGTTTGGTATTCTGGTTGAATCCAGTAATCATGCACTCGATCAGATCTTTGGTGACCCCAATAGGATGAGATTTGGGTACATGCATGATGTTGGCAACTGGTGGATTTCTTTTTTGTTTTTCTCGTGTTTTTTTTTGTTTCCTTTTTGCCACTGTTGTGTTTGTTATCTTTTGCTGTTTTGTGTGATTGAGGGTTTGGACATATTTGATCATACAAGTTTCAGTTGTCTACGTTGAAATTGACATGACATCTTTATTGTGCATAACAGAAGCTTTGGAGGCTCTTGTTTTAATTGTGGGCGGTCAGGGCACAGAGCATCAGAATGCCCTAACAAGAAAGATTTTTAGTTGTCTTCTTGACTTGTGGATTTTTGGCATTGTGAAGAAGTTGGAGACTGCTGCCGTTGGGGACGCTGGGAATTGTTTTCTATTTTGTTTGCAACTGTAGGCCTGATAACATTCCCATGAAAAGGAGGGGATTCAATTTGAAATTGGTTCACTCGTGTGGTGGATTCTGATATTTTATTTGCTGCTTTGATCGAACAATTCTTTTCTAAGATTATCATTCAAACCTTTACAAAACTAACCTTTACAAAACTTACGTACAGCCATGCTCTCATGCTTGCTAATGGCACATTTTATCTTATACTAGTTAAAATATACTACATATTTGCTAACAAATATGTATTTTTCATTCTATGAGATTGAAATAGGTATTTGTTTTTGTAGTTTTTGTTTTATTTCATTCCAATTAGTGAGGAGATAATCTTCAATACTTTCCTAGTAGGTAGTACCAATGAGTTTTATTTTAGCAAATAACTTTTTATTTTTAGACAAGTTAGATAAATTAAAAAAGTGATTCATATCACAATTTCACCTATTAAAAATGCCTAGGGCATGATAGTTAAAAGTGGGGGTCTCAACTTTGTCGCAGCTTTGGTATTATTGTTGGGGTAACTTTGCTTGTAGCTATAATGGTGTAACATGTAAGTTCCATCGGGTTTGAATAAGTTGTAAATTCAGGATTGAATACAACTACTACTATGTAAATGTATCTACACTAGCTTTGAGATCACAAAAATTTTTGCAAGTAAAAACATTATAAAAATAAAAGCTAATTCTAATTTGTTTTATTCAATACAACAAGAAAAAATTAAAAAGACTAAAAACAAAATTGGATTGCAAAAAATATAACGTGACCAAAAATATTGAAGTGGACAAGAGAGATGTGAGGAAAAGAAGTAAATAAAAGAAAAGTTTGGAAGAAGTAGGAGCCAAAGAAGAGGAGATGGGGGAGGAGTCAACAACCCTGCAACTTTTATTAATTCATTAAAACTATCTATAATGTGAAAAATTATATATAAATAGTAAAAGCCAAATCATGACCTATTAAATAAAATTGTTCAATAAAATAATAAAAATAATCCTAATTAATAAATACAAATTAAAAATACAATTACACGCGCTTGGACATTCTAAATCTCTCGAGATCAAAAAGTGATAATTTCATCCTTATATATACATTCACGTTATCTATGACATTGTTCTAATGTCTCCATCACATTCCACGCTATGAGGTTAAAGGAGACCAATAGGTGATCTCTTCCAAATAGACACACAAAGACTAATGTAAACATGTGCTTTTGTAAAGCAAGGCCTTAACAGTGATCAAGATTCAAGACGCCCATGCCAGAATTCTTTAGGCTTTAGTGTTTAGGATTTGGAGGTTGAGAGTTGGGGTTTAGGGGTTCAAGGTTTGGGTTCCGGTTTTGGGTTTGGAAATTCGGGTTTTCGAGTTTCGAGTTTAGAGTTTGGGTTTGAGTTTGTTTCGGATTTAGGGTTTGAGTTTTAGGGTTTGAGGTTTTCAGGTTTTCTGGTTTGGGGTTTGGGGTTTGGGGTTTTGGGTTTAAGTTTTAGGGTCTGGGGTTTCGGGTTTAGGGTTGAGATTTTTAGAGTTTTGGATTTTAGGGTTCTGGGTTCGAGGTTAGGGGGTTTGGGTTTCAGGTTTTCGGGGTTCGGGTTTCGGGGTTCCGGGTTCGGGATTCGAGCCCTTCAATATTCCCAGGCTAGCTAGGGCTAGGCATTAGGCATACATATTTTGGGAATGAGAGAGCTTTTTCTTCTTTTTTTTAAAGTATTTTTAAATTGAAAAAAATATTAAATTAATATTTTTAAAAATATTTTCTAATAAGTTTGGTGTAATATTAAAAATAAAAAAAAATTCAATTTTTTTATTTTAATATATTTTTAAATAAAAAATTATTTTAAAAACACAAAAAAATAGAAAAAAAAATTTACTGGAACAAAAGAAAATAATTAAATTATAAACTAATATTATAGCTTCCTACCAGAAAGTACAGGTGGGAGAGTTGTGATGATTATGGTTTATAATTTAAGGGGGAGAAATCTAATTCTGCGGCGATAGCAGAATGCATTACGGAGTCTGGACCAAACCAACCTTCTAAGTTTACGAACAGATCTTAGTTTGAGCCACATCGCTCTCTTCACTCTAATAAAAGAACCCTTGATCCTTTCTGTTACGGTTCTTTTCCTACAGAACTGGTAGCTTCTAAGAAATAACTGTCTCTTCTCCATCATCATCACCGAGCTGCTACTGTAATGCTCTGAAGTAGTAGCGTTGCTATGTCCTCCTAATAACTCATTCCAAGTACCGCTGCTGCCGCTCCTCAACAGTGGAGTTGGCCCCAGATGCTGAATAGTACTGTAGATGTAGTTGCGATTCATTACTAGAGTCATGATATGAAATGATAAGAATATCCTGCTACCTGCAGGTTATGTATGTGTGCATGAAAAGAAAGGAAAGGAAGAAAGAAAGAAAGAAAGAAGGAAGAAGATACTATCTATGATCTAGAATAAAATAAAACAGGCTAGGGTTTTTAAAAGAAGGAATAAGCCAGTGCTAGCAACTTAATTTAATTAAATTAAATGAAGTAGGGGAAGGGGGAGAAGCCAGGGGGAGTGTTTGGTTTGCGTTCCAAGGGAATATAAATAAATAAATAAATAAACGAGCAGGGGGGCGCCGCCGCAGCAAGCAGGAGGAGCTGTTTTTACCTAAGCCGGACTTTTCCTTGCTTCTTTTATAGTCTTAACACGTTGAGCTGGGCTGGATGGGTGGTCACATGCCTTTTGTGCTGTGCTGTTCTCTCCCTTTTCTTCTCTCTCCTATCTCATAGATACAGACAGGGTTATGATGCGTGATGAATGCGGATGGCTGGTTGGGTATGAAAACAATTTCCGGGGACAGATTGGTTTGGATTAATCTTATCCGTCCTAATCGTCATCGACCATCACCATCTCACTAGTAATTGTTTCCCTAACCAAGTTCTATTAGCCAAGTACATTCTCTTTTCTCTACTATTTTTTGGATCAATGCAATCCATCCATCCATCCATCCCCATTGAAATTCAAACAATATTGTAAGTAGTGTTTAGTGTTTCCTAGACGACTTTCTTTCAAGATCATCAGGCCCCGATAATGATCCTTAAATAATCATAACGAGTATCAAGTAGAAGCATTCAGTTTAGTTCATGCCTGTGAGACAATAACCGTGACAAAGGGACAAAAACGCTCTTGTCAGAATGCTTAGCTTTGACTCTGAATTACTGATCAAATTATCAAATAAGGTATAGCAAATGACTACTAACATTAGCGCACAAAACCTGCCTTTCAAGTCTAAACATTCAGTATGAAAAAAATTACTCGTCAACATTATTAGATACCTACAATCAAGAAACATGTACTTCTGGGCTTACCATGAATGAGTTGCCTTTCACACCAAGACTTGTATCAAATCCAGCCATACACACAAATCTAAAATAGCAGTACTTACAGGAGTCATCAAATCCAGCCATACACACAAATCTATAATAGCAGTACTTATAGGAGTCTTATTCCAACAAACTAAGTAAAATAAATCATCTAATTGTGAAAAAAATCTAATTAAAGAAATTTCTACCATGCCAAATAACTAATTCAGCTTATACAATTTAACGAGCACAAAAGTCAAAAGTGCTTTACCTTATTCTGTAATAGATTCAAAACATAAAAATCAAAAAGATTATTCGTGGGTGGGTGGTTAATTTGTTCTACCTGGTACAATCATCAAGGGCAACAATTAGAATCATCAATTTATCTAATTTAAAAGACAAAATTAAAACATTCACAAAAGATATGACTACAATAGCAAAGCATCCCACGCGATTAAGAAAGATTTCCTGTCAAAGTAGAATTGTGGAAACCTTTTTTATTTGTCACAATGTCAAACTTATGGGCATGAACTATGCTATATATATAGCAACTAAAATATGTTGTAGATCCAGCATCAAACTTCCAATCACATGACCACCAAGAAAAGCTATAAGTACGCTATGCTCTATAATATGACACAATAAAAATGGTTATGACAACAATGGCAAACCAAAGTGTAAGTAGCCATGATGAGTTAAATCCACAACTCAAATAATGGCCCTAGGTTAGTGCTTATAGAACAGCAGAAACAAGTTCACAACCCAATTTCACATTGCAAATGTAATATCTAAAACTTTCTTTTCTAGAACGCAAGTGGAAGCAGGGTGGACAATCACTGATATTCTAAGGGTAAAAAACAATCCAACCATTTTCACAATGAACCTATAATGTCTTAAGTATGACATCTAAAAGTTATGTATCGACAAAGAATAATGGGTAATAAAGGCAGATAACCCTAGATGGGGCAATTAAATCGCAATCAAGGGATCCTAACTTCAGCAACTGAAATGTTTAAACCAAACGAAAGTAGAGGATCGAGGACTACAAAACACTCTTGAGATTAGCTTTCCTGGAGCAAAAAGATGACCTCATATTCCTCAACTCCCTTTTTGAAAGAAACCTTTCTTACCCATTTATTACAGTTCCCCCATTCTTGTCACCTAATCCCAGTTTCATTTGCAGCAGCAACTTTTGCAGGGTAGTTGGAGAAGTCCATGTCAATAAGCGACATATCATATGGCGAGGATAAAGAATCAGAAACACCCATAAGGTGGGAAGATTTCATTGCATCAAAATGTGCAGGATGAGGCACTGAGGAATCATTTTTGGGGGTGCTTGTGGCAGAAGAAAAGTGACTGGATAGCTCATCCATCTTGTTTCCAAACATGAGTTTGTTTTTTCTCACAGCATCCATCTCCTGGCCAGTTGGCACAAAGATGCACGAGCGATACTTTCTTGTTCCATCATCACCCTCAGTATGGTTGTATAGCACATAATCATGATAAGTTGGTGCAAACTGCAAATAACTTAATAATCATTAGAATTGCCACAGGCAATTTTTAAAAGAACCCATGGGAAGAAACAAAAACTTGTAGGCATACCTGGTGAACAGTGTCATGGTATAAGTCATTCAACTTCAAGGCATGTGCAAGACTACGTGTCAGATCACATGAACCAGCAATATTTGCACAGCATACTCTTTGTATGGAAATGCATAAAGATGACCAACAACAGCTATAAGCATCTCAACGCATATAATAAAATCTTGAAACTGAGCAGCTTCTTCTGCATCCTTAATGAATCCAGACTTTGCAGCCAGAAAAACCAGAACTCCCTGAAGAAGAAAGAAAAGAAACATGACTAGAAGATCCCCAAGCTCACATTTTTTTTATTCTTTTTTTTTATTATTCTCAGCTGATAAATTTAACACACTAAACCTAAACACTGCAAAGAAGAAAAACAACAAACAGAAGACACATCTATCATGTACAAGTATATCCCCTTCCAGTTCTAAGAGAAAGTACACAGCTCAAACAACATTATGCCTCTCTTACAAAAAGGAATACATGATATACTTAGGAATTTGATGCATGAAGAAAGTCAGAATAACAAGAAAATGAAATTTTTCTAGGAAATTTATTTTCTTTCCTAGCAGAAAAGATCCTATCTAGTAGATTAGTCTTATTGAGTCTAGACAATCCTGTTCTAGATATTTTCTTAATTGAGATACTTATTGAGTATTTAAATGTCTTTTTTATGGTTAAATGTGTTTTAGGGTTGGGGGATTTCAATGGAGAGCTTTCGAGAAATAAGGTTTGAGAGTTGCCAAAGTACTAAAGTTATATTGCTATTTAAACTACTTGATTTCTTGAGGATTTCAATTAAAGTTTTCATTAATATACTCTATTATCTTGTTTTGGTTTTGTTCTTTATTATGCTGCACCAGAATTATTCTACAGTGACTACGCATAACTTTATTTTTGCATTAAAGAAATGCTAAAACTCTGCAACTTGTGCACAAACAGTGAATAGGAAAGGCAAAAGCCACCAAAAGTTCTAAAAAATATAGTTGTCTAAAACTAGTAGCACAACTTTTAGCAGTCAAAAAAGGTTGATTACATGTGCCCTTGGACAAAATATGATATATCAGACTAAAACTTGTAGCAAGTTTAACAGATAAGAAGCCAGGCAAGGGGTTGCATACAGGTCAAGCCATTTTCAAATCCAATATGCATACCCTTGAAAATGTTCCTCAACACACAAGAGAATCATGTGTTGTCTCTGCTCTTCATGGACATCACATAGCATGAAACTATGAGCACATTGTGTGCAAACAAAACTTTACAATCAGTCTGTAAAGCTTCGCAATGATAACAAACCGTGGATAAAATTTTACCTGCCAGTATGTCAAGAAAACAACAGATTTGATGATGTTAAACTTTGGAACTGGATTGAAAGGCTGAAGCAGATCTTTGCATGCCACATAAAACAATGCCAAAGAATACAATGCCAGAGTATAGGAGATTGTGTATATAATGGTGAGATACAAATATGATTGTTTAGGACTGAAATTTTCATCCATG
>Ga0307510_10003183_pt1 | contig 19050 bp, 20 predicted proteins | sample 12_EM_MG_FD_207224 | JGI IMG/M metagenome (GOLD analysis project Ga0307510, IMG submission 207224) | Populus trichocarpa ectomycorrhiza microbial communities from riparian zone in the Pacific Northwest, United States - 12_EM | ecosystem: Host-associated > Plants > Roots > Unclassified | place...
AGCGAGGCATCGGCGAAGCGGTGGGCGTGGTAGTCCATGTAACCGCGGCGGTGCAGCAGGTTGCCGTTGCGCGAACGCATCACCAGTGCATCCCAGGCCGCGGCATCGGAAGGTTCATAGCGCCTAATCGTGAACATGCGCGCCACCTTCGAAACCGTCGCGCGCGGCCACGGCCACGCCGAAGCCATCGAAGCCCATGTCGTTGCCGTTGTAGAACATCAGCAGTTTGTCGCCGTGTGCCAGCAGCGACGGGTAGCAGATCGTCCGCGAGTCCCAGCCGCCGCCGGACAGCGCCAGGCTGAAGGTTTCGTCGCGGCGGTCCCAGGCAATGCCGTCATGGCTTTCGGCCACGCCGGGGAAGTATTCGCCGGTGAGGTTGCCGCGCGTGAAGTACATGGCGTAGCGGCCGCCGTCGCGGTAAACGCGTGGCCGTCCGATACGGTATTCGGTGCCGCGGGGAACCAGGCAGGTGTCGTCCGCGCGGGGAATCGCATGCAGGTCGGCGGTGGCGACGTGGCGGATGTGGTAGCGCGGAAAGCGCGCGCCGCCGATGCATTCCCAGTCGTTCCCGGCGGCATACCACAGCCTCCAATGGCCGTCGTGATACGACGCGGTATGCACCGCGGCGATGGTGCTTCGTCCCGGTGCGCGATCGAGGATCGGCGTGTCCTGCACGCGGGAAAAACTCAAGCCCCGATCGGTCGAAACGGCAAGTCCGGTGAAGGCCAGGAACTTGGCCTTGGCCACGCGCTGGAAACCCACGTAGAACATATGCAGGCCGCCGGGAGCATCCACCACGTCGCCCAGGATCACTCCGTTGTCGTCGAAACAGCCGTCGCGGCCGATATCCAGCACCGGTTCGCGCCCCACGCGCACGATGGTGGATGGATCGTCCGCGAGCACGTCGACGTGGCCAATGCGGCTGACGCCTTCAGCATCGCGAAATCCGGCGAAGACGCGGATGGTTTCCTCGTCCAGCCGCCAGGGCGTGGGAGTGAGCGCCGAATGCCGCATCCAGCCGCCGACACCCTGCCGAGCGGTCTCGAATACCAGCCCTTGCCTGCTCCACGCGCGCACGGCCGCTAGATCCCGACATCGAAGCTGGACTTGCCCGGCACCGCTCGCGCGGGAGAGCCCACATATACCCGTCCGGCTTCGGTATCGCGCGTGACCAGCGCGCCTGCGCCGATCACGTTGTCCTGGGCCACCTTGACGTGGTCATTGAAGGTGGCATTGACACCCACGAAACTGCCCGCGCCGATCTCGCAATAACCTGAAATGACCGCATGGGAGGCCACGAAGACGTTGTCGTGCACCACCGTGCGGTGACCTACATGATTGCCGCTCCAGAGGATGCAGTTGTCGCCAATGCGCACGAACGGCTGCACTACATTGTTCTCGAAGATGAAGCAGTTCTGCCCAACGTGGGCGTTACGCCACACGAAGGCGCGCGAACTGATGTACGTGGCGCAGGTGTAGCCGCGCCGCCTGGCATCGGTGAACAACCTGGTACGCAGGCGATTGAGCCCGCTTGCCGGTATCGCCACGAAAACGTCGAATTCCTCGGGAGGGAAGTCGTATTCGAGCGTTTCGTAAGCCACCACCGGCCGTCCCTCGATCCTGTCGGCGACGATGTATTCACGTTCGACACTGAACGCGGCGACGTCCCGGTCGCTGTCGTGTTCGAAGTATTCCAGTGCGATGCGTGCGAACTCGCCGGCCCCGACGAGCACTAGCGGCTTAGGCATGCGGCCATGTCCTGAACGAACATCGCGGCCTTCACCTCGCGGAGGAAGTCGCTGTAGTCGGTGATGTAATCGGCCGGATCGTAGAACTGGTCGGCCAGCACCATCAGCACGCAGTCATCGCTGAAGTCGTAGAGCTCTCGCCACACCATGCGGCCCAGCAGCAGGCCGTGGCTGGGGTCGTCCAGCACGACTTCGGTCGGGCCGGTGCCGTCGTCCAGGAGCAGCTTCACCGAGCCACGCACGCACACGGCCAGCTGGTTCAGGTGCCGGTGCGCATGCTGCCCGCGATGCACTTTCTCCCGCGTGGCGAACAAGTAGTACACACGCTTTATCTCGAAGGGAACGTTCCGTTCCTGTTCGAGAGCGACCAGCATGCCGCGGTGGTCGCCGTGCTTCTGCAACTGGATGCGTTGGATTTCCATGGGCCTTGGCCAGTTCTCGCGGTGCACGGGGACAACCCTCGTGATTGAGTGCCGGCCTCATGGCGAAAGGTTGCGCGGCTTTCACGGCCGGCCCTGTCATGCCTGCATGCAACCTTCCGGCATGCCCCTGGCACTCACGAACACCAAGCGCCCCCTGGCGGCGACCGTCTATCGGACCCGGCACCGCGGGGAACAGGGCAAACGTGGCGATAACGAAGGGTAGGCAAGGCCATGGCACCGGAGACCAACGAAAGCGCCCCGGCGCGCCCCAGGAAATTGGTGGCTTTGCACTGGCTCACCGTGCTTTGCGTACTGCTGGCAGCGGCGTTCATCCTGACCCGTGACCAGCTTGATGGCCGTACGGTGCGCCTGTGGCTGCTTGAGTTGCATCGCCATTTCGGCCTGATCGTCTTCGCGTTGTTCTTCGTACGGGTGGCACTGCGCATCCGCCTGGGCAAGCTTCCACCGACACACGAATCCCATTGGACGCTGCGCTGGGTTGCAGGCCTTACCCACGTGGCGCTCTATGCCATCCTGCTGGTACTGCCGCTCCTTGGCTGGGCCTTGAGCAATGCCCAGGACAAGCCGGTGCATTTCCTCGGGCTCACCTTGCCCGCCCTCGTCGCCGCCGACGAGGACCTCGCCGACCAGCTGCAGGCGTGGCACATCGATGCCGCGTGGGTCCTGCTGGCCCTGGTTTGCCTGCACATCGCAGGCGCTCTTTATCACCATTTCGTGGTGCGCGACCGGGTGTTGCGCGCGATGTTGCCGGCGCGGCGCCGCTGATGCCCCGCCTTTACCCGAGACAAGGAGTTTCCATGTTGTCCACCACCACCATCCATCGCGCGACCCGCCGGCCACGCCCCTGGCAGTTGTGGTGCGTACTGGCGTTGTTGCTATTGCTGGCAAGCGGCGGCGCGCAGGCGGTGCCGGCCTATGCACGGCAAACCGGTTCCTCGTGCGCCGACTGCCACGCCGCAGCCTATGGCGGCGGCCCCGGCGGCCCGATGCTCACGCCCTATGGCTTGCGCTTCAAGATGGGCGGCTATACCGACACCGATGGCAACGGGACCAAGATCCCGGTGTCCATGCAGCTGACCGAAACCCATTCGGCCCCGGCCAAGGGCGACAGCACCACCAATCTTTCCGAAGGCGATCTCTACCTTGCCGGCCGCGTGTCAGACAACGTCGGCGGCTTCGTCAAGGTCGAGGCCGACCACACCGGCCACAACACCTACAACACGTTGCTGCGCAACGTGGATCTGCGTTTCGTGGCCAAGGAACTGAAGCTTGCCGGCAAGGAGTTGCTGCTGGGCGTGAGCGTGAACAACATGCCGGGCTTCGACGATCCCCTCAACGCATTGTCGGCGTCGAATACGATCTCGCCCGCTGGCGTCACCGGGACCCTGCTGAATTTCTCCTCCGCCAATGCCCCGGCCAGCCGCGTGATCGGCGCCACCGTGTACGCGCTGTTCGATACCAACTGGTACGGCGAAGTGGGTACGTACAAGTCCATGCCCACATCGCTCCAGGATCACCTGGGCTATAACGTCGCCGGCGATCCGGGCAAGCTCAGTGACACCGGCTACTTCCGCTTCGCGTACATGAAGGACATGAAGAGCCAGTACTTCTCCGCCGGCCTGGTAGGCCTGACCACCAAGCGCGAGCTTCCGCGCAATGGTGGCCCCAAGGACGACATCACTGACCTGGGCTACGACGTCAGCTACCAGTACCTGGGCAACCGCGAGAACATCGTGCAGCTGTCTTATTCGAATATTCTTGAGAAGCGGAAGTACGGCAGCACGTTCGCCAGCCCCACCGACCCGACGCTGTTCTCCCGTTCGCGCGGCAACGTGCACGACCAGACGCTCACCGCTACGTACATCTTCAAGCAGAGCTATGGCGTGGTCGTGGCCCACTTGCTCAGTACCGGTTCACCCGATCCGGTGCGCTACACGCCCAATGGCGATCCAGACACCACGGCCAACCTGATCAGTGTGTTCTGGGTGCCCTTCGGCAAGGACGATTCATACATCCGCTGGGGCAATCTCAAGCTCTCGGCCACCTGGTTCCGCTTCACCAAGTTCAATGGCGCCACCAGCAACATTTTCGCAGCTCCGGTCGGTGCCCCGAAGACGAATCCCGGCGACTTCAATGCGTTCTCGGTTGCCGCGAGCGTTGCCTTCTAAACCCAGCATGGAGTATCGAGTGTGACGAAGTTGATTTTGGGGATATCCGCCGCGGTCCTCGTTCTCGGCTGGATGCTTGCCCCACCCCCGGCCCTGGCGGGTGACGCGGCCGCCGGGGCGGACGTCTTCAAGAAGGAATGCTCCGAATGCCACACCACCAAGCAAGGCCGCAACAAGAAGGGGCCAAGCCTGTTCGGCATTGTCGGGCGCAAGGCAGCCAGCATCCCGGACTTCAATTATTCCGATGCCCTGCGGGGCAGGACCGACTGGGTCTGGACGGCTGACAAACTGCACTGGTACCTGTCACAGCCGGTGAAACAGGCCAACCCGGGTACCAAGATGAAATACGATGGGCTGGACGATCCGAAGGCCCTGGACGACCTCATCACCTACCTGGGCACCAATCACTGAAAACGTGGTTTGCAAGCCTTCCAAGGGGATTGGCGGTGGTTGCGGCATGGTTCGCCGCCACCGGCATGCCCGTGCCCGTTCATGCCCAGTCCGATTTCAGCGGCCAGGTGGCCGTGGGTTCGCAACTGGTGGATCGGGGCCTGGCGATCACCCCCGCCCGGCCCGTGGTGCAGGGCGCGGTGAACTGGGCCACGCCTGAGGGCTGGTCGGTGGGTGTCTCGGCCGGGGCGCTTATGCGCTCCCCCGGGAATATCGCCGATTGGCTCCTGCAAGGCTCCCGTGCCTGGGTGGTTTCCACCGATTGGCAGGTCCAGGCCAGCGGGATGTACTACCGCTATACCCGTAGCGGCAGTTCCCGGGTGTATACCCGCACCGAGGTAGGCATGGCCTGGGTGTACCGCGACACACTCACCCTTTCCCTTTCGGCCGTCCGCGCCCTCCATGCGCCCGACCACGAGGTACGGCCGGGCGCGGACGTCGACTTCCGCTGGCCACTACCCGGGGATTTAAGCTTTTCGGCCGGTGTAGGGGTCTCCCAGGCCCTGGTGCTGGTTGGCGGCTACTACGCCCATGGCGCCTGGGTGCGCTACCCCAGCCCCAGGCTGGAAGCACCCACTTACCGCTACGGCCACGTTGGGCTGGCCTGGGCCCGCGGCCGCTGGCGGGTAGGGCTCGAACGGGTAGCGACCGACCTCGGTGACCGGGCCCGTGAGGCCAACCTGGACGCCGCACCCTGGATAGGCACCATTTCCCTGTCGTTTTAACCGACGAAGGCAACCTTTTGGGGCTGGTATGGTACTTACCGGCATCCAAGGCCATCGATAGCCATCCCCGCCGAAGCCCATGAACGAAGCTGATCAACAGGCTGACGCCACCGACCGCATGCTGCTCGAGCGCATGGCCGCGGGCGACCGGGCCGCGCTGGGCGTGATGTACCGCGGCTATCACGGCCGTTTGTGCAGGTTCCTGTCGCGGCTTACCCGCCGTCCGGACGTCATCGAGGAAGTGATCAACGATTGCTTCTGGATTGCCTGGCAGAAAGCCGGGACGTTCCACGGCGATTCGCGTGTGTCCACGTGGATCATGGGTATCGCCTATCGCTGCGGCCTGAAGGCGCTGCGCCAGCACGGCGATGAGCCGGTCGACGAAGACACCGTGCCGCAAGAACGCCTGCCTTCCCATGACCCGGGCGATGACCGCGAACTGCGCGACTGGCTGGGCAAGGGCCTGGAAAAGTTGTCCGTGGACCAGCGCGTGGTGATCGAGCTGGTGTACGGGGTAGGCCACAGCCTGGACGACGTGGCCGTGATCATGCAATGCCCGGTCGGTACGGTGAAGGCACGGTTGTTCCATGCGCGGGTAAAATTGCGCAACGTGCTTCCCTCGCTGGCTGGAGAACCGGCCCGACTGAAGGAGGGCGCGCCATGACGTTCACGATGGATACCAACCGGGATTGCGCCCGAGCGTGGGAGGCGATGCCTTCCGTGCTGCAGGAAAGCGCATCGTTGGAACAGAACGCCTGGCTGATGGACCACCTTGCCCATTGCCAGTCCTGCAGCGCGGATTACGCACAGCAGGAGCGCCTGCGCCTTGCCCTGTCGCTACCGGCGGATATTCCCGTGGATCCCGCCGTGGGGCTGAAGCGCCTGCTGACGCGGCTGGATGCCCCGGTGCCGAAGCCGGTGGTGCAGCGGGTACGGAACGGCTGGTTGACGCGTGCGCTGGCCGCCGCGGTGCTGTTGCAGGCGATTGCCCTCGGTGCACTGGGCGCCAGGTATTGGTCGGAGAACAACAGCCCGGCCTACCGGACGTTGAGCCAGGCGTCGGCACCGGTGCCTGCCGGAGCGCTGCATGTGGTGCCCGACGCCACCATGAGCCTGGCCGACTGGAATGCCCTGTTGCATTCCTTGCATCTGCAGGTGGTCGGTGGCCCTAACGATGTAGGCGCCTACACGGTGGTACCGTCGGGTGCCTCGGCTACCGGTACTCCGACTCTGCAAAAACTGCGCGCCACCCGGGGCATCCGCCTGGCCGAACCCGTCGCTTCGGTGCCATGAAAGCAGGCGTACTGGCGCTGGGCGCCATGTTGATGGCGTTGGGCGGGTGCGCGACATCGCGACCGGCCATGGCTCCAGCTGCAGACGCCACCTCCCCGGGCGTGAGCAGCAGCGAGGGCGTGGCCAGCATGGATGCCACGCGCGACATCGTGCTGGCGGTGGACAACCCGATCGATCCGCCGGCCATGCACGCAGGCTCCAGCGTGCTCGGCTACGCGCCGTCGAAGAAATACGATGCCGGCCAGCGCGCCGTGCTCACGATCGAAGCGTTGAAGCAGGGCTACCGGATGCGCCAGGTGGCCGGATGGCCGATCAAGGCGTTGAACGTGTATTGCGTGGTGCTGGAACCGCCGCCGGGCATGAGCCGCGACGAGTTATTGAGTGCGCTGTCCAAGGACGACCGCGTGCAGCTGGCGCAGCCCCTGCAGGACTACCGAACCTATGCCGACGCGCCGGCGGATGGCCGGCACTACAACGATCCCTACGAAAGCCTGCAGCGCGGCTTCACCGAGACCGATGCCGCCGTGGCCCACAAGACGAGCCAGGGTGATCGCGTGGACGTGGCCGTGGTCGACACCGGGGTGGATGTAACGCATCCGGACCTCGCTGCCAGCATCCACGACACGCACGATGTCGTCGACAACGATCTCGTATCGTTCGCACGCGACAGCCACGGTACCGAGGTCGCCGGGGTGATCGCGGCGGTCGGCGACAACCACCAGGGCATCGTCGGCATGGCGCCGAAGGCTTCCCTGAGCATCTACAAGGCGTGCTGGTATCCGCCAAAGAGCAGCAACGGCGCCCGATGCAACTCCTTCACCCTGGCCCGTGCGTTGGCGGCGATCGGCGAGACCGACGCGCGCATCGTCAATCTCAGCCTGGGCGGACCCTCCGACCCGTTGCTCACGCGGCTTCTGGACGTATTGCTTGCGCAGGGGCGCATCGTGGTGGCGGCGATGCCACCGGAAGGCGGCAATGGCGGCTTTCCGGACAACGCCCCGGGGGTCATCGTGGTGCGGACCAGCAATGCTGCGGCGGCACCGCCCGGCGTGCTGAGTGCGCCGGGCACCGACATCCTCACCACGCAACCTTCCGGCGGCTACGATTTCACCTCCGGCTCTTCGATGGCGGCGGCGCATGTGAGCGGCATCATCGCGCTGATGCTTTCGATGGCACCGAAGCTCGATGCGCACACCGTTCACCAGTTGCTGCAGCAAAGCAGCAAGGTCTCCGGCGGCATCACCCAGGTGAATGCTGCCGGCGCCGTGGAGGCGCTGGAGCGCCGCGAGAAGAAACCTGGGTCAGAGTAATTACTCTGACCCCTTAATAAGCGCGGTAGATCTTACCGTCAGTGCGGATGCACCGCTGCGTGGAACTCCACCCAAAGGCCCAGGTCGCCATGGGTCGGTGCAAGGAACGAATCCCCCAGCGGCCCCCGATAGCCCTTGAGCTTTGTCTCGTAGCCCCGCTCCACCCATCGCTGGGCGCGCGGAAGGTTGTCCACCGCGACGCTTACGCCCAAGACTTGTGGTCCACCGCCAGCCAGTGCATCGGTAGCCACGCCCGGGCCATCGGGCTGCAGCACGAACACGTGCGTTCCCTTCGCTTCCACGTCGTACCCGCGGGCAGCGATGCTCGCCAGGCGAACGGGTGACGCATGGGTGAATCCCATCTTCGCCAGCTGCTTTCGATCGTTCTCGGCATCGGCGGACAACAGCCACACCGCATCGAGCGACTTGGCGGTGTTCGGGTGCACACGCGCCGCCGCGTCGTCGGCAACGCTATCCGCCGCGGTGGGAGGGGGCGAGTAGTAGATGAAGAACAGGAAGCTGGACAACGGCTGCTTGTCGAAGGCGAAGAGACTCCAGCGAGGCGGGTGTCCGGGACCCTGGCCATCGGGGTCGTTGGCCGGCGCCGAGAAGACCGCTGTCGGCGCAAAGCCTTCGCCCTTGAGGAAATCGCGCGCAGCGTCGAGCTGATCCGTTCCCAGGCCGAACGTACGGACGCCCGCACCGCCGTGGAGCAGGTCCTGGTCCGCCTTCGAGCCCGGGTCCATGTCGGGATTAGGCCGGGTGAGGGTTTCCAGTTCGATGAAGCTTCGGTCGGCCATCTTCACATAGCGATTGGCGATACCTGCCGGATCCCGTCCTGGCCGTACCTGGAAGCCAAGCTTCACCGTCATTACAGCCGTACCGCGGTCCATGTCGGGGGCCCACAGAAGCACGTGGTCCACGCGGGCGGAGCCAGGAAGGCCTGGGGTGGAAGCTTGTTTGGCCGGTGGCGATGCCACCGCGCCGGAAGACATACCTGCCATGCCGATCGCCGCGACCGCGACCATGGCCATGATTCCTAAACGCACACTCGGTGAGCTCATCAGGCGATTCCCCATAGGTGTCGGGCTTCGGCGGCGATCATATCCGGGTATTCCTCGGGGAAGAAAAGTTTTCCTTTCGGAACGAAGCCGATACCCCTGGAACCGGGGAAGAGCTGGTCCAGGTAGTGCGCATCCTTCGGCAGGAAGATGTCGTCGCTGGCGCCCCAGACGATACGCACCGGTACCGTGCTCTTGCGCAGCGCAGCCTCGACGCCCGCTAGCGGGTTGGGTTCCATCGCCAGGTGAAAGGCATGGTATTGCTGGCGCCGAAGCGGCGAGGTCACCAGGGGCGTCACGTAGTATTCGATCACCTCGTCCGTAAGCACGCTGGGGTCGTGGTAGACGGCGGCACCAAACGTGGAGCGCGCAAGGGATTTGTCCGTCAGCCAGGCCGCGGTGGCATTGGCGAGTGTGCCGGCGCGGGCCATGGCGATCGCCGGCTTTACCTTGGGCGCCGGGCTGTCAGGCTCGACGTCGCCATTGGTCAACAGCAAGCTGCGCACGCGGTCGGGAAAACGCCGCAGGAACAGTTGGGCCACGGCCGTGCCGATATCGCTGGCCACGATATCCACGCGCGATTCGTGCAAGGCGTCCAGTAGCACGGCCAGCATGCCGGCCTGGTCATCGGCGGCCAGGGACTGGCTCAGGGGAACTTCGGAATACCCCAATCCCATGAAGTCCGGCACGATGCACCGCCGATGCGCCGCCAGCCGGTCCAGGGCACCGCGCCACTGCAAGCCGTTGAGTGGCGCGCCGTGCAGGAAAAGCGCAGCCGGCCCCCGGCCGCGCTCGACGTACGCGATGCGGCCCATTGGCAGGGACGCGAAGCGGCGGCCAGCGCCGAAGCTCGCCGGGCCCGAAGGGCCGGCCGCGGGGGTGGGCCTGGCAAGGTCGCGGGCAAAAGCGCCCCCGAACACGCTGGTTGCCGCCGCCGCGGTGGTCATTTGCAGGAATTGCCGGCGCCTCATGCCTCGTCTCCGTGAAAGCCCTGGCGGCATTCTCCCGGCAGCCGACAGTGGGCCGCGCGCAGGAAAAGCCGGCGCCGGACACGGATGGATGATTTCTGGCAGGATCGGCCCATGAGCCGTCCCGATTGCTATCCCAGTCCGCCGTCCGCGGTATTCGCTGGTGGCGGGCCATTGCCCTTGCTCGATACGTTGACGTCCCCCGTGCCGCTGGGCCTGTTCGATTCGCCGGTGGACCATCGCCATGTGCTCTGCCTGCACCTGGGGGAGCCCGTCCCGGTATCGTGGCGGGCGACGCACGGCGAGCGCGTCGGGACGCGGATCCACGGCCAGTTTTGCGTGGTGCCCGCCGGCTCCAGCACGCGATGGACGCTATCCCGGCCCGCGCGATCGTTGCTGCTTCGATTGTCGCCGTCGCTGCTGTCTGAAGCCGGCGACAGCATGGGCATGGGCGTCCAGCATGCTTCACTGGCACCATCGATCCACATTCGCGACCCGCAGGTCGAGCGCATCGGCTGGATGATGCAGGCGGAAGACCACAGCAACTATCCGGGCGGCCGGCTGTTCGCCGACAGCCTCGCCACCGCGCTTGCGGTGCGCTTGCTGGCGCTGCAGTCGCGGGCTGGCACAGTCAGCAGCAAAACGCGCGCGCTGCCCGAATGGCGTCTGCGCCAGGTGATCGAATACATCGAAAGCAATCTCGACCAGGACCTCACCCTCGTCGAGCTGGCCCGCATCGCGGATTTCAGCGTGTCGCACTTCAAGCCGATGTTCAAGCAGGCTACCGGCGTACCGGTGCATCGCTTCGTGATGGAACGGCGCGTCGAACGTGCGCGTGTCCTTCTGATCGAAGGCAGGCAGAGCATCACCGACATTGCGTTGGAAACAGGCTTCGCCCATCCAAGCCACATGGCCCGCTGCATGCGTCGCTTGCTGGGGAAGAGCCCATCGGAGTTCGCCGGGCGATAGCGGCGGCAGGGAATGCTAGTGGTGCAGTGAGGCCATGAGGATGTGCTCGATCCATGGCTTGGCCAGGTACTGGAACATGCCCCACATCGCCAGGATCACGCCGCCGGCGGCCAGGGCGACCATGCGCCACAAGCCGCCTTTGTCGGAAGGTGATTCAATCGCTCGAGTATGCCGCTGACCTGGCCAGTGAGCATTCGCGTGGCGTCCTCAAGCCGCGTCACGCGGCCGGCGACGTCCTTGACCAAATCATCGCCCGTGGTTCCTCTCCTTGAGTTGGGCTTCATCCTCGCGTTCACGCGCGCTTTCAATTGTCGTTCGTTTCGGTAGTACAGCCTGGCGGACAGCCCATGGCGCTGGTAGCAGGTATCGCCGACTCCATGCTAGGTCGCTCTCTCAGTTGCGGCGCGGGGTAGTATTCGTAACTCCCAGCGTGAATGCGGGCCCCGCGCCATGCAATGCCTCGACAACCTTCTGCTCAATACCGATAGCTACAAGGCCAGCCATTGGCTGCAGTACCCGCCTGGTACCGATGCCACTTTCTTCTATGTGGAGTCACGCGGGGGAACGTACGACCGTACTGTGTTCTTCGGCCTGCAGGCGATCCTGGGGGAATACCTCGCAAGGCCCGTCACCCATGCGCACGTCGATGAGGCCCGTGACCTGTTCGCCGAGCATGGAGAGCCCTTCAACGAGGCGGGCTGGCGCTATATCGTCGATCACCACGGCGGCCTGTTGCCGATACGGATAAGGGCCGTGCCCGAGGGCACTGTGGTGCCGACGCACCAGGCGCTGATGACGATCGAGTCCACCGATCCGGCCGCCTTCTGGGTGCCCTCGTACCTGGAGACGATGCTCCTGCGTATCTGGTACCCGGTGACGGTTGCCACGATCAGCTGGCACGCCAAGCAGACCATCCGGCAGTTCCTGGAGCGCACCAGCGACGATGTGGAAGGGCAGCTTCCCTTCAAGCTGCATGACTTCGGGTCCCGCGGTGTTTCCAGCGTGGAATCCGCCGCCATCGGCGGCGCGGCGCACCTGGTGAATTTCCTAGGCACCGATACGGTGTCGGGGCTTTTGCTGGCAAGGGCCCACTACCACGAGCCCATGGCCGGCTTCTCCATTCCCGCCGCCGAGCACAGCACCATCACCAGCTGGGGCCGCGAGAACGAGGCGGAAGCCTATCGGAACATGCTCAGGCAATTCGCCAAACCCGGCGCCATCGTGGCCGTGGTCTCCGATAGCTACGACATCTACCACGCCATCACCGAGCACTGGGGCAAGACGCTTCGCCAGGAGGTGATCGATTCGGGTGCCACGGTCGTCGTGCGTCCGGATTCGGGCGATCCGGTGGCGGTGGTGCATCAATGCCTGGAATTACTCGACGAGGCCTTTGGCCACACCGTGAACGGCAAGGGCTACAAGGTGCTCAACCACGTGCGGGTAATCCAGGGCGACGGCATCAATCCCACCAGCATCCGCGCGATCCTGGATCGGGTGACCAGCGCCGGCTACGCCACTGACAACGTCGCCTTCGGCATGGGTGGTGCGTTGCTGCAGCAGCTAAACCGCGATACGCAGAAGTTCGCTCTGAAGTGCTCGGCAGCACGGGTCAACGGGGCGTGGATCGACGTATGGAAGGATCCGGTGACCGACAAGGGCAAGCAAAGCAAGCGCGGACGGATGACCTTGTTGCGGCATCGCGAGTACGGCACCTTCAAGACGGTACCGGTGCCGGCCCAGGCCCATTCGCTGGCGGAGATCGACAAGCCGATGGGCTTCGACGATGCGATGGTGACGGTCTGGGAAGACGGGAAGATCGTCAGTGACTTCACTTTCGCGGATATTCGCGCACGCGCCGACGCGGCAAGGCTTTAGCCGTCTTACCAGACTTCCACTTCGTAGATGCGTGTGGCCGGATCATCCGTTTGCGTCGGCTTGGTCACGTCAAGCTCCACATAGCGCGCGCGTTCCGGGGCGATGCGGTGTTCGGTGATGCTTGCCGTGTTGGCCGACTCATCCACCACGGTCTTCCAGGTTTTTCCATCCGGGGATACACGCAGCGTAAAAGCGCGCGTATTCATCGATACAGGCTCGTCGCCTGCGCCGGCGTGCTTGATGGTGAAGCCGGTGATCTGGCTCACCTGCTGAAGGTCGATGCGAAGCCAGCTGGGAGTTTGCAGGGTGCAGAACTTGTCCTGGGTCTTGCTGGCGACCTTGCCGTTCACCGCCTTGCTGGCTTCCTCGCCCGGCTTGCAGATCGATGAGCCGGTCACGGGCTTGCCCAGCGCAAGATTGGCACGTGGGGTGGCCGCTGTTTGTGCTGCCAGGGCGCCGCTGGCGAAAAGCAGGAAAAGGCCGCAGAACATCAGGTGGGAAAGCCGTGTCATCAGTGGTATCCGTGGGAGGGCTGGGACGTGCCTGGATGATGCACTTGCGTCTGCATCAGCTCCTGCTTGGCGACCTTGGCCGTCTTGTGCTGGCCGTCATGGCTCCAGCCCGGAGGCATTACCAGGTACAGCAGTTTGTTGCCGATGCCCGGCGCATTCCAGACATCCTTGCCCAGCAGGTAGAACTCGCCCAGGTACGCGTCCAGTACGCTGTAGCGCTTCACCGGACGAGTGATGCCGTACTCGATCTGGATATCGTCACGCTCTTCGATGTACGTGCCGAACACGCGGTCCCAGATGGGTAGCAGGTTGCAGAAGTTGGTATCCATGTACAGCACGTTGCGTGCGTGGTGAACGCGATGGTGCGATGGCGTGAGGATGAAGCGGTTAAGCACACCGAGCCTGCCGTTCTTCATCACGTTCTCGCCGACATGGATAAAGCTGCCCCAGAAGCTGTCGATGATCATGATCAGTATCAGCAGCGGCGGGCTCACGCCAAGCAGTATGCAGATGCTGGTGCGCACGAAATCGGCATAGGCCCCCTCCAGGAAGATATGCGAGTAGTTCACGCTGAGGTTCATCGCCACTGGCGCGTGATGCGTGGAGTGCAGGCACCACAGCAGCCTGACCTTGTGTGCGAAGAAGTGGTAGACGAAATGGGAGAATTCCCAGGCCACGTAGCCATAAAGCAAGCCATACCAGGTAAGGCCCGCCTGGAACAGGGCGAAACGCTGGAACAACCCGATGCATAGCCCCACCATCGCGATGGTGATGAAGTTGCCGATGAACCGGTTCAGTACCATCACCAGCAATGGCACCTGGTAGTGCTCGCGCTTGAACGTCTTCAGGGCGATGCTGCGCAGCAGCTCGAACAACAGCAAAGGTGGCAGCAGGGGATTGAGCAGGGCCGCGAAGCCATTCACGGTGAGCAGGGCGCGATAGTCGCCCGCGGCAATAAGTCCCAGCAATGGACCCAGGCCAAAGAAATCGAGCAGTTGGTCGTGCACCCATCCCATCGTTGGTATCGCTCCCCAGCGTTACTGGAAGCCCGGTTTATCACGATCTAAATTTACCTGCAAGTGACGCTGGCTGATTAACGGACACAGTCGCCGGTTCGCTGCATCCCATTGGTCATGTATACGCCGTATACTTCGAAGTATACGATGTATACAAGGGTGGCGCGCCATCCGTCCCTCATCGAGGAAAACCAGATGATCGTACTGCTCACCGCGCTATTGAGTGGCGCGATGTTCTACTTGTCGCAAGGCCTCGCCGATGTATGGGCGTTGGCGTGGTTCGCCCCCGTGCCCCTGCTCTGGCTGGCTTACGGAAGGGCGCCGGCATGGCAGGTGGCTGTCGCAAGTGCGCTGGCCATCCTAGCGGGATCGGCCTATGCCCTTCAGTGCTATGGGACGCTCCCGGTGATGATTATCGTGGCCGTGTTGGCACCACAGGCGGTGCTGTTTCCCATGGCCGTGGTGTTCGCACGGGCGGTTCAACGGCGCGGGCCTGCGTTGCTTACCTTAATCGCGTTTCCCGCCACCTGGACAGCTGTCGAATACCTCGTCGGCGTGGTCTCACCCCACGGTACGTACGGATCGCTGGCCTATAGCCAGGTATCGGCGCCCTTGCTGATCCAGGGCGCGTCGCTGTTCGGCTACTGCGCCGTGACATTCGTTCTTTGCCTGTTTGCGAACACCGTCGCGATGGCAATTCGGGCGACCAGGAATTCAATACCCGCCATCGCAACGGGCGTTGCCATCTGCACCATCAATGTTGCCTTCGGCCTGGTGCGCCTGGCGCAGCCGCAACCGCAACCGCAGACTATTCGGGTGGCGGCCATGGTCGATGAAACCGCCGCGGCGCACGCCTGGCACGCGAAAACACTGCAAGATGCTTCGGCTGTGGTCGAGGCCTATGCGCAGGCCATCCGCGGCGCAGCTGCGCAGGGTGCCACCTTCGTTGTTACTCCCGAGGGCGGCATGCCTCTGACGGCTGCATGGGAGCCCGCCATCAAGGCACAGCTGGGTGAGGTTTCGAAGCAGACGAACGTGCATATCGTCGCGGGTTTCAACCAGATGGAACCTGCCGGTGATATCGCCTTGTCATTCCAGCCGGGCGCCGCCGCGCAGTTCTATGCCAAGCGACACCCCGTGCCGATCCTCGAGGATCGCTTCGTGCCCGGCACGCAATCCGGGTGGCTGGGCGATGGCCGCGCCATGGAGATCTGCAAGGACATGGATTTCCCCGCGACGATCCGCGCCGATGCGGCCAAAGGCATCCGCCTGATGGGCGTGCCGGCGGGCGATTTTGGCCTGGATGCTTGGCTGCACGCGCGGATGGCAGTGATGCGTAGTGTCGAGGGAGGTTTCGCCATGGTGCGCGCGGCCAACAACGGTCTGGTGACGGTCAACGATGCCCAGGGGCGCCTGATTGCCTTGAGAATGGCGGCGCCCACGGGATTGACCGAAGTCGTGGCCGATGTGCCACTGGGGGCAGGTCCCACGATCTACGTCCGTATCGGCGATGCATTCGCATGGCTATGCGTGGCGATCTCGTTGCTGGCGGCCTGTGTCAGCCTTGGCTGGAGTTGGCATCAGGCATCCGTATCCGCGGACTAAGGCGTTCGATCAAGCCAGACGGGGGTTCGTCGATGAGGCGGCCGGCGCGGGATGCGCCGTTGAATCTTCCTCGTGGCTATCGATGACCACGCGGTTGCGCCCCATGCGCTTGGCCCGGTAAAGCGCGGCGTCCGAAGCGCGGCAAAGGCTCTGCAAGTCGTAGCCTGTCATATCGGTGGAGGCCAGGCCGATGCTGGCCGAGAAGGAAACCACCACCTCGTCCATCACCAGCGGCGAGGCTGCGAGCGCCAGGCGGATGCGCTCGGCGGCCAGGGTGCCCTGCAGTCGCGGCGTGTCCATCAGCAGCATGCCGAACTCTTCGCCACCAAGGCGTCCGAGCAAGTCGCCCTTGCGCAGCTGTCCCTTGAAGATCGCGACAGCGTGCTTGAGAACCGCGTCGCCCACGGCGTGACCGTGCGTATCGTTGACCTGCTTGAAATCATCCAGGTCCAGGAACACCAGGCAGCCATCGCCGGCCCGCTTCTCCAGGGCCCGCAGCGCGCGCTCGGATTCGCTCATGAAATGCTGGTGGTGGAAGATCCCGGTAAGGCCATCGCAGGACGACAGCCCTTTGAAGCGAAGCTGCGAACGCTTGATGCGCACCATCCAGAAGACGATCGAAAGCAGGACCAGGGACATCATCACGATGTAGAGACGGCTTGCTTCCACGGCCTTGGCATCGAACGCCTGCTGGAGCCGCAGGATACGGTTCTGCTTACTCAGGCCTTCCGTCTCCAGCTTGTCGGCGAGGAAGTGCTGGCGGGCCGCCTCGTACGCCACGTTCCTGACGTTTGCATCGCGCAGGTAGCCCTGGTCCTGGACGACATAATGTTCGTAGTAGTCCAGCGCGGCGGCATGATGCCCCTGTGCCTTCTCGATCGAGTACAGCACGCGATAGGCGAACCGCAGCGCCTCGTTGACGTCGCCGGGGTGGTTCATGGCAACGGTCTCGAGCGCGGCTTTCCGCGCTTCGGTGGCATTGTCCATTTCTTCGTAGATCTGCGCGCGCTGGCTGGCCAGGTCAATCAGATGCGGAAAGTACTGGCTTGCCTGGATGGTAGGGGTGATGTGCCGGATGGCTGCCAGGGCCTGGGTCAGCTTGTGTTCCTCGAACAGACGGTCCACCAGGATGAGTGACATCGTGTTGGCGAAAATCGGCTGGCGATCCGCCGTGCAGGTGTCGATGGTCTTGAGCAATTCCGGACTGTGGGAAGTCAGCTGGCGTGCCCCTTCGAGCGCGGTGACCTTCTGCACCATGGCCTGGCAGGGGGATTGGCCCGCGGGCGTCGCCTCCAGCATCAGGTCGGCGTACTTCAGTCCCTGCTCGGGCTGGCCCGCGAACGTCATCATCTGCGACAGGTTCGCCAACAACGAGAATCGGGCCTCCTGGTCGGTCACGGCAGGCAGCGTGTCCTCGGCGCGGGTGGCCATGGCGTAAGCCTCGGCATACTTGCCCTGTCCCGTCAGGTTGTTCATCAGCATGGCTGTGGCGCGAACGCCAATCGTGTCGGCTTCCGAGGCCCCCAGGACGTCACGGAAAGCGGCCTCTGCTTCGGCGTAGCGCCCTTCGTAATTCGCCTCCCAGCCATCGAGGAAACGCAGGTACCGTTTTTCACTCGTGCTCAGGCCAGCCGCTTCGCCATGGAGCTGGGCCAGCATTTCAACGAAGCGCGTGTGATCCTTCGTGCGTATGGCATCGACCTGCGCGACCCGCCCGCTGGCGGGTGCTGCCGACGGTTCCGAAGCGGCATGGGCACATGGCAGTTGCGCCCACAGGGCCAGCCCCACCAGGACCGGCCAGGATCGCATGAGGCCTAAGAAGCTAAAGGCCACGCCGACTACCCCTCAGGTCGGGGGCGTATCGTCGGGGTCGCTCGGCTCGTCGTCCTTGCCGTCGCCCTGGTCGTCTTCGGGGTGGTGACGAACGTCGTCGTCGTCGCCTTCACTCTCATGCCCGCCCGTCTGGCTCATGTGCTCGACATGCATCTGCACCAGACCCAATTCCTCGGTCAGGATCGTGTCGTCGCCATGGGCTGCCAGCTCGCGCAGGCCAGCCGAGGCATCGGCGTCTTCGAGCGCCCGGGCCAGTTCTTCAGGCGAGGCATGCCGTAACGTGGCATCACGGCCGATGGCTTCCAGCAATTCGACGGTGTCGCGCATATTCTTCCCCTGGTTCGGTGTTGACCTTGGTACCGTCCGTTCCCGCCAGATGGCGCGGTCACGGTCCGGCATGTCGCTGTAGCGGCAGACCGCCTGATTCCTTTAGCCCTATGCCGGCACGGCAGGTTCCGCGCCCGAGCCGTGGATCGCATCCAGAGCATCCAGGCGCGCGCGCATGATGGCGTTTGGCTTCAGCGCGCACGCCGGTGGCATCGCAAGCGTTTCATGGCCGGTGAACTCGGCGGAGGGGAAATCACGCAGTGCCATGCGCTGGATGTGCGGCCCCTCGATCGGCAAGGTCGGCGCGCGATAGACGGTCACCGGATGATCGGCCGGATAGTCCTGGAGCAAGCGTTCTGTCAGCAGCTCCCGGTAAGCGTCGGGCGTGCGGAAGCGGCCGAGCGAGCGGTCGCCGACGACACCGAGCTGCCAGAGGATCACGTGGCTGGTGGTGTCCAGGTTGCGCTCGAAGAAGAGCAACTGGCTGGCCTCCAGATGCTGGCAGCCGACGCGGCCTGGATCGATGCCAAGGTCCGCGTAGAGGCAGTCCTCGGCGGACACGCCGGCCTCCATGTGCGCCTGGTAGCCCTCGGCGCGGGCGAGCTCGATCACCTTGTGCGGCGACCAGGCGAAAATGCCCGGGTGGCCGTAGAACACGGCGCAGACCCGCTTTCCCGCCCGCACCTCGGCCATCATCACGTTCACCCACTCGCGATAGGTCTTCATCCGCGACTTGCCCGGCCGGTA
>Ga0307510_10003185_pt1 | contig 19050 bp, 23 predicted proteins | sample 12_EM_MG_FD_207224 | JGI IMG/M metagenome (GOLD analysis project Ga0307510, IMG submission 207224) | Populus trichocarpa ectomycorrhiza microbial communities from riparian zone in the Pacific Northwest, United States - 12_EM | ecosystem: Host-associated > Plants > Roots > Unclassified | place...
AGCTCAAAGCCATCGTCTTGCTACTCAGGCAGGGGGGGGGGGGGGAGGGAGCGCAAGAGAACCCGCATAAGGCACCGTAACAATACGAGGGAGAAGAGAGACGACGCACGGCGATATAGGGCACCTGGCCGAAAGGCTGGTGTGCAAGGTGCGGCTGTTGCTTGTGTTCGCCCGTCTCGAAGTTGACGAGGAAGAATTCATAGGGGATGTTGCGCTCTTTGGCTATCATGGCTACGCCACTCGTGCAAGTGGACTGTGGGGATCCGTGGAGCTTGAACGACATAGTGAATGCAGATGGTGAATTCAGGTGTGGGTGCGTTGCGCTGAAGCTAACCTACACTCCACCAGGCCCCACTGCTATTGTGATGGCCTTTTATGTCTCCACGTCCAGTTCTGGGTGCACATGGTTCACATTCAAGCTTATTGATGCCAAGCCCAAAGTCTGCACGAATTAGACAGAATTGTGATCACGGGAATGACCCCAAACGTGTTAGAGTCATTTAAATGGCATCACGTTTGTAATCAAAAGACATATTCTCTCACGATGAACAATCTACTATGGTTTGTATGCGAACTGCGCATCAACGGCGCCCAGGATACCCGCGTCAAACATGCTGGGCACAGTTATCAGGTCGTCTTTCTTACATTTCAAGCCCCGTCCTTCACTGCCTGCCACGAGGGCCTGGATGAGATATCGTTCCACCATCTATGATTAACATATTAGAAAGCACGGACAGCACTCGGATCGGGCATATCGCTTACCTCTGGAGATTTGGGCGCTTCTCCAGATTCCCCAATTTGAGGTGCTCAAAGATGAGGCTACAATATGTCGAGTGGAATAGATCCGCGAGGGTGACATCCTACATGAAGTACTCCGTCAGTATCTGACAGCTTTTTGGTACGTGTTTCGAATGAAACGGCCGCACGCACATCACCAGCGAGGTACTTTTGCTTGTTCAATATGACCTCATACACATCGAGCTTACTTTCCAGCTGGGGGATCAGCTCCTTGACGCGCTCCTCGTCCGCCGGCAACCCGCGGTACTGCTTGAACACCCTTTCTACAATAATGCCTCTGGCGATCGGATCAAACTGCGCGTATTCGACGCTCGCCGCTTGCTCGAACTTTGCGCGCGCCTTGGGATCGGTGGGGATCAACTCCGGGCCGGACCCGAGGGTCGCGAGGTATCGACCGATAGCGCGCGACTCGAAGAGCTCGAAACCATCGTCTCGCTACACAACCGGGTGGTAAGAGATCGTGCGTCCAGAACGAGAACGGAGGGGGTGCGTAGGGAAAAAAAGAGGGTCGACGCACGGTGATGTAGGGCACCTGGCCGAAAGGCTGGTGCGCAACGTGCGCCTCCTGCTTATGCTCTCCGGTAGGGAGGTCGATGGAGACGAGTTCATAGGGAATGTTGCGCTCTTTGGCTATCTGGGCCACGCGCCGAGTGCAGGTGGATATGTTATACCCGTGAAGCTTGAATGCCATGGTGAATGCGGAGGTCGACTACTGTTCGGATGCGGGTGCGCAGTGCTAACTTGAAAGCTGGCTTACACTTTCTTAGCCCCATCGCGATGACATTTATATCTGCGTGTTCAGTTCAGTGTTGCACGTTTGTAACGAGCACCACTATCCGTTCAATTGACTTGCTCACCATATTTTCTGATTGTGATGTTTTCAGCCTCGGTCTATGACAGACTCTGACCGAGCCCACTCAAAGAAACGTGACAACGTGTGCCGCGGGACGCGTCATCCCAAAAGTGATGGGCGCCGTGGTGGCGAGAGCCGGACGACGGCACCTCAGCACACCTTACCAAGCACTGATGCAGAGCTGATGCGCTGATGCAATATTGATGTACTGGTGATTTGTTACTCATCAACATTGATCGATTTGGCTGTGTGCAAAATTGAGCGGGGCATTTCCTATAATTCTTTGACAGCTTAGTAGAACAGGGCTGACACATGGTCCTGCTATTTCCATACAATGGGTTTCCCCATTCGTTGATCAGTCTGGGAGGCATCAATGCAGAGTGATGCTACTGGCCCTCCGCTCAAAGCATTACCACATGCACCATCGGCGCGCTCAGAGTGATAGCCCGAAGGAATGTCATTCGATTAGTAAATGTGACGACAATGGTGAGTGGTTGCAAACTATGGATTACGTGCAACTGAAGTACAAAATATATTACGCATTAGAAACGTAGATGATCGATAAATGAACTTTGAGAGGTAAGTTGGCGGGCCGAAATGGAGAGCCAGAGGCGGTAGGTACTGGCGGCTGATCACGACGCATCTCAGAGTCGGACGAGGAACTTGAACGTGCACTCGTTGCTGGAGTTGGCGAACTCCGAAACGGTGCGGTTCAATTCGACCGTCTTGTTCTCCGGTAAGAGGATGAATTCGCCGGCCTGGCGAGCAATCCTGGCAAATGCTGGGTCGAGCGCTCCAGCAACGGTCCAACGCACAGCACTTAGGAGAGCAGAGCCCTCGACGCTGACTGTAAAAGAATCAGTATCATCGAATCTCAACGTATACGTTGGGACGTACCTATAACGTTGCCCGCGACACCTTCACCCTCCTCAGATGGATAGCACACCGTGGCAGTTACCTTGACTTGTGCGGCCCTCTCTCGTATCGTCAGGGGAGGACGCTAGATGAACCATAATGAGATATGTGGTCTGCGCAACTAGACAAGAAAAAAAACTTGATTCTACTCACAGTTTCAAGAAGCTTATTGAGCTCGTCCATGCGCTCTTTGTCCTTCCTCACCGCATCAGCTATGAGCCTCTCCTTCTCGCTCCAAATGCCTTCAAGCTACACGAGCGCGGAATCAGAATGTGGTACTGTGGCATGGCTGAAATACGTACGCCAAAGGCGGCGAAACATCCTCTGATATGGTCTTGGGCCACCAAAAGGGCCTTGTAAGCAGCATTGTCCTCGAGGTTGGATGTATCGAATATCTTCAACTCCGCCACCGCGGCAACGACCACCTTCAAGGCCTTGAGTGTCTCATCGCATGTGCTAGTTTAGTTAAAAAAAGAGTCAGCAGACACCCCCGACGTAGACGACCTGGAGCCGACGTACTCTTCGAGAATCAGGGCATTGTCAGCAGTATGGCGAGCTTCATGAGCAAACGCGGTGACCAGATTGCGGCAGAGTAGAATGATCGCAAGGGCCTGAGCCTGGAACGGCCGTCTGACTCGGCCAGCCTGCTTCATAAGCTCTATGTACGACTTCGGAGTTGGTATGTCTGTCGTGTTCTGCAGACGTGCAGTCAGGCTATACTACCCCATAGCGAACGGACTGAAATTACACGAAGAATCCTTATAAATGCGTCAAACTTGAGGCGGACTTTGTCTCTTGAAACCTTGTCATCGCCAATTGTCGAGTTCAAGATATCCGCCAGCCTGAGGGATGGTTGGTTTTCGATACTCGCATACCAGCAGCATTTCATACGTACTCTTCAGCACACTCCCAGACAAACCGTGACCTCAAATGATTCCGCGTTGCAGTGTCGATTGGTGCAGAAGGCAGAAACAGATTCACGATACCCTGCACGAGTAGGCCGGTTTTCACTACATACACGGCGAGCCACTACATCATCAAGTATATCAGACAACTTGAGAGCGGGGTGTAGGATATTAAAGAGAATTACTGGTAAAATAGATCCGGTAGCCATTTTGGTGAGCAACCGGTCTAGGTTCGTCTCTACATTTCGGATGGCACCTGGAAGCCTATAAAAACGTGAGACTAGACTCGAAGCTAAGGTTGGTTCCAGGGGTCATACCTCTTGAACTGTTTGAGGGCTTCCTTGATGGACGCAACGATTTCTTCAAAAAATGTCTTGTCGTCTTGCCTTTGTGCTTCTAACCTATCCACTTCGCTTGAGGAAGTGTCCAGTTCGGCGAACAATTCCTGTCCGTTTCAATAAATGAACTTGGATGCTACACCAAATGTTGGCCACATACCGTTAGTTCCTCCTTCGTCTCAAGAGCAGCCAATGCGGTCCAAATTTGTTCTCGATTGGCGGCCCAATGCTCCGTAGAAGAAACACAGTCCTCAACAGAGCTTCCGGTCGTGAGATGGAGCGCCCTCTCATCCTCCGTATACGCAATCAGTTGGAACAAAAGCCTAGGGTTGATGGGCGATGTCAACCAAACACCTATATAGTCATGAATGGTCTCACTCTTCGACCGGGTCGATCGCATTGGTGAATTTATCGAAACTCATCCAATCTTCTCCACCTTCCGTCCTTTGGATGTAACCATTGATAGCATCGCAAATGTCACGTGCCCTGTCCACGAGCATGTATGACACCTGCGTGTTGCGCCTGAAGGACATGACATCGTGGCCAACGGTATCGATCAGGTACTTGATGACCTCGGTAGCAGGATAAGGCTCGTTTGAGAGTCTGGTGATGCCCATCAACATGGATGTGGACACAGTGGTGGCGCTACTTGGGGAGACCAGACCGAGCCCATCCTGAGAGGTGGTGTAGCTCATGGTCTCCGAGTTGGAAGTAGGCGAGAACGGAGGCAGGGGCATCTATGATATCAATGGGAAAGGTGGTGTGCGATGGATTGGGGATCACGCACAGTCTTTTATTATGGCGTTTATGACGCGGGAAGGTGATCTCGACAACGTGCAAACACAGCGGGCCGCTGAGTACTACTGCAAACAGCAATGAGAACCAGTCTGAGTTGGAAATAGTGGCACCGGACTCACCCGTTTTGCCCTCCTCGCGGCGCGATATCGAGGGGAACGCCACGATTATAAGAAAACGCTGAAGAGGGCAGGACGAGCCAACAGCCCCGATCTCTGTCAAATTCCTCGAGAATCCCGATGTCCCGCCCTTGTTCCGAGGTCGTGGGCGTAGCTGTACTCATAGGCTTTATCGAAAGAGGGGGAAATCAGCTCTAAGGGCCTGAGGGAACTTCCTTTGCTGGGTGCGATCGATGTTCTCATCCGGCCGGACATGACGCGCCCGTAGCCCCTACATAGCAGAACCTGACCACGGAAGAAGACGTTATGCTTGATAGGCGTGGGACAACCCGCAATGTGGAGCCCAAGTGACCACGGCGGTGATTCATTGAAGGTGCCTCGAGGCAGAACCGTCACACTCTTGCCGGCTGCATGAGTCTGTCCGACGGCGGTCAGGCTCGGCACAGATTTTCTTTCTGAATTCCGTTTGCGACGCTCGAGACAGCATAGTGAACCATTGGGACGATTGTATCTGGAAAATATCGAAGATACACAAATGCCGATGAACGAATGGACATCCATCAGTCACATAGAGTCGGTCGCACGAACGAGGTGCGGATGCAGCGTGGTGGGACGTACCCTATTAGAATTGCCTATATGGCGTAAAGAACCGGCGCGGACCATCAACACGCTGCACGAGATCGATTGACTGTACTGGGTTTGGGCAGATGAGCTTGCTGCGCTGTCAGTGAGAAAAAATATTCGGAGTATGCCGATCCCTGCCATCTCTTTCACCGCTGGGTCCAGCACTTCTCTTTTCTCATCTTTTACTGTCAGGCTTTGTTATGCTAACGCTCTCAAAGATACTTTTACCTTTTCAACCGTGATATCCTGTCTTTGTAACCGTCTGACCCCATGGACAGACCTGTTCATCTTTTAGTCACAAGATGTTTTCTCTTCCATTCATCATAGATCGAGCGTGATATGACAGAAGGGTTGCATGACCCTGGGCATACGGAGGTATATTTTCTCCACCTATGATTCCACGTTTCATTCTGGTTCTGTTTGACTCCTTGAGCCTAATAGCTTTTGGTGTTTGGGCCAAGTCGACAGGCCGTGGACTGAACGGCTTCAGATTCAAGGAACTATCAACAATGATATGCGCTCATACCAACTATCTTACAGTCAGTCAGGTGTCAACAACGCGAGTTCCTCGTGGCGCGCACGCGATTCCAGAACAGATGGCACATCTCACTCCGCTTCCGATGGGTTGGTACAGCTGAACAACCCAGACGGCAACCAAATTGTGAAGACAAATCTTGAATCCCGTGACGACGGGTCACTGGCCCGTCGCCTCGTGGAAGGTGGTAATTTTTGTAATGAGACATGAGGCTTTACACATGTTACATGACGAACCACGTGTCCACCACACCTCGTGTTTGGGTGCCTGGTTCATTACCAGTACAACCCCTCAAGAAGTTTCGGCGGCGGTACTTTCGACATCTATACGCACGAATATGAATGCATATATGCTGCAATCTGCATCCAATTTTTCGTACTACAGCGCTCTCCTTGCCCGGCGTCCGGGAGGGCGGGCCCGGGCCTGAGCCCAGGAGGCGCATTGCGTCGCCGCCCACCACATGCCATCCTTGAGGGACCATTTTGTGCCATCATTTCGCCTCCTAACTGCGCTGGAGAAGCTGTATTCCCCGGCCGGTAACGCCTACCTGTGCAGATAAAATTTCACGTGGATCGCGAGCACAAACTTCTAAAAAACCACAGGCTCGCCGGACGCCCCCGCTGGTATGAAGCAGGCCCACTGGGGCCAGGTAGTTGCGACCAGGACTTTGTCTCGTCTGTCAGGGGCGGAATTTGAGAAAGTTATTAGGAAGGATGCGTCGCACCAAGATTGGCAATTGGTTCCATTTCCCATCAAGAATAGAACCACAAAGTGCTTTGACTCGTAGACAAGCTTCCGACAGACACACCAAAAGGGATGCCTAGTTTCTCCCGGGTACTCCGAAGGCGACTTTTCGCGGAGTTAATTTACGGCCGTAAATCCTACTAGAGTTATCTCTGTATCGCCATCTTTTTCATATCGCCTCGAAAAGGCGATGATGCGTTCCGGGCCATCTCGATATCGTTCCCCGAACACTGGGGTGCCGCACCCCGGCCACGTTGTGTCCGCGAGTAAAATGACCATGCAAAGCACTATAAGTATGCTAACCCTCGGCGTATGGGCGACTCATCATCCGAATTCACGTCGCAGCAGTTCGCCATGTACCGCAGAACTAACATCGCCTGTAAGTCCGGTGCTTCTGAGGGGATCTCGGCCCATCTTGACCACGCTTTCCAGACGAACTCCCATCCACGGTCAAAGCATTGAATGATGGCTGGCTAGCAACGTATCAGATCTCAACCGTAGTGGTGCGCGCCCTTTTACGTGGTCCATCCTCAACGCGCATAAGGTCATCTTGAATTTGACACCTTCTACCGGTTAACAGGCAGCGTTATTTGCGGTCGTTGAGGTCCTCCTTCTCGTCCTCATCAAGGACGATTCGAATTACCGCAAGGGCGTCGACAACGCCGCAAAGCATGCGGTCTTAATATTCACATACAGCGCGCTGTACTTCTCTATCAGCGCCACGATCAGCGGACTCATCCTAACGGATGAATTCCGAGAGCTCCCCGTGAGGGCGTCTCAAAAAAAGGATCCGATCCAGCAGGGGGTGTTCGACAGCGGCGCTTTGGACCTGCTACAGACTTACGGCGCCAAGCGCTCGTGGAGATGGGTCATGTGGCATTGTGAGTGTTCCCCTCGCTGCGACCCCGAAACACGTTGCGTCCCATCCTCACAATAGATCGTAGGGTTGTTCTCCCTCGTTGTGGGCACCATTTGTCTGGTCACCCAGGTGCTTTTGTACATTTGGCTCGCAGAGTCCAACTCCGTAAGAATCACTCTTACGTTCGTTTCGATATTTGCGGTCCTGCCTTTATTACACCTCATTCCGCGGCCCGAGGCCAGCAGCAAGAGTCAAGGCGTCGTTAGCAGCTGATTCATGCTGTTCATTTAACGATGCCTTTTCGACGGCATCACTTCATAATTGATCCCGGAGACACCTATCCACCCTACCTCATTTCACTCAGACCTTCCAGGCGTTCCGCCTACGATTAGATCTTCGATACCTCTAGAGTGCTCTTGCGCTCGTTCATATCTACGCTGATGTTATCAAGATGAGGGTGTACGTCTATAATGATTTCGATTTTGATGCCAAATCACATCACTACAGAATGTATTTAGGGAAACGCAATGTTTAATACGCTCCGGCAGCTTTATAACTGTGCAGACTACCCTGACTCATCGAGTTGGAGTCGAAGTGCCTTCATACATTCCGGCGGTTTGCGAAGGAGCGCGCGCATCAACAACCGATGGTGGGGACGACATGTCGCAGGTGAGGCGGGACAAGTTCCGGCGGCATTCTCGCAATCTGGTCGAGCGGAGCACGCTTCGCCAATGCGATCAGGTTCATGCGGAGCTCCGTTTCCAAGTCTCGCTCCTTCTCGGCATTCGCCTCAGGCTCCACATCCATCTCAACCACCGCCGCCTCTCCCGCCTCTGCGCGTTTTGGATGGAGCAGTTCGAGAAGATGTGAAGCATGGTCGAGCGCACGGGCCAGCACAGCAGAGTCTTCATTTGCGCCAGCACCCACCCATGCGTTCTCGGCATCGAATAGTTCATTGGGTGCCGAAATGAGCGACCCTAGGTCGAGCGGTGTTTGGGGCAAAATTGGAGGCTGTGGCGTGGGCGCAGCTATAGACAAATTCTGGCTTGGGACGCCGTTCTCTGTTAGTGCGGCTTCAATCGCCCGATGCCGACCTTCTGTTAGCTCGTTGACCAGCGCAGTATCAACGTACTCTGCGAGCGCAGCGTTGGAGGTCTCGTCACCGGAGTCTGGATTTGGAGTGACGAACTCGGCGATACTACGCAAGTAAGCTAGCCCGTCAAAGCCTCCGTACACAACTTCCTGTAGCCAACTTTGGGCGCTCGTTGCTGGGCTTGTATCCGTTTGTGAATGAACGGCACCCTCCAAACTCGTATGAAGGGCCTCAAATAGTCGCTCTTGCGTCGCTAAAGCCTCGGTTGTCCCTTCTGGTGATAGACTGGTTGCGAGCAACGGAAACAGTCCAAAGTCAGCCGTATGAAGTGGTCGTGGTTTGCGCCATTCAGGTGTCGGGGGTCGCTCCTCGACAGGATCTTTCGCCTTCCCTCGTTGCGAGGTCGGGCGGGTAACAGTCCAATGGTGATACTTCGATTTGTTACTCTCGCTAGGTTGCGGCACAGGCGCTGGGGCAACTGGTGGGCTTTTGGGCGGGGGAACATTGATTGGGAGGGGAAGATCTATTTGCAAAGGCCCTTGTGAGGGCAAAGGGAAGAGGGGTGTGACGAGAGGGACACCAGAACCTTCGGGGACGAGAGCGGAAAGTATACTGAACGGGTCTTCCACTGCGCCGCTAAACTTAGCACAAATGAGATGGTGTAATAGTAATTTCGGACCCACTCTCGGCATAATCTAGACTCCCGTCAGCGGCGTATGGAGGACCGCCCTTTTCCATACGCAGGCGCTCCTTTTTTGAACGATATCGCTTGCCTTGCAGAAGATAAGGTCATGGGGCACCAGGAGAAGCGGGACATACCCTTCAATTTCAACGCCAACATGACCTCGGCCCAATCAGACCCTGGTGGGAAAATCCCGACACCGTCCTTGTAGCCAGGAAGGTGGCCGTCGGGTTCCAGGGTCTCTGAAAAACCTTCCTTCTTAGTAGCATTCCTCCCTCGTCGGTTTGGAGCAGGGGCTGAAGCTGAAGCTACAGACGGGGAACGGCGTGCTGGTGTGTCGGGTCCGGCGCTTCCCTGTCCGGCTGCGGCATCTTCATCGGCGTCGACATTGACATCCTCGTCACGATCGATCTCAATGTTCCAGTCAGTCTCATATTCGATGACCTGGGAAGCCGCTTTGGATATATGATCTGATGCCCATGTTTCGATTCGTTCAGCTTCGGTGTGATATATAGTCCCAGGGGGGTTGAACGCTTTGGCGTTGGATATAACAAGGCGGAAATCGTCCTATAGACGTTAGATGGACATATTTAGAGGAAGAGTAGGATCAACCTACAGCAAACTCTTCCAAAGATTTGTACTTTGACTTGGCCACCTTTTCTGTCATTGTACCGAAATCCATTGGCTGTGTGATGGCTTCGAGGTACCCTTGCACCTTATCCGTGTTAACGGGCTCGAGGAAGAATGCATAGTCGTCTTTCCTAAGAGAAATTAGGTGAATTTGCGGAAAGACGGTTTTTGCTCACTTCTTAATCTTGGTGATCAACGATGTCAACACTTCTTTGAGGGGCTTGAGCTTGATGGGTCTGGAAGCCCTCTTCACTGGAGTAGTCTCAAGAACAGGACTATTCCTCTTCTTTGCGTTTAGTTCCTTGAGGGCTTTCAACGAAGGTAAGACGAGGGTTAAACCAGAGGAACTAGACCCGACGCGGTTGACCAAAGGATCTACATCACTCATCCTGCGTATGACTTCCACATAAGCATGTTTCCGATGTGAATCACAGAAGAAAAGGGACAAAGCTTTACATCCAGTAGGCAAAGGTGCAAAGGTCGACGGTTGTTGAAGGGGAAAGCAATCAAACCTTAACCCTGTGCTAAGGTTCGCAGGGTTCGGTCTTGTCGGTTGTTAGTTGACCATTTTGGGTTCACCCCTGATCACCACAACTCGAGTAGTTACTCTCAGCCGTTCCAAGGCTGTTCAGTTGCTCTTAGCAATTTCCAAGGAAACTGCTGCGCAGAGCATCGCATCCTGGAAACACGCCTATCATCTTTTACTAGCCAACCCCCCTATCGTTGCCCAGTGCTGTCTCGTCGTGTTCTCCAAGCGCCCCTCAAACTCTGCCAATGGCCTAGGTCGGGCCCCGCCAAGCTCGATAGGGAGCTGCTTATATTATTACCTCCGTGGTCACTACCGCTGGGGCTGGAAGGAAGCCAACGCCCAGGGAAATGCCCCAATGACGACAGCGACGTATTTTCAACTATGACTGAAACTGTCACCGGGACGGTACATTCCAGTGTCTATCCCCGCACTATGCCCACAACGGCAAGGGTCTACATGGGGGGGCTATGAGATATCTACCATCACACGTCGGATTTGACAGCTACCGTACCGGAAAATCCAATGATCCAAACCTGACAGCCATTGTCTTTGTCGTCCTCGTGTCTCCAAGGCAGTTCTTCTGTATCCACGTCCGGGGCTTCTTTCATTTATCCTCTGCACGGATCCGGTATCAGTCCTTAATGCATTCCAGTCTCCTTTCCTTCTATCCACAAATTCAATCTGGGCATCCCGGAGCAGCTTCATGAAATAAATCCCACGTTCTTGACTGCGCCCGAATGCTGTTGCCAATTAGCGTCATACCCTACGTCCTACCTCTCTCGTTCTAGAAGCGATTCAATTTTCCATGTTTCGAACTCCGAGTCTTCTTGATAATTGCATGCGGATTAGGAATACCCTCTAACAATCAGTTCATATCGAAGCGACTTCCCCCGAGGTCTCAGTATTCGAATGGTTTCAGCGTATTCTATCCTGAAGGTTCGGTTTCCCTGCGCCATCGCTTGTATGGTTACTTCTCTGATCCTGCTTCATTTTTTTCTGCTTTCATCTATTCCTGCCTATGTCATCAGAACCTGATGTTTTCAAGGAAGGTGTTGTCCTCCATGAGACATCGATCACTAACTAATTGTTCAATTACAGGGTTCCATTGGTTCCTAGTGCGAGGGAACCGAGTTTGCCCCACTTTGTTGTAGCAGCCCCTGCCATGGGTGATGGGCCATGACTGGGGGGACCACGCACCTTTTTCGTTACTTACAGGCGCTCCGCCACGACAGATTAGAAGTCGAAAAGGATACAATGTCGCAGGCCATATAACCTTGCGCCCAATATCAGAACGATGATTTCGGTCTTAGCTTGGCCCAAGCAAGCATCCGCATCCGATCAATCGCCCGCCTCAATCCGTCAAAGCTTATTTGTAACGCTTTGATCCTTCCATGTTCTGAAGTCCTGAGTGCAAAACCGTGGATACTTTACTGTGGTTAGGCGCGGAAGTTCGATGCCCCCGAAATCTCCCCCTGAGCGGTAACGTCAGGTTGTGTTCCATGTAAATCCAGACTGCCAACCACTACGCCACCTCAGCTCATTAGGCGTCGTCGCTCACTATTGTTCCCCCCATACTTGGCAGCAATAAGCATTTGTGGGTTGTATCCGAGTGCGACCCCCGCTTCGACTTGAACGACCCCGTAACTCAATCTATATAAAAAAACATTTTGACAATTAGTGTTGCGATATTATTCGCGTCCCAGACGCCCTTTCCTATGGGTTGGCGGAACCTTTTCATTTAATTTGGTTAGGACGTGACCACGCGATCTGGGTGTGACTCGATTTTGCTATGATTATGTGAAAAAGGAAAATTCCGTGCGGGTTTAGCAATCTATGAAGAAAACACGAAGTCGAACAGAACCTGATCATGCTACATATCATCAAGTAGAGAAACATTCTAAAGATGGATTGTAAAACTTTGCCATGCCCCACTTATAAGACTTTCAAGGCAGCGGGCCTCGGAGCGCTCAGGAAGTCAGGATGGACCAGAGCAATGGTCAAAAAATCGTACTAAGTTCATCACCCATAAAAGTTAAAATGGCACGCAGCATGGAAGATACCCCGCCTCGACTATTTTGCAGGGACGGGAACCATGTGAAATAGCATTCCGTGATGCTGTATTTCGGGATTTGCCTCCTCGTGACTACACGCGGCTCACAGACGGCCGCCGGGTGAGGGGGCTTAGGTTGCCAAGATCGGATGGGTGGGTACTTGGCTAGTTTTGATTTTCAACTTTCACTGCCTTAGTTTTCTGCCGACGAGAAGCTTCGTTTGGTCACATTCGGTGGCTTGTCAGGGTAACGAGTCGTGGTACGCATGGGCCCGCATCGACGAAGACCGTGCCCATTCCGAGAACTTGTTTCGGAATGGGGCGCTTATCAGAAGTGACTGGTAAAGTGAGCCTGAGAGCGACGTGGTTGAAAAAAAAATGCGTTCCCGCCACTGTATCAGAGCTTCAACTCTCGTCACTGTTCATCGTCGCGAGCTGACAGGTTCCCTTTGCATCTAAGTCATACCTCACTATCTGACAGTGACAATGGTTGCACTGCCACTAAGCGCTAATTGAATGTACAGCCTGTCTAGTCCAGTAAGCGATCTGAATCTTTGACGGGGGCTTGACCGTGACCTGATCCGTTTCGACGCTCTCCTTGATTTGGGCATGCTCGTTGCTATAACTCCCCAACATCTCATGTCTGTCACACCCTTTGGGAAGCTTCACCGACCTCCGTAGACATCACACCGGTGAAAACCCTGGTTGGAACAGTGGGACCGGCTCAGGGGGATCTCGGTACGGGTTATCAACCGTTTCCGAACGATACATCAACAAACTCATCACGGAGTGGAACAATTGTTTGCTGCGCCGAGCCTCGAATCACTGCGCCGTGCGCCAACGCACCATCTCCATGTACGACTCGATCGTAATGCTCTTCTTTTCAAAATTGAACATATTTGAGCCTCGATGATTCCAGGAAGTTGGCTTTTAGCGCTTCTCTTCACCTTTTCCTCCCCCGTCCACCCTCGCGTCTTTCCCTCCTTCCTTCCCCCGTTCTGTACCACGTCTCAGGCGAGGGTGGTCCACGATTCCTCACGTTCGCCTTCCTTCGCGTAACCACCTAACTTGGATGCGTCGTTGTCCACTGCACCCCACGATCCAATCTTAATCGCACGTAATCATTCGCTCCTTCCAAGCAGGACTATAGCCAGTCCTAGTCACGATCCCTAATTATCGCACAGTTTTGTCACTTTTCCCAGAACATAATAACCCTCACCCTCTCTCCTCCACCCCCCCCTTGGTATCCTCCATTTCAGAGTCCGAGTCTTTTGTCCATTGGCACCCCTTCCGACACAATCCCCATATCCCTTCCCCCAACGGAGTGCCCACCCCCAGCTCATGACCATGAACAACCGACACTCTGATGAGGACGCGCAATCGCGCTCAGACGCATCGTCACATAGCATGGGAAATGTGGCTGACTCTGAGATGGACGTGGGACCCGACGGCCCACCAGGCGCCGAGAATACCCGGCAGGCGGCGAGGGACAAGCGCGGCGATGGCGCACCTCCCCAACATCCCCCTCCACCACCACAACTACCACCACCCACAAAGAAGAAGAGAACCCGCACACTCACAACACCTCACCAGTCTGCCGTGCTTCATGCTCTCCTCGCTCAGGTAGGCGGCTCCGATTGGGGCGGTATCGTGACTAACTCAGCGGACATATTTTTAGTCCCGTTTTCCTACAACCGCTATGCGCGAGGAAGTTGGCCGGTCGATTGGGTTGAGCGCTCGAAAGGTCCAGGTGTGTGCTTCGTCTTCCTGTGTCCCTCACTCCTCCCTGATCTTTGATGTCGATCTGTCCTACTTTCAGGTCTGGTTTCAGGTATGTCGTGGCGTGCTCTTGTACGCATAGGGAACAATTCTCCTGATGCTTCTTCCCCTTCATAGAATCAACGTCAGAAGGCTCGGCGCCCGCGCAATCAAAGTTCAGCTGCGCCCGCGCGCCCACCGCAGTACGGCGCGTTCCCAAATGCGCCCGCGCCCTCATTGGCAAGCTCCACGCTTATTCCCTCGAGGTTATCCTCCGATGAGGGTGGACAACCCCCGTTCTACTCGGCGCCTTCCGCTCCATTCATTCAGTTCAATGTGAATCGGGAGTACTCGTCACATGAAAACGTCTTCGGACCGTCGTCTGCTACCAGTGCGAGTCCCAGCTCAGGCGGGCATAATCATCTAGCTGGTCCTGGTGTCCCTGGCACAAGCTCCTCATTTCCTCCGCGATATCCCCAATCGATCACACCACACCTACTCGCGGATCCTCCTCCTCCCCAACAGCCACCAAGGGACGCCATCCACCCAAGCGCACGCCAGGTACCTTCGAGGGATTTCACCTTCAACCACCCCTTCCCCCCGTTGCTGCAGGTACCAGAAGCTGGTGGCGCTTCGTCTTCGCCATCACACTCGCCGTCACCCTATGGCCGCCAGGGCCAATACCCGTCTCACGCTCTCCATCTGACCGCCTCCCACCCCCTCGGCCTTAGCAGACATCGGTCTCAGCAGACGTCGACATCGCCGACGTCAACGACGAAGACGTCCTTCACATCTGACTCGCGCCCTCAAACACCCGCGCCGTTCCTTGTACCTCGCCATCGGTTCGAATCATCCCGCGATCTCCCGCGCCTGCAAATCCCACCGCTTCACGTGCCTGAGTCACCACATGGACAGAACCAACTCAATCATCACGAGCATCAACATAATAATAATGGTAATAATCAGCAGCAGCAGCCACATCAACAGCAGCACCAACAGCGCTCCGTCCATCGCTATTCGCCGCCGTCGACACTGCCGCCGGTGCCCCATCATTCGGCGCGCTTCTCGCAACAGGCATTGGAGCGCCCGCTCCCTCTCTCCACTTCATCGCGCTCTTCTTCACGCAGCGAGAGTCACAGTCCGCCTACGCCCGCGACCGCGACTATGCCTACTCGGTCGAGACGCTTCGATCCGGTACGCGAAGCAGCGAGTGAACGCAGTGCAAGCCAGAGCACGGATACCTCTACACCGCCGCGCATCAATACCCCGCACGCCTGACGCCCTCTTATGACCATGACCTTTCTCAACGACGACTTCTGTGGGTTTGTCTCTCTCTCTCTCTTTCTCCGCTTTTCCATTCCATACCATCATCGTCTCTCGCTCTCTCATTCTCATCTCGATCCGATGTCCGCGCCGCGCTCTCTGCTTTGTTCTGCGTTTTTCTTTTTGTTTCATTATATAAAAGCGCAATTGTCTATCATTACAACCCGCTCCTTTTTATCAGAATACCCTAACCCGATAGATAAAAACTGCACCCGGCTTCCCCAGCTTACTCACACTCGCTATTCCTTTATTGTCCCGACTGCTTAATCTAAGCAACCGTCACACCGCCTTTTCTAAGCCACACACGCACTTTGCCATTTGGTGCTACTTTCCAAAGTCTTTCGCATTACAGTACGTTTACCCATCCTCCCTCCATTAATCCATTATCGTACGTGGTCACTATAACTACCCTGACTCCTTTTGTATCGTTGCCAACCGATTCGTACGCCTCGACGAGGCCCTCTGTATGTGATTACTTTTTTGCGCCATACACAGCTTAGCTATGGTTACCCCGTACCCCCGCATGCCTGGCGGACACGGTTGGCTTCGCACGGGGATGTCCCGGAACTGCGCAGAAATCGGGAAGCAACGCACGTCCATTCAGTCATCCGTTGTCTCTGGGTATGACAGCTGTGCAGTTTCTAAGTACAGGACATCCTTTTTCAGGCTTTTTGAAGGGGCGCGAGTCGCATGACAGCTCTCCCCTTCCCCTCGCGAGAGCGTTGCCAACAACCCTTAACCCAGGTAACCCAACCCGCAACCATCGGTGTGGGTCAAATTTATGCCATGCATCCTTCCCCCGCAGCCAGAAATTCTCAGCAGCACGTCGCCCGATGGGAAGAGTACAGGCTGTGTGATGTTAGACGATAAAGAAACCTATCTACCGCAAACAGGTGTTCGCGTTTCCTGCTCCCTCAACAGTCGTGCGCCAACCGGCGCTCCGCGGCCAAGCGTGCGCGGAGCCGTACCTGCGTCCGTAAGCGCGCCTCGGCGGCGGTGGCCTTCTCAACACAGATCCTGTCAAGTAAATACGCGTGGGAAGGGCGCGGCGGCGCCTCAGGCGGATCTATAAACGGCATAAACGTTGGCGTTAAGCGCTCGCGTTGCGAGGCAAGGTGGACTTGCGTAAAATTCTAGGCGTACCAGCTTTCGTCACCACTGCCTCTTTCCGTTTCCCGGAAGGATCGTCGTCAGAGGGGCTGGAACCGTGTTCGGCTGTGGGAGATGGAAGACGCGCGTATCCTCTCCCGCCCGCTTCTTCCGTAATGTCGGCATCACCCTCCGGGGGGTTAGGCCTCACAACCGGTCCGTCCGAAATGCGCGCTAATAATGTCGGTGCGGGGCTCGGCTGGATAGTGGAAGGGCGTCTCGGCGTTGTTGATGATGGCTGAAGGTGTGCAATAATGGAGTCGCGTTGACTACGGTACCGGGGTTGGCGCATGGGTTTGGTACGGACACCGTTATGATTAATTGGGAGATGCTCGCTCGTCTCTAGCTCAGGCTTCGGACTTGCAATAATGCCATTATTCAATGAATGAAGACCTTCTAATGGTAAGGAGGGGTCGGTTGTTCGAGTTGTATGTACAATGTTCGTGCTCCCATCGGGAGATCGGTATGATGCGACAGGAATTCTCGTTGGGTTGTCACGATTGGGGGTTTGGGATAGTGGAGCGCTTGTTTCCTCAGATTGTACATCATCAGAAGGCGTGTCAGCCGCAGCAGTAGTTCTCTCGGTAGATGTGTCCTTGAAAAATGACAAGTTCGTGGTGGTCGTCAAGATTCCGGGAGATGCTGTTCTTTCGCGGCAGGTTACTGGTGAGCCACACAAGATGTCAGAGTCGGGTGGAGGGCTAAGCGAACATGATGGGGCTCGTTGCTTTCCCCTAATCTTATCACGTGAGGGCGAGTGGAAGCGGTGTAGCGCTGCGGGGCGACTGTCGTCGTCACTCCCACCGTAAGCAACACTGCCATGGACACGCGACTCCTCGGTTAGGCTGTGCGTCCTGGTCGATCCCCTCGAAATATGTTCGTGGGACATGGTACGCAACGGAGCGCGCTCGGATCGTGCATCTTGTTCTCGTGTTGAAGAAGGGTGGGAGTGTTCGTGTGATTGCCGGTCAGTGGGAGACCTTGAATTTGATGGCGAGGGGCCAGGTTCCCAGCGACGCGTGCGTTCGTGTGATGGAGGAGGTGGGATACCTGGTGGGATATCATACTTCGAAAGAAGGGACGAAGCGACAATCAGCCACGTGAACGAGGCTTCGTCGAGGGGCGTACCTGCACGAGTGTGTCGTACACACCGAGATCTCTATATGGCGAACGCAGATAGCAATATATTTCTAAACGACCGACGGATGAGACCAAATTGCGCGAACAAAGAGATTTCAGGAGAAGGAACGGACCATGCGCAAAATGCTCCGCATTAACGTGGCGTTCCCCTGGTGCATATGGAACATCCATGTCGAGAAACTCAGCGAGCAACTTGATCGCGCTCTCCGAACGAATGTCAATGGATTTCATAAGGGAAATCAAAAAGGTCACCAAGAACTGCCGGATCATAGACGGAAATCAATAGGTACGTAGATACACAGGGACGAAAAAGGGCAGGCACACCTCCACGTCGGCGTTGGGCCATACGAGAAGCTCTCGCCGCAGAAAAACGGTCATCCGACTGATGAAGTCCTGTGACGCCGCAAACTGTGCAGGGGTGGGGAAGGGGCGGTAACGCGTGTATTTGTTCGAGGCGACATGCTAGGGACGGATTTGAGTTCATTTTGCGGCGCAGACAGTGGGTTAGGGAAGGGGCTCACCTTTGCGTAAAGATTGTGCTGATAGATCCATCTGCGCCGACCCACCGCGCGCTCTAACGCGTCAACCTCGTCCTGTGCAGCACGATCGCGGGGACCCCACACACGTTCACGACGTCTGCGCACGGCGGCAATACGGGCTCCATCGGTGCGAGAGAGTGGACGGGGGGACGTACGGAGGGGGGGTAGGAAGTGCTTCTGGTAGTCGTGTGTGGAGCGGATGCGATGGATGAGGTAGTCGCCTATTGCCTGCGAGCAGAGCGGGCACCGTCTCGATTGTTCTAATTTTTTTTTGCCTATTCAAAAATAGACTGCGCGCAGCAGAATGAGTGGGTTCTTACGAGACCATATCATGAGACATTCGAAGCAAAACTCGTGTGAGCAAGTGGGAATGACCGCGCGGTCTGCGATGGGTTGCAAGCATATGGTGCAGTGGTCCTCATCGACCTCGACCTCTGGCCCAAAAGCCAAGTCGTCGTCATTTTCAGCCTTTGGCGAGGTAGACTCGCGCTTGATGCGCTTTGGAGGTGGGCTCGACGACGGACCAGGCATGAGACGGTCACTGTCGTGAGCGATGATGACTGACCTCGTGCGAAATTGGCGAAATTGGCAATAGAGTTATATTACGTCAGCACGTCTCGGTCCGCCCATCTGATAATTCGCCAAGTGACTTCAAGCTCAAGCTCATAGCCT